>Ga0209826_1001420_pt1 | contig 16701 bp, 17 predicted proteins | sample GOMGulsemesocosm_5_FD_184637 | JGI IMG/M metagenome (GOLD analysis project Ga0209826, IMG submission 184637) | Methane-oxidizing microbial communities from mesocosms in the Gulf of Mexico - GOM15C Gulf of Mexico (SPAdes) (version 2) | ecosystem: Environmental > Aquatic > Marine > Cold seeps... | reverse complement strand
TTTCTAAATGATTCTATTATTATTCTGCTGCTTCTTCTTCACCGCCACCTGCATCAGGGGCTTTTTGTGAAATTTTGAATACAATAAATTCTGCCGGTTTAACTGGTGCAATACCAATCTCAATATTTACAATACCTGCATCAACATCTTCTTGTGAGTTATTGCTCGCATCACACTTTACAAAGTATGATTCAGCTTCACTGTTACCAGCAAAAGCTCCTGTTTTATAAATATTACTTAAGAATGCTTTTCCATTACGTGTTAAAGAACCCCATAATTTAGAATCATTTGGTTCAAATATCGCCCATTTAGTTCCAAGTTCAAGTGATTTTTCAACCATGTTGAATAATCTTCTAACATTGATATATCGCCATTGAGGGTCAATCATAGAAACAGTTGTTCTAGCACCCCAAATTCGAATACCTGTGTCAGAGAAATCTCTAATACAATTGATACCATTTTTATTTAACTCTTCTTGTTCAGAATCATTAATAGTATATGTTAAAGAATCAGCCAATTTTAAAACTTCATTTGCTGGCGCCTTATGAACACCTCTATCATTATCCACTCTTGCATAAACACCTGCAGCAAATGCTGAAGGAGATACAGCTTTAGTTGAACCGTTATCATTTACATTAATCCAAGGGAAATATAAAGCCGCTTGTTTAGATGCCATTTTAGCACTTAATCCAGCTAGTCCTTTTAAATCAGTACTTAATTTAAAATCTTTTAATTCATCTAAATTTTCAGGAGAATCAATAATTGCAAAAATATTTGCAGCTTCTGCATAAGACACAATATCTAATAATACTGTTGCAGAGGTAACTCCAGGAGCACATAGTAATGAAACTTCACCCACATCTTTGAAACAAGCCAATCCAGTTCTCTTATTAGGACCTCCATCAGCTCCTACAAGTAACTTATCAATATTAGATGCAGTGTTGTTTTCTTTTGATGCTGCAATATCTTTTTTAATTGCTGCAATACTAGCTTCCGCTGCTTTTTTATCTTTAGCTCCACTTAATGCTGCTTGTTCTTTACTAAGCGCTTCATTTAGTTTTGCAGCTGCATCACTTGCATCACTTGCATGATTAACAGAAACAACATGACATTTTCCACCACCATTAGCAAAAAATATATAAACTGCCCAGTCAAGATCAGTTAGTTTATCATTTGGAACATTCTCTTTTAAAACATTTCCATCAACATCTTTAGCTACAGTTCCCCGAGGTGTCATTTTATCTTTTAATGTATAACCGATAAACTTCTCAAAGTATTCTGCAAAAGATGCAATTTTAGTAGGTGCATTTACGCTACCGATTCGTGTTTCACCAAGAAACCCAACAATATTCGTTGGTGCTGCAGTCATAGATACACTGCTACTAGATATCTCTTCAACATACACGCCAGGTGTATAATATTCTAATGCCATTTTAATCCCTTCAATTTTAAAGTAAACTCTATCCTACTATTTAGAAACCAGAATATCACATTTATGTAATATTAAGGAAACATTATAATAGTTTATAGATAAGAATCTAATTATGTAATACCTCATTAAGTTATTACATAATTAGATTCACCAAACGTAACAAATAAATTTTAACTTATCCGTGGTTTTTCTTTCCGTTGAACATATCACCATGTTCTTTATTTTTATTTTTCATGCCTTCTGTGTTTGTTGTGGCTTTTGTTTTCTCTCCACCATTTGATGTTTCGTTTTTTTTAGGTTTCGACTCTTTATTTGGTTTTACTTCAGTACCCATTTTTTTCCTTTTTGTAAGCCCGTAATGAAACTTATTATTTGTGTCACTTTCTTAACAAAATGATTATAAAAGAACAAAGTAAATGCAAAGTAAATATAAAGTAAATGTTCTTAAAACTTGCAACTTTCTAGGGTTTCCATGTAATATTGGAAGCATGGACTCAAAGTATAAAGTGAAGCAAAAGTAAATCCAAGTATAAATAATAACATAGCAACATTCATTGCTATTTTTTTTTGTTTTAAAGTCATATTATTTTATTCATTCTTTTTATCATCATTATCGTTATCATCTTTTGCACCATTTTTTTCATTTGGTTTGGCTGCTGGTTTTGCCTTGGGTTTAGCATTGGGCTTCTCAGGTTGACCATTAAACATATCGGCATGTTCTTTCTTTTTGTTTTCACTTACTGCTGCCCCTGCGGCTGCTTCAGCTGCGGATCCACCATTTGACTTTTCTTCCGCTGCACCATTTTTTTTATCGTTGTCGTTTGTTTTCACTCACTTCTCCTTTATATCAAATTATATAAAACCAATTTAAATGTCAAAACTATTCTACCCATATTTAACCTTAATATACACCTATATCAGGGTCAACTATAAATTTTTATCCCTCTAATTTTTTTGCATCTTCTTTCTTTTTATTTTCATCAGCTGCAGCTTTTTCACCATTTTCTGATTTCTCTCCAGCTTCTTTCTTTTCGCCTTCTTTCTTTTTATTAGAAGCTGCATCGGCTTTTTCGCCTTCAGCTGCTTTTTCTCCAGCTTCTTTCTTTTCGCCTTCTTCCTTTTTACTAGAAGCTGCACCGGCTTTTTCACCTTCAGCAGCTTTTTCTCCAGATTCTTTCTTTTCGCCTTCATTTTTCTTACTTGCATCAGCTGCAGTTTTTTCACCACTTTCTGATTTTTCACCAGCTTCTCTCTTCTCGCCTTCTTCCTTTTTATTAGAAGCAGCATTGGCTTTTTCACCTTCAGCAGCTTTTTCTCCGGCTTCTTTCTTTTCGCCTTCCTTTTTCTTATTTTCATCAGCTGCGGCTTTTTCGCCATTGGCTGTCTTTTCTCCAGCCTCTTTTTTCTCGCCTTCTTTCTTTTTATTCGAAGCTGCATCGGCTTTTTCACCGCTAGCAGCTTTTTCACCAGCTTCTTTTTTCTCACCAAACATTTCAGCTTGTTCTTTTGCTTTACCTTCTAATAACTTGGAATCAGCAGCCTCTTTTGCTGCTTCGCCACCACTTGAAGCTTCACCTTTTTCTTTAGTCTTTTTTTCACCACTATTTTTCTTATTTGGTACTGCACCCATTTTTTTTCCTTATAGTTAGTTATATATTTTCTTTTTTCTCTTTGTCTTTATCTTTGTCACCAAACATCTCTTCGTGTTTTTTGTTTTTTTCTTCCATTAAAAAAGTTTTTTCATTTTTTTTGCTTTCTGCCCCACCATTAGAGTGTTCTGCTTCATTTTTCAACTTTATTTCTTTGCCTTTTTTAAGATTACTTTTCATCTAGACCAGCTTTCCTTCTTTAAATTTCTCTCGTCTAATACCTTTGATGATATCACTATGTTTAATCACATCCGTTTTTTCTTTTATTGCCATCAAGGAAGCATATCGAATCACATTCATGATAGTTGCCCCTGATACTTCAAAGTCATAAGATATTTCTTCTAAATCTACTTCATCTAAAATGGCTTTTTTGCTAAATCCATTTTTCCAAAGCCTAAGTCTCTCAGCTTTATTAGGAAGAGGGAAATATATAATAGATTGAAAACGTCTTAAAAAAGCTTCATCAAAATTATCTTTTAAATTACTTGCAAGTATGACCATGTTTTTACATTCATCTATTCTTTGTAATAAATACGAGGTTTCTTGATTGGCGTGTTTGTCATTGGAGCTAGATACTTCTGTTCTTTTCCCAAAAATTGAATCTGCCTCATCAAAAAATAAAACCCATTCTTCATCTTCAGCTTGTTGAAAAACCTTTTCAAGGTTTTTTTCAGTTTCTCCAATATACTTTGAAACCACTTGGGATAAATCTATTCGATACACTACTTTATTGATCTTTTTTGCAAGAAGTGTAGCGGTTAAACTTTTTCCAGTTCCAGGAGGGCCATAAAATAAAGCTTTATATCCTGGTTTAATAAACTTTGCCATTCCCCAATCATCTAGTAACTCTTCATGATGACTAAGCCAAGTATCCAGTTCTTCTAAGTGTTCTTCAGTAAACTTTGATACAACTAAATCAGACCAGCTTTGTTCAGTTTGTAAAAGTGTTGCTGGGAAATCACGTGCATAGGTAACAGCTTTTGCATTACCTTCATTGAGAAAACTATTAACAGCAGCATTACTTAAATATAAAGGTCTATCTATTATATTCTTAGAATCGTGATTTTTAAAAATATTTACTTTAAATATTTTTCCTCTACTAGCAAGTAGATTTAAAGTACTGACGATTTTAAGTCTATTATCTCCACAGATTAAAAATAGTGCAGTTTGTAAAGTTGGTATAAAACTGTTATTTATATCATTACTAATCCCACCAAACTCTGTGAACTTGAGATCATATAAACTGTTTTTGGTTAAAAAAGGATCTAGTATTTGAGGATAAACTTCCCGTGATAGAGCTAAGAGAAAAACAATTCTCTCTTCTTCTATTAAGTCATGTTTTTGTAAAAAGTACGAATACTCACTCTCAAAAACATCAAGATTTGGAAAATCAAATTTAAGATTTTCGTCACTTTGGTCAAAGTAAGCTTTTATACGTGTTTTGATTATCTGCTCTAAAGCATCCAAGTCTTTTTGTATTAATTCCAAATTGTTGATTTTAATTTTGGAATTGTTTGACATCTATTTTTGTCCTATAGTTCTACTAACTCGTTTAGCAACTCTGGTTTCAGATAATACTTCATCATCTTGAATAAGAAGTTTTCCGACATTATATACAACCGAAGGCATGTACTTCACCCCTATTAAATCCCAGATATGATGCTGTTCTTCAAGTTTGGTTGTTGAGAGCTTAAAAATAAGTTTGTCAATATATTTTTTTTGTTTTTTAAGTGCAGGAGTATTATCAACGGTAAAAGTGTCTTTTTGTTGAAAGAACTCCATCACTTTTGTAATATAGTTTAACTCACTAATATAATCATTTGGAAAGTTTGCTATAAATAGCACAGATAGGTCCAATGAGATACCAGGAACTTGAGTATAGACTTTATCACCCTCAACTCTTTTTGTAGTAACTGGATTTCGCATAGTTGTATCTTCATTTATATTAATAAGAGATAGAACAATACAGTTGTCAGGAATTTTCACTTCCCCTTTATTGTTTCTTGGTTTGAGTAAAACAACATTTTTTTTACCAGAAGAATAATTCACTTGTTGTTCAATAAATTCAGATAATTCTTTACTTATAACTTCGAGGATATCACCAATCAAATAAAACTCCTATGTGTTAAATATTCAATTAAATATTTGAGTCTACTTAATTGAATATTTGATATAACTTAATATTTAATTCACTTTCATCTAAATATAAAGAGCAAAATAATTCTTTATTTGCTCTTTATATCAACTATTTATTTCTATGCTAAAGCTTTTGCTAACATCATTCCATTAAGTCCAAAAGACAGCAATAAAAACAGTGCAAACATTACTTGATTTGCTCTAGTAGCTAATACTGGATGATTGTTTTTTCGCAAGACATCAGAAGCCATAGAACCAATGGTTGCAAAAGCAACACCTGCAAAAGTAGTTATTTGAAGTGAATCTGCTAAAGTAAACTGTGTGGTATATGGTAATTTTGCAGATAAACCATAAACACTTCCAACAGCAGAAAATAAAGCCCCAACAACAAGTGTAATTCTTGGTTGTTGTGGAATTTCAGCAACTGCTTTAGGAATACTTGTAATTACAAATACCACAAGTAAAAGCGCAGTAGCAACGAAAAATCCGATAAACGTAGTTGAAAATAATCTCCAACCATGACGTTTAAGCTCAACATCAACAGTTAAACGACTAAAATCTTGTTTCTCATTTGACGCGGCAGAGGGATCACCAAAAGCAGTTTTGTAACTATTAATTTTACTGTTCATAGTAAAACTTTGTAGCTCCCACCCATCAGGTATTGCTTTTGGATCAATTTTACTGGCTTTTAAATCAGGAGTAAAAACCAAACTTTCAGCAGATGAATCAATATCTTCCAATACAATAGAAAACTTCTGAACATCAAAAGGGAAACTTGCCACATCCCATTCTTGATTTACAGTTGCTTTTATTTTTGCAGTATCCCAATTGATACCGTTTACAACTTCTTCATTAGCAGATTGTCTAACAAATGATTTTGCATTCATTATCTCAGTAGATTCATTTGGATGATAGTTTTTATCATGGTGATGAAACCACGACCAGAACTGTACTGTATATTGATTTTTTGCAAAATCAATATCAAAAATATTTGTGATGTATACACCAAACTTAACATCTTTTGGTTTATCGTTACTATTCTCAGCAGCACTTGCGGTATTGAACATTACAGACATTAATAAAACCATTGTTAGTAAAACTTTTTTCATCTCTCTCCCTTTGTAATAAAACAATCTATTGTTTCTAAGCACTAACAGTATACCAATATTTATTAAACAAAAAGTAAATGCAAAAGTAAATAGAAGTAAACAGTTACTTAAAAGTAGCATAATTGTGTCATTTATATATTTTTGGGTCTAAATCACTTAAAACTTATGTTAATATTTTAGAATTATAAAAGGGAGTCAAATATGCTGCTAAAAAAGCTTTTTATTAACACACTATTGTTTGTTTTTATTTCCTCATCCTATGCGTATTCAAAAGAAACAGTATTGAGAATTTATAGTTGGACAGATTATATAGATATTAGTATTCTAAAGAACTTTGTTGCAAAAACAGGTATAAAAATTGAATACGATATGTACACTTCAAATGAAGAAATGTATGAAAACATCAAAAAGAAAAACTATGATATTGTTTTTCCCTCAACTGATTATGTTTCAAAACTAAAAAAAGATAATTTAATCAAAAAAATATCTACAAGCAAACTTTACAACATAAAAAACATCGACTCCGAACTATTAAATAAGCCCCTATATTCTATTCCTTATTTCTGGGGAACGACAGGTATTGTTTATGATGAAGAAGCCTTGGGGTTTGAAATTTCCACTTGGAGTGATTTGTGGGATGTACGGTTAAAAAATAAACTTGCCATTTCTGAAGACATGAAAGACATGTTTGCCATCGCTTTAAAGAAGTTAGGTTACTCTGCAAACAGCCAACAAGAAAATGAAATAAAAGAGGCTTATTTAGAGCTGTTAAAACTAATACCCAATGTAAAAACAATTGGAAGTAATGTAAAAGTAATAGGAAGTGCGGATTTAGAAAATGATTTTATCAACAAACACATTTTAGCTTCCATTTCATACAATGGAGATATCGTTGAATTTATAGATTCCAATAAAGACTTAAAGTATATCTACCCCAAAGAAGGTGTTTTAAAATGGATGGATAACATTGTTGTGGTAAAAAATACTCAAAATGAAAAACTTGTCTATGATTTTTTAAACTTTATTCTATCTCCTGAAGTGGCAAAATTAAATGCTAAAACCATTGGATTTGCAACTCCAAACTTAAAAGCAAAAATGCTTTTAACCCAATCTACTTTAAACAATCAAGTTATTTACCCAAATACAACTGACTTAAAAAATAGTGAGTTTCAAAAAAATATTGACGACTCTTATATGATTTATAAAAAGTATTGGGGATTCTTTTTATCTCAAATTAATAAGGAAGTAAAATGAAAAATAGACTCAATTTAATTTCTGTACGATTTAGTATGGTATTAATCGCTATGATTGTTTCATTCTCTGTTATTATTATGTCTTATAACTTCCACAGATCAACTCAAAACATCTACAGCTTTTTATATAAAATCACAGATAGTATTACAGATAATATCATTGAAAAAACCAACTACTACTTAAATAAAACCAATACCCATATCAAAGTATTGGCCAATAATAATGAAATTAACAATATCTTATACAGTAAAGATAAAAACGTAGAGATCATGAAGCAGTACGTCTCTTCAGAAGAGCATATTGCAAGTGTTTATTTAGCAGATACTGCTGGAAACTTTTTACAACTACGAAGAAATCCAAAGTTAGCTGTTAGATCCATTGAAACTATTGAAGATCAACGAGTAGAGTTTTTTGAATATAAAGATCCTGATTTTACAACCTTTTCTTATGAATCTTTTACTTCAAAGTACAATCCAACAGTAAGGCACTGGTATAAATATGTGGAAAAAGATAAAATCAGAATATCGGACCCTTATATTTATGCCTTAGATAAAAAACTAGGACTTACAATTTCTTATCCAAAATACAACAAATACAATGAAAAGATATTGGTTGCAGGAATTGACATCACATTAGAGTCCCTTTCAAAGTTTTTACAAAATGAAGCCAAAAAAATCAATGCCAGTGTAGCTCTTGTGGACAATAGTAATAGAATCATTGCTTCATCACTTAAAAACAAAGGTTTTATCGAGATTGCTAAAACCCAAAATCAAAGTGAAATCATCCATGCATCAAAAAAATACCTAGAAGGCTCATCCAGCGGAAAAGTACTTGGATTAAATGAAGAATCTTATGCCTTTGTTGGAAAAACATTTAAAATTGACAACACAAAATCTTGGCATATTATTTTAACTATTCCTGAAAAAACCATTATTCAAGATTTAGAAAAAACTCTATTCGAAACTATTCTTATCTCACTGGTGATTATCATGATTTTTATAGTCATCGCTATTTTAATTTCGAAGAAACTTACTAAACCAATCATCCAAATTTCAAAAGATATGGAAGAGTTACATCACCTAAACTTGGATATTGATATAAAAGCGGACTCAAATATTGTAGAAATCAATCAAGCACAAAACTCCTTGGTATCCCTGCGTTCAGGAATTCGATCTTTTACAAAGTATATGCCTGTGGATTTGGTGAGAATTTTGATTAAAACCAAACAAGAAGCAATTATTGGAGGTGTTGAAAAAGATCTAGCTATTATGTTTACAGATATTGAATCTTTTACGACTATTTCTGAGACCATGAGTCCAGCCCAGCTTACCAGTCAATTATCTGAGTATTTTAATGAAATGTCAAACATAATTGGCCAGAGTCAAGGTACCGTTGATAAATATATTGGTGATGCTATCATGGCATTTTGGGGTGCTCCCTTACAAATTGACAATCCAATTGAGAGAGCGGTAACAACAGCTATTTTAATGCAAGAAAAACTATCTATCATGAATGGAAACTGGGAGAAAGAAGGTAAAGCACAATTTAAAACGCGAATTGGTGTGCATTATGGACAAACTCTAGTAGGTAATATTGGCGGAGATGAACGAATGAACTACACAATAATTGGGGATTGTGTAAATGTGGCTTCAAGACTTGAAGGTATCAACAAAAAATATGGTACGAAAATCATGGTAAGTGAAGAAGTTTATACACTTGTTTGTGAAAAATTTGACATGAAGTTTGTAGATGAGATAGAATTAAAAGGTAAAACACATAAAACAAAAATATATACACTTAAATAAGGTGTTTAGAATAAGGAGATGTTGTGCTTAATATAAAATCTGCAAAAAAAGAAGTTAGAGTTTTTATGCTAATTGTCTTGCTGATACATCTTCCCATTTATTTGTTTTACATGAAATATGAAAAAGCACAAGAAATAATAGATGTGGGAAACTCACATGAGCAAATTATCAATGATTTCTTTGAGAAGAACCTATATGCAAGTGATGCCTTATCATATTTTCAAAAGTATCACTTAGATGTGATTGATTTAGATGATACTATTATAACAAAGGGAGAATTTTTACGCTCTTCAAGAGACTTTAAATCTCTTAAATTTAATAATCAGTTATATCTGTTATTAAAAATTGATAATTCCACGATTTTGCTACTTGATAAAAACACCTACCCTCATTATTATTTTGGATATATTCTCTTCGCAGTACTGTTCATTCTTCCTTTGATTGCATATATTAACTTTACAAAGTACTTTAAACCTATGGATGACTTAAAAGATTATATATCTAAGTTTTCTATGGGAGATTTAAGTGCAGAAGATAAAAGTCATAAAAAAGATGAAATATCGCACATGTCAAATATATTCACAGATGCACTTAACCAAATAAACCTTCTTATGAATTCACGGCAACTTTTTTTAAGAACTGTGATGCATGAACTAAAAACCCCAATAGCAAAAGGTAGAATTGTCTCTGAGTTGGTTGATGAAGATAAACAAAAAGATAGACTCGTGACTATTTTTGAAAGAATGAATACCTTAATAGATGATTTTTCTAAAGTTGAGCGTGTCATTTCACATAATTATGTCTTAAAAAAACAAGTACATGACATCCCAAGTATCATTCGTAATGCTGATTCTTTTTTGATGTTAGATGAGTTAAATAATCAAATAAACTTCGAGGTTAAAAAAGATACCAAAATTGAAGTTGATTTTGAACTAATGAGTATGGTGATTAAAAACTTAATGGACAATGGTTTAAAATACTCCCTAGACAAAAAAATTACCATAAAAGAAAAAGATAACGAACTCTTGTTTATATCATCGGGAAACCCTTTAAAAATGTCTTTAAATGATTATTTCAAACCCTTTCATAATGACCCGGACTCAAGTAATCAAGGCATGGGACTTGGTTTATATATTGTCAAGGCTGTATTGGATATTCATAACATGGGATTTTCACATAAGTATAAAGATGAAGAGAATATTTTTACAATATCATTTAAAAAGATATCTTAGGGTTTTGGATATTTTATAAATCTAATATTGATTTACAATGTTTTACAAAAGTATCTTAACTATTTTGTAAATCTTCTATAAGCTTTCCACGTTTTTCCAATAAGGTATTCAAGCCATCTCTCTCTTTTTCCATGGCTGTCAATTGAGATTTTAAAAATGCCACTTCTTGTAACGCCCCTGCTGCTTTTTTTTTCAAATCGTGAGTCGCTGCTTGTGATTTATGTAATCGCTCAGTTATACCCGTGGAAACTTTTTCATATCTATCTTTGCTGTCTTTTACTTGATCTTCATAGTATTTTATTTGACTATTTAACCCAGCAGTTCTTTTCTTTTCCATTTGAAGTTTGCTTTCTAAGACATCAAAATGTTGACATGATTTTAATTTCTCTTCTAAAAGATGATTTTCACGCATAAGATCATCAATCTTTTGTCTGGCCACTGTATTTATTCGTCTGGTTTCTTGGAGGTTATACATCACTTCTTTTTTAAATTTTCGTTTTTGATGTTCATATTCTGTGGTAATAAACTCAATAGAAATATATTCACTATTGTTTTTATTGTTCTCATCCAAAAGCGGAAAAATACTCGAAGTTACATAATAATCTTCACCATCTTTAGCTTTAAGTTTTAATTTACCTCTCCACACTTTTCCCGCATGAAGTTCGTCCCACATTTCTTTGTAAAGTGAAGAGGCCAAGTCTTCTGGCTTTAGAATAATCATCTCTTTACCTTTGATTTCATCTGCTTCATATCCAGATACTTCACAAAAAAAATCATTCACATGTTTATAGGTGGAATTCTCACTTATTCTAGCTACTATCGCAACCTGATCAATTACTTCTACATACTTCTTGATTTCTTCTTGGTAATGCGCAATTCGAGAACTTTCATATCGCTTTTCGCACACCTTTTGTATATAGGAAATAATCTCTTTTACGTTTAGAGGCTTGACAAAAAACTCAGTTACACCAAGTTTAATCGCACGTAATAAATCATCAGATTCATAATGTCCTGTTGTATATAAAAAAGGAACTGTTTCATCATGTGTTCGAATTTTTTCTAAGAGATCCAAGCCATTTAAAGAAGGCAAATCTATATCACTAATCACTGCATCAATGAGAATTTCTTCATTGTCCAATGATTTAACAAAAACATCTAAAGCTTCTTTCCCATCTTCTATGAGGAGAACTTTATGAAATAATTTGTCTAAAATATCATAAAAACCTTTACTGATTTTCACATCGTCTTCAACATACAAAATAGTCAGTGTTTTAAGGAAGTCTTGATCAATCATCTAATCCCTTTATATTAAAAAATCCAATTTTATTTTATACTAATACAGAATAAATAAATTCTTTATGATTAAGTTATATTAAATTTTTGAAATAAGACTTTAGGAATATTATTAAAATATAAGTAGCGGGTAAGGACATCTATCACCAAAATATAGGGATAGATGTCTAGATAGTTTGGTTAATCTAATGTTTACTAAATCATCAAATAAAATTATTTATACGGTTTCACCAATAACACACTCTTCTAAAACCTCATCTAATATTTTGAATACTTTTGTGTTTTGCTCCTGTGAACCAATAGTGATTCGAATAGCATTGAGTCCATATGAGCTTAAATCTCTAATAATCACACCTCTTTTTAATAAACAAAGTGCAACCTCACTAGAGATAAACATATTGTCAAATTTGAGTGTGATAAAGTTTGTGTACGATTCAATATATGAAAACCCTTTATTTTTTGCATATTCTTCATATCTCTTCATCTGCTCAAAGTTTTTCTTTATTGAGTCTTGTACAAATTCTTCATCTTTAAGTGCTTCAATAGCTGCAGCAAGTGATAAGTTCGTGATATTAAAAGGAGGTCTTAACTTGTGCATACTTTGGATAATTTCTTTTTGTGCAATCCCATAGCCCGTTCTCATACCACCCAAGGCATAAGCTTTTGAAAAGGTTCCCAAGTATATACAATTTGGATACTTTGAGATTAAATCCAAAGGTTTAATTTCTTTGTTTTTATCTTTAGCACTTGCATATTCTTGATAAGCCCCATCAACAATAACCAAAGTGTTTGCATCTATTTGTTCCAGGAACTCATATACATCTTTTTTATCCAAACACTCTCCCAAAGGATTGTTCGGTAAACATAAAAAGATAATATCGGCACCCTCTTTTTTATACAAGTCTAAAAACTGTTCTAAGTTATGCTCATCATCAGCTGTTTTGATAATCTGGCAACCAGTTTGTTTTCCATAAATCTCGTACATAGCAAAGGTAGTCTTACTCATTAACATTTTTGAGTTTTCATTACATTTGGATTTGATACAAAAATCTAGAATTTGATCACTCCCTGCTCCTATTATAAGGTTGTCACTTCCAACTCCATATTTTGAAGCCAAGGCTTCTTTTAATTCGTACATAGAATCATCTGGATACATAAACATATTTCCTGCCAGATTTTGAACTCTTTGTACTACTTTAGTTGATGTTCCATAAGGGTTTTCATTAGAAGCAAGTTTTATGATATCTTTGGGATCAACGCCGTATTCACGTACCACGAGCTCAATTGGTTTACCCGCTTCATATATTTTACAGTTATTCAAAACTTTGTTAAAATTCATTATTGTCCTTCATTATTTTTTTATTATTTATTTTCGTTGTAGTATTTGCTAAAGGAGTATTTTCCAAGCATTTTTGATTTCATCATTTTCTAGATACTGTTTTGCAAGTACATGTGATGCAGTTCCAGACACTTCTATGGAATTTTCTTTTTTAAATGTCAAACTCTCATCAAGACTTGGGAGTTCATCCATACTTGCTAGTTTTCCTAAGTCATTTCCACTTAAAACCGTACTGTTTTTAATCTCAAGAGGAAGGTTGTCAAATCCCATTCCCAGTTTAGAAAAGGGTTTGGGAATTTCAAAATATCCATCAGAAACTCTAGAATAATAGTTTCCGCCAGCTCTTGCAACAAGATCTATTTTATTGGGGTCAATCATTTTATTCTCTAGTAAAATATTTTCATTTAAGTGTATTTTTACCACTTCACAAATTACTAGATTTCCCGCACCACCTTGATCTCCCAGTTCTTTTATCTCTAGAACTTTACATTCAAATTGCACAGGTGATTCTTTAACCCTAAAAGGTTTCACAATATCTGATTTAAGCATGGTTAAACCAGCTTTTTCAAACTCATTGATATTTGAGGGATAATCTGCACTACTTAATGACATCTGTTGTACCATCTTATAGTTAACAACATTTATAACAACCTCTTTAACATCATATACATTATTCAAAGAGTCTTTTGTAGTATTATCAACACTTCGTCTAACTGGCGAAAAGATCATAATAGGAGGATTTGCACTAAATACATTAAAAAAGCTAAAAGGAGATAGATTTACATTTCCTTCCTTATTGATAGTACTTGCAAAGGCAATTGGACGTGATGCTACTGCACTAACCAAGTAGTTATATATTGTTTTTGCATGTGTTTCTTTTGGGTCTATTGTTAAAAAATTTTCGATGATCTATCCTTTATCTCTTGCACTTTCGTATATTCTTTTTCGTATCTTACTCTTTTTCGTATTTAACAAGTGTTTGTTCAATACTTCCAAAAATAGAATTTCCATTTTTATCACTCATTGATATTTGAACTTTATCACCAAAGTCCATGAAAGGTGTTTTTGCCTCACCCTCATTAATAACTTCAATCATTCGAAGCTCAGCAATACAAGAGTAGCCTCGACCACCATCAGCAATAGTTTTCCCTGCACCACCATTAAGTTTATTTGACACTGTTCCCGAGCCTATAATAGTTCCTGCACATAATGTTCTCGTTTTAGCTGCATGTGATAATAATTGTGAAAAAGAAAATGTCATATCATTGGCTGCAATTGGATTACCAAAGAGCTCTCCATTGTAGTTCACATCTAAAGGCAAATCTACTTTTGAGTTTTTCCAAATATCTTCTAGCTCATCAGGTGTTACACACACAGGTGAGAATGAGCAAGAAGGTTTTGAATGTAAAAAGCCAAAACCTTTTGATAGTTCAGGAGGTATAAGATTTCGTAAGGAAACATCATTCACAAGCATCAATAACTTGATATGCTCATGTGCATCTTCAACAGATGTACCCATGGGAACATCATCAGTGATAATAGCAACCTCCCCTTCAAAATCTACACCCCACGAAAGTGACTCAAGTTCAATATTATCTCGTGGAGCTATAAAACTATCTGAGCCTCCTTGATACATCAAAGGATCAGTATAAAAAGACTCTGGAACACTGGCATTTCTTGCTTTTCGAACCAATTCAACGTGATTTAAATACGCTGAACCATCTGCCCAAGCATAAGCTCTTGGAAGTGGAGACTCACAAAGTGTTTCATCAAAGACTTTTATATCTTCTAAATCATTATTATTTAACTTTTTGTAAATTTCTTTTAGTATTGGCGCTTTCATTCTCCAATAATCCAAAGCGTGTTGTAATGTAGGAGCAATACTATGCACTTCCACATATTTTGTTAAATCACTACTCACAACAACCAATAGTCCATCTCTAGTGCCATTTTTTAAAGATGCTAGTTTCACTTTTTTTCTCCGCTAAACTCATCTTCATGTAACCATTTTGCATGCTCAGGGGCTCTTTTAGTACGTGACCACTCTTCTAGCATATCCCATTTGATACGATCAAGTTTTTCCATACTCTGCTTTCTCTTTTCGTCACTTCCAACATTTACTGCAAGTTCCAAACGATGACCATTTGGGTCAAAGAAATAAATGGATTTAAATAAATTGTGATCCGTTGGGCCCACTACTTCTATACCACTTTTTACCAATTTCTCTTTGGTTTCTACTAAATCCTCATAAGACTCAATCTCAAAAGCAATATGTTGAACCCAATCAGGTGTATTTGGGTCTACTATTGGGTCATCATAAGTAGGTATTTCAAAAAATGCCAAAATATTCCCAGCACCTGCATCTAAAAAAACATGAATATATGGATCTGGTGCTTTGGTTGAAGGCACTTCATTTTCTGCAATTGCTAGAACAAAATCCATATTTAAATGAGTGTTGTACCAGTTGACTGTTTCTTTTGCATCCAAACATCGATATGCCACATGATGTATTTTTTTAATGTTCATCTGTTTCCCTTATCTATATAAAATATTCTTATTATTAATAGGTGTAAGTTTAAATAACACCACGTCGTTCTTGATCACGCTCGATTGATTCAAATAAGGCTGTAAAGTTTCCTTCTCCAAAACCTTTATCATTTTCTCTTTGAATCATCTCAATAAAAATTGGACCAAAAAGATTTTTAGTAAATATTTGTAAAAGATAAGTATTGTCTGCTTGACTATCCACTAAGATTTGATGATGTCTGATTCTTTCCTTGTCTTCTTTAACCCAAGGGACTCTATTCCAAATAGTGTCGTAATATTCAGGAATAATATCCAGTGTCTCAATATGAGATCCAGTTAAAGCATCACAAGAACCAACCAAATCATTTGTTCTAAAAGCTAGATGTTGAACGCCTGGTCCATCATATAGGTCAAGGTATTCATCTATTTGATTGTTATTGTCATCTTTTCCTTCATTGATTGGAATACAGAACGTTCCACAAGGACTAGCAAGAGCATAAGAAATAAGCGCTGTTTTAACACCTTTGATGTCAAAGTATCGTACTTCAGTAAATCCAAAAACATTTTTATAAAAATCAGCCCATTTTTCCATAGTACCTTTATAAACGTTATTGGTTAAGTGATCAATCTCAATAAAACCTTTGTCTTTTTGAATGATAGGATTTGAAAGTTCTTCGAAGTCTGTGTCCCAAATAGTATTGTCACCTTCATAAGCGTCAATAAAATAAATAAGACTATTTCCAATACCATAGATGGCAGGATAAGGAAAATCAGTTGAATCTGCGGGTTTAGCCCCTCGTCGTACTGCTTCTTCACGCGCGTATGTTGCATTTTTTACACGCCATCCCATAGAAGATATGGCTGGACCATGTTTTTTTGTAAATTCTGATGAAAATCCGGATTTTTCGTTGTTGAGTAAAAAGTGA
>Ga0209826_1001419_pt1 | contig 16713 bp, 17 predicted proteins | sample GOMGulsemesocosm_5_FD_184637 | JGI IMG/M metagenome (GOLD analysis project Ga0209826, IMG submission 184637) | Methane-oxidizing microbial communities from mesocosms in the Gulf of Mexico - GOM15C Gulf of Mexico (SPAdes) (version 2) | ecosystem: Environmental > Aquatic > Marine > Cold seeps... | reverse complement strand
AAGGTACGCCCTGGGTTTATGTTCTCCGATATGGAGTTAATTGGTATCCCTCACCGCATCGTACTGGGTGACCGTGGTCTCGACAACGGCATGGCTGAGTATCGAGGTAGGAAAGACAGCGACAATACCGATATCCCGCTTAGTGAAATAATTCAACACCTTAAAAGCGTCAGCTGATCCCATAAAAAACGCCCCGTGATTAACGGGGCGTTTTTGAAAGCAAGCGACTTTTAGTATCACATCAGAATAGGTCTACTTCACCTTCCGACATTGATGTTTGTACAACCGCTTCATGTTTTGCTGCACAGTTTTCCGAACGTATTTGCTGTAAATTTTGACGTAAATTCTTAATTCGCTGAACACTACTGCCCGTTGACGTATCTGTTGTATAACTTTGCGCGGCCTGAGTAATAAAAGGAGCTACTTGCTGACATGTATGTTCAACATGCTGCGCAAGCTGGTTAACCATATCTTCAAACTGCAATCCCTGCACAGCCATAGCCACCTCATTATTAAGGCTAGCTGTTGTTTCGTTAATAAGCTCTAACTTTGTTTCAACCGTAGCATTTAAGTCTTCGATCTCCGCCATCATGGACTTAATTTGCTCTTTTGACTCCATCGTCACATTCATATCTTTTGATGCCATGGCCCCTATTGTCTCGACCGCACTCTCAATATTACTCCGTGATTTTTTAATCACATCTCTAATTTGATCCCCTGTTTCAGATGAGCCTGTCGATAACTTACGCACTTCATCCGCAACAACCGCAAAGCCACGCCCATGCTCACCTGCACGCGCCGCTTCAATCGCCGCATTGAGGGCCAACAAGTTAGTTTGATCGGCAATTCCAGTTACATTATTTAATAAGGCATGTATTTCATCCATATTCGCTGAAATATCATCAACATTACCCACCATTTCCATACTTTGCTGACTGACCGCCAACATATTCTTTACAAAGTACTCCAACGTAGCATTTGCCTCTTTAGCAAACTTAGAAAAATCAACTTTACTTGAATCATCAGTAGATGACAGCGCTAGCAAGACCGTTGATATTTCACGCTCTTGCAACTGCGCGTATTGATTCATCCCATTAAAGCTATTACTTAGTTGAACTACAGCATCCCCTAGTAATTGCCGAATACGTACCACTTCGGCTTGCGCTCTAGATAGTTCGTCATCAACTATGCCACTCACATCCACCAACAAAGCCGAAACCTCTCGATCTAAATTCTCTTCAGAGGATTCCTGAGAAAGTGCTGCCTCACTTGATGAGTTATTTGAACTTTCTTTTAACCCCGTCAATAACCAAGGACTTATTGCCAACACCAGCAAAACGGGGGTGATAAACGGTACTGTTGCTGGGATAAAAAAACTAGCTACTATAACGCCCAAACTAACCAATATGGCTATACGGAATTGCTGTATAAAATTTTTCGCTTCCATTTCCTAATTTCTCCGGCTTATTAAATAGCTTTCTACCACTCTATCGGCTATTTTCACTAACACTTTACTATTCATACTGAGCAATTAAATGCCCTGCCATTTTCTTAAGCGATATAACTGTCTGCACTGCAGACAACTTAACCGCGCTACCCGGCATCCCCCAAACCACACTTGAGGCTTCATCTTGTGCCGTTGTTGTTGCTCCCGCCTCTAGCAGTGTTAACATGCCAGCGGCCCCATCATTTCCCATTCCCGTTAACATCACCGCATGCACATCTTTCGGTGCACAGTCTATTAATGAACGAAACATGACATCAACCGAGGGTTTGTGTCGATTAACTTCTGGCCCATCATTCAACAAACAGGTGTAAATCGTTCCTTTTTTAACCAATAACAAATGCTTATCACCTGGCGCGATGTAGACATGCCCTGACTTTAACTCCATACCTGTTTCTGCCTCAACAACGGTCAAGTGACACATTCCATCAAGTCGTTTTGCAAATGCCGTACTAAATGACTTAGGTATATGCTGAGTAATCACTATAGGAGGAGAATCCAGCGGCAGCCCAACTAATAGCTCTTTTATTGCTTCGGTACCTCCTGTTGAAGAGCCAATTGCAATAATTTGATTATGATTCTTACGCTTAATTGATTTTGGCTTACTCGCTTCAGAAACTCTATTGGCTAAACTAGCCCCCCTAACACGCGCTTTAGACGCTGCTCGAACCTTAGTACAGATATCATCAGCATACTTTGCCAATTCAGTTTTAACATTAACTTTGGGTTTAGCGACAAAATCAACCGCACCCAATTCAAGCGCCTTAAATGTTGCCTCAGCACCCTTCTCGGTTAATGTAGACACCATAACGACAGGTACGGGGCGTAGGCGCATCAAATTAGCTAAAAATGTGATGCCATCCATTCTCGGCATTTCAATATCAAGGGTGAGCACATCAGGTTTTAAGGCTTTAATTTTGTCACGCGCTATCAACGGATCCATAGCCGTTCCAACCACTTCTATATCATCCGTTTGATTAAAAATTTCTGTTAATACCTGCCGTACAATAGCCGAATCATCAACAATCAGTAATTTAATTTTTTCTTTACCCACTTTCATCCCTATCTGCTAAAACAAATCGACTGAACCGCCAACTGTCTCCGTATTTAATCTTTTTAAGTACTCAGAATCTCGCTCTATTAACGTTGTATTGTTAACTTTCTTAAGTTTTCTAACTTTTACTTTGCCCGTTTTAACATGGAATATAACCTTCCGTGGATAACGGTCACCCACGTCTTCTTTTACCAATTGCAAACGCTCATTCGCAATATAGTCGTATACAAATGAAATATTCCGCAAACCTACATCGGTCATTTGATCCATGACTCGTCCACCCCCAATCACTTTAAGCTCCAAACGGCTTTTTACACCACCATACTTAATAATGTCATTGATCATATGCTCCATCGCAAAATTCCCGTAACGAGTTTCAGCACTGATAACCGTACTACCCCATGAGTCTGCATGATCTCTAGAATAAAGCGGCAGCATAAAGTGATTCATCCCTGCAATCCCGGCGACTCGATCAATAACACAAACAGAAATACAAGAACCTAGCACTGTTGCGATCAATTCATCATTTTTACTAACGTAGTATTGCCCAGGAAGTATCTTCGCTGAATAATGTCCATGTGCAGGATCCCAATACCGGTTAATATCTTCAAAACCAGGCAAGGCACTAGGCATACTTGTGGGTTTAATTGGCGAGTTAAGCATGTAAGTTTAGTTAGTTCGCTGATAAATAGTGTGACCTAATGACTCAAAACGATCACACACATTGAACATATTTTCCGAATGTCCGATAAATAAATGCCCTCCACTCGACAACACATCTGCATAACGTCCGAATAAGGTCCGTTGCGTATCTTTATCAAAATAAATAACAACGTTCCGGCAAAAAATAATATCAATCGGGCCTTTTATAGGCCATTCATGTAATAAATTTAGCTGTTTAAAGGTAATCAATTCTTGCAATTCAGCTTTCATTTTCACTAGATCAGACTTATCCCCTCGGCCACGCTTCATCCATCGTTGCTTATATTCAGGGCTAACTCCGTCGACTCTCGCTTTATCGTAAACACCACTCTCAGCCTTAGCCACCACATTTGAATCCAAATCAGTGGCAATTATTTTCACATCCCAGTCATGGTAATCAGAGAAGAACTCACGCACTGTCATCGCAATACTGTATGGCTCCTCACCCGTTGAGCACCCCGCGCTCCATATACGTATCCTTCGCGTTGCCGCATTTTTTTCCAAAAGGCTTGGAAACACCGTGTTTTTTAAATATCCAAAGTGATGCTCTTCTCTAAAAAAGGAGGTTAAGTTCGTCGTAATGGCATTAACTAAATGAATAAGCTCTTCTTCATCCTCTTGTTCAATGATCTTCAAGTAGCTATCAAAATTGGGTAAATCAAGCGCTCGTAAACGGCGAGTTAAACGCCCGTAAACCATATCTTGCTTACCATCAGCAAGAACAATCCCAGTATGGGATTTCACTAAATGACGAATCTTATCGAAGATATCCTCTGTAAACTCAAACTCTCTAGTTTTATCTACTTTTATCTTAGTTACCACCGTCGTCTCCATTTATTACCACCATAACTCCCTGCCTCCAAACTCTACCTATTGAAATACTGAACTCTCTGCAAATACCTGAGCCAGAATCCATGAGGTGCAATTACTTAACTACTAGAACTCGTCCCACTCATCATCCTCATCACCACTTGCTATCGGCTTGATTACTGGCGCTCGACTAACTGCTGGCGCAGATACCACTGGTGCTCTTTTAGGTTGCTCTGGTGCTGGTGCTGGTGCTCGACTAACTGCCACCGGTGCCGCCTCAACCATAGCCGCTGGCAAAGTAAAGAATGAAGCAGCCTTATCCAAGGTTGAAGCTTGGTCTTGTAGAGACATTGCTGCAGCAGATGATTCTTCAACCAAGGCTGCATTTTGCTGAGTAACACTATCAAGGTTTGTGACTGCAGCATTAACTTGCTCAATACCTGCCGCCTGCTCCGAACTAGCCGATGCTATATCTGAAATTAAGGTACTCACTTCTTGTACCGAGGTGACAATTTGAGCTAATACACCACCAGACTCATCAACCAGCTTGGTTCCTTCATTTACTTTTTCAGTACTATCATTAATTAACAGTTTAATTTCTTTTGCTGCGCCAGCACTTCGTTGAGCTAGGTTTCTAACCTCACTCGCCACCACTGCGAAACCACGCCCATGCTCACCAGCTCTTGCTGCTTCAACCGCCGCATTTAATGCAAGAAGGTTTGTTTGGAACGCAATTTCATCAATCACGCCAATAATGTCAGATATCTTTTTGCTTGATGAATTAATTTCGCTCATCGCGACCACTGCATCCTTCACAACATCACCGCCCTTGGTTGCTAACTCACTAGCACCTTCGGCTAAATCATTCGCACGCCTTGAATTTGCCGCTGTTTGCTTCACGGTACTAGTTAACTCTTCAACACTGGCCGCCGTTTCTTCAAGCTCAGATGCTTGCTGCTCGGTTCGATTACTTAAATCCGCATTACCTGATGCAATTTCACTCGTCGCAACCGCAATATTGCTGGAGGCGGTACTAATATTACTGATTGAATCGCGCAAATTATTAATCGTCTGATTCGTAGCCTCCATTAAATTTTTAATTTCGCCTTGATATTCGCCATCGGCTTGAATATCCAAATTACCGTCAGCCAACTCACCAAGTAATCCACCAAGTAATCGCATTGGTGCGGCAAAGGTATCAACCAAATCATTAACCCCTGATGCAATTACTTTCATCCCACCGTCATAACTAGAGTGATCAATTCGATCGTCTAAACGGCCAGCAGTTGCAGCCTGAATGATATTCTGAATTTGCTCTTCAGCATCTTTAATTTCAGTTAAATCTTGCCACTCAACCATATTGCCCATGTATTCACCATCTGGGCCTTCTATATAAGACGCATTGACTTTAAAAATAATGCCTGCCAATTCAATTTGAGCCTCCGCAGGTAAACGGCTTGGATCGGCCAATAAACCGCGCTGATGCGCAGGGTTTTTATGGAATTGGTCAATACACTGACCAACCAAATTATCCGGATCCATACTTGGCCAAATACTACGCAAGGCATCAACCCTATTACGCATCATTTCAACCACGGCATTATTCACATAAGTAATATTTAGATCAGCATCACACATCATCAAATTAGTCTGCGCACTGTCCACCGCTGATTGCAAACGCGCAACTTCTTTCTCTTTAGCTTTTTGCTCGGTTAAATCTTGCCACTCAACCATATTGCCTATGTATTCGCCATCAAGCCCTCCAACAAAAGATGCTTTGACTTTAAAGGTAATCCCCGCTAACTCCAACTCGGCCTCCATGGGAAGGCTGTTTTTATCGGCTAATAAAGCTCGTTGGTGAGCTGGGTTCCTATGAAACTGATCAATGTTCTGACCAATTAAATTCTCAGGATCCATACTAGGCCAAACGGTACGTAATGCATCAATACGGTTACTCATCATCGCTACAACTGCACTATTCGCGTAGGTGATATTCAAATCATTATCACACATCATTAAGTTAGTTTGCGCACCCTGCACAGCGGCCTTTAGGTAATTCAGTTCTGCTATTTGTTCTTTACTCATGATGTCTCCCTCGTCCCCTTTGTAAGCACTTAACATTGTGTCTGCAATTAAATTCAACGCGCTAGTCCATGCGTCATTAACTTCTTGTGTCCAATTATCCCCTGCGTATTGCTGCATCACTTCAAGGAGCGTCTCATTGACTGCTTGATAGTGCCCAGCTTCCGCCCCATACGCTTGATGCCTTTCACCCATCGCCGTGAGCGCACCCACTAATTTATCAGGCTTACGTAAGCTCGCTATCGCTAACTTAAGTGCCGCGACCAGCTTAGCGACCTGTTGCGCTTGAGTGGTATTCTCAAACATTGGGATAACACTTGGAAAACGCTCAAATAAATTAGTATAAAATTGACTAACCATCTCATCAGCCACTGGCGCTAGTAATGCAAAGCTACTTTCAAGTAACTCAACATCCAGCCCTAGAGTTGATTCATACGGAACCTTCTCTACTACCTGCGCACTCGCTGTTTTTGTTTCTGCTTTGACTGCTGGTTTTACTTTTTCTGCTTTTACTTCTACTTCAGGCATGAACTCTGGTTCTTCTTCACCCATCCAAGCTAAAGGGTCAAAACCCAATGACTTGTCTTTAATGCCTTTTTTATTATCTGCCATTATTTTCCCCGTTTTTAGCCGCTTAAAGCTATACCTGAAAACACCAGTTCAGCAATTTGACGCGCCTCATTCATATTTATAAATCCTGTTTGTCTACTAGCATCCTTATTCTTCCCTACACTAGAAGCTGGCTGCTGGTAGATTCGTTTCCTTTTTTCGGTTTTAACAACATTCATCATAATGTTCTCCCGTGTAATAGGTCGTCGGCTAAGGCAGCATAGTCACTAGAACCATTGCCTCGTTTTTGATACTCAAAAATAGTTTGTCCGTAGCTAGGGCTTTCAGCTAAAGCCACCGCTTCTCGTATGGGGGTACTCAACACACTACCCGGGAAGTACTTAACTAACTTGTCACGCACTTCATTTGCTAAGCGTCTTCGCCCATGAAAACGGGTTAAAACAACCCATACGTTCATTTTATGGTTTAGGCGTTTTTCTACGTGCTTAAGAATACCCATTAATCGAGACATTCCATGTAAAGCCAGAAAGTCACTTGATACCGGTATAATAATTTCTTTTGCCGCTAATATCGCATTCATTGCTAGAACGCCCGATGAGGGAGGACAATCAATAAACACAAAGTCCTGGCCACGCATCTTTTTCACCTCATTAGCCAACAATAATCCGCCCTTGACTCCGCGAGCGCCCTGCTCTACTTCTGATAAACGTGTACCAGCAGGAATTAAGCGTAAGTTCTCACGAGCTTCAATAATCGTATCTTTCACACTCGATTCAGCCAATAAAACCTCATCAATACCTACCTGTGGGTGCGTTTCTTTGCCTAAACCTGCCGTTAAATGGTTCTGAGGATCCATATCAATAGCAGTGACTTTATGCCCTCGTAACGCCATCGCATGCGCTAAATTAATAGCCGTTGTTGTTTTACCCACACCGCCTTTTTGGTTTAACACCGCAAATGTTCGCATAGCGCCCTACGCCTCTGCCTTTCCACCAGACTCAGTGGCATCATCAATATCCTTCAAGCTCATTAGCTGATCAATATCGAGAATGGATACCATTTTGTTATCCACTGTTGCCATTCCCTTCATATAGTCCATATTTATGGCATAACCCAAGTCAGGCGGGTCTTTCAGATCATTTTCGGCGATATGATAAACTTCTGAAACAGCGTCAACAACGACCCCCATAATTCGGTCTTTTCCTTCGCCTTTAACCCTTAAAACCACCACTACGGTTAACTCGTTATAATCAACACTCTCGATACCAAAGCGTTCGCGTAAATCTAAAATAGATACAATCGTTCCGCGTAAGTTAATAACCCCTTTAATAAAGGCGGGGGCGTTAGGAATTGTTGTTACCGAGTCCCAACCTCGTATTTCCTGAACTCTTAAAATATCAACACCGTATTCTTCGTCCCCTAATAGAAAGGTTAAATACTGGTTTTCATGAATATTATCATTTGCTTCAACATCGTCACTAACCGGCTCTAATGAAGTGCTCATGTCTTCTCCTATAATCCTTTCCTGTGTAACTAAAAGCTTATTAAGCTTTAATTACACCATTATTTAATTTTTTCTTGTGCACGTTAACCATACCGTTAACATCCCAAATAAGCGCTACCGTTCCATCACCTAAAATAGTCGCGCCCGACATTGTTTCTACTTTTCTATAATTAGTCTCTAGGCTTTTAATAACAACTTGCTGCTGCCCTTGAAGGTCATCGACAATGATTCCCACCGGTGCACCATCCACTTCGACGATCACCATTAAGGACTCATGCAAATCTGTTTTCTTATCCTCTAGGCCAAACACTGCTCTAGCTCGAATAATTGGAATATATTCATCCCGCAGCTTATACACTTCGGCTTTACCCGCCACCGCATTAATTTGTGCACGGTCAATCTGCAAGGACTCAATAATGGCTATTAATGGAATAACATAAGACTCTGACCCTACCGTTACCAGTTGGCCATCTAAAATAGCCAAGGTAAGCGGCAAACGAATGGTAAAGACCGACCCCTTACCTTCTTCCGACTCTACAACAACTCGGCCACCTAATTTATTGATACTTGTTTTCACGACATCCATGCCGACGCCCCGACCCGAAACATCGCTAACCACTTCGGCAGTTGAGAATCCAGGAGCAAAAATCAAGTGATTAATTTCGTCATCCGTTAGATAGTCTGTTTCTGAGATAACCCCTTTTTCAATAGCTTTGGTACGCACCTTTGCCTTATTAATACCAGCGCCATCATCTTTAATTTCAATAATAACATTACCACCTTGGTGATAAGCGTTAAGTGATAACGTGCCCACTTCAGGCTTTCCAGCCGCCAAGCGAATATCCGGGGTTTCTATACCATGATCTAAAGCATTTCTAACTAAGTGAACCAGCGGGTCACCTATGTTCTCCATCACTGTTTTATCAAGCTCAGTTTCTTCACCCGACACCAGCAATTCAATCTTTTTATTCAGCTTACTTGATAAGTCATGCACCAGTCTTGGCATCCGGCTGAACACAAAACTAATAGGCAGCATACGAATACGCATGACACCATCTTGTAACTCACGTGTATTCCGCTCTAATTGAGCCAAACCTTTACTTAAACGCAATAAAATATCTGCATTTGTTTTCTGTGAGCCACTATCAACATTGGCAGAAACTGCTTCAGCATTCGCTTCTAAATCTTCACCCACCTGATCTAACATTGACTGAGTAATAACCAACTCACCCACTAGATTAATAATCTCATCAACCTTATCAATACCTACTCGAATTGAAGCAGACTCAGTCGCTTTTTTAGGTTTCACTGCAGGTTTTTTCGTAACGGGAGCGTTGTCCACAACTGAGATTTCAGGCACTTCTTCTTTAACCGACTCATTAGAGATTACAGGCTCTCGCACAATAGTGTCAGGTTCAGCAACTGAGGCCTGTTCATTTTGAACGCTCACGTCTAGGGGAGTAATGGTTAAATCACAATCGTCCTCAACCCATTCAAACACTTCTTCAATATCTGCTTGTGAAACACCCCCCGTCAACGTTAGCAGCCAACTGAGATATAGATCCTCTGGGGCAAGCTCAGTAAACGGCTGTAAATTCGAATAATCAACCTTTGCACTCAACTCACCTAGTTCACTCAGCGCTCTAAACATACGCACTGGGTCGTTACCTGCCATTAACAGGTCGGTATGTGGAATAAAGCTAATTTGCCAGCCTTCAGCAATTGGCTTGTCAACTGAAGCCTCTACTAAAGAAGCTCCCGCATCTTCCTTCGCTGAAGAGTCACTCGATTTATCCTTCAGAATACCATTTAGCACCGCATATCGCGCTGCGACCATGTCCTCATCCACCTCGGTATTATCCCGAGCCGATTCGAGCATGGTTCTCAACACATCAACCGACTCCAATAAAGAATCAACTGCAAATTGCGTCACCTCCCTAGACCCATCTCGCATTTCATCTAGCAATGTTTCCATCACATGGGTGAACTCAGATACATTCATAAAACCAAATGTGCCTGCCCCACCCTTAATTGAATGTGCTGCTCTAAATATCGTATTGATTATCTCTTCATCCCCCTCACCAACATCCAGTGTTAGCAGTTCAGACTCCATAATCTCTAGCCCTTCAAAACTTTCTTCAAAGAAGGCCTCATGAAATTGTGACATATCAATAGACATTGACTTACCCCAGTACTTTTTTCGCGGTTGCGAGAAGTTGATCAGGATTAAACGGTTTTACCAGCCAGCCCGTTGCCCCAGCTTGCTTGCCCGCCATCTTTTTTTCAGCAGATGATTCGGTCGTTAACGTTAAAATGGGTGTGAACCGGTAATTTGGCAAGGCTCGTAACTCCCTAGTTAACGTAATCCCATCCATATTTGGCATATTGACATCTGTAATAACCAAGTCAAAACTCCCTGATTTTGCGCTCGCAAGCGCTTCTACTCCATCAGACGTTTCAACAACCGTATGTCCAGCGCCCTTTAACGTAAACGCCACCATTTGTCGCATTGAAGCAGAATCATCCACGACAAGTATTCGAGCCATACTATTCCCCTATTAATTTAATTTTATTTCTAGACTTGTAAATTTAGGCCTTCACCTAAACCCATTAATTTGACTGCATTTAAAAAATCATCCGATACGCTTCTCCACTCTACAGGACGCTTCTTTAGCGCTGCCTGCCGAATAAACGCCAGCAGTAACTGTAACGCAGCGGTATCTACCATATCGACATCTGACGCATCTAGCACAATATCGCTATCCGCGTTTAACGCTTCATTCAGCGGCTCTTTTAACTCCGCCACTTGTCGGATATTCAACTCACTTGGAAGTTTGATATTCATATATGACATTTAAGTTTAATTTATTTATAACGACTATTTAGAGCTTAGTAAAACAGAACCTCAACAACATCCTTATCGTCACTCTTACTCAAAACATTAGCAGAAATTTAAAAAAACTGTGCATTCCCCTATAAAACACATCTAAAGCTTACCCATGGTTAAGCCTACCTCTAAATTCTCAAACCAATCTAAAAACCGCTTTACGTCCTTACCTCTAAATATGCGACCGTGTTGTGGGCACATCATTTCTATATCCAGTTGCCGCACTCGTCTAACCCAGTCATTTTTAGCTCTATTTGACGGCATCCAACGCTGATGAAACATTTTCATTTTGCCAACATGCGCATCAAAATCCTCAACAAACATAGAAGTCCCTGGCTCTTCCAATGCAGCACCAATATCACCTGACATTAAAATTTTAGCCTTTGGATCATAAACATTAAAGTTACCTGATGAATGCAAGTAATGCGCAGGAATAAACTCTAAACTTACATCATCTAGCACTAGACGGCTGCCTTCATCAGGAATACCATCATATTTAATGTGCTGCATACCAAAGTGACGAATAAACCCTTCCCATAACCACGGTGAATGTAACGTGGCATCTTGTAATGCTAAGTCCCATAAACCCAGTGAAGAAATAATATCTGGATCCTGATGCGAAGCGAATAAATGGGTGATTTTTTGAGCAGGAACTTCTTTAATGACAGCAGACAACATAGAGGAAAAAAGCTCAATCCCTCCAGGATCCATGAGTAAAGCATTATTCTTGCTCGTTACCATATATTGATTGGTATCAATAATTAAATCTGGCTTATCTTCATCTCTTCCAAAAACTATCCATGTGTGCTCATCATTCTCGTATAACTTTTCTGCTTTCATTTAAATACCCTACTGTAATATGGCAACTTGTTGACGTGAAAAAACGATCTGCTCCTTGATCGTCTCAGCAATACTTTCTACATTTTCGGCAACGTTATTTAATGCATCTTGGTATGCTAAACCTGCTTGTGAAGCTTCTATTTGACATAGCACCTTCAGCACAACCGCTGACCTTAATTCCCCCTCAACGGCTTCTAACTCCTGAGTTAATTGCTGTATTTTTTGCTGGTACTGAATCATCAGCTCTTTCTGTTTAACTTTCGTTCGCTCATAGACTTCGCTCAAACTACCAATATACCGGCTCCCCTTCGCTTGCAAGTAAACCGCATCAAAATACCTTAATGCACTGTCCGCCCGATACTTCTCTACAGCCATACGGCTGAGCACCGCTGCTATTGCATTAATCTTTTTGGACGAACTAACCGTTATATCAGACAACCTATGAATTGCATCGGTCAGTGGACGAAAGCCCGCAGCACTTTGCCCAGCCCTCAAGGTTAAAGCACGCGCATTACTCGCTGTTAACGATAATCGCTGAGCAACCTTTGTTGCATAATCTAGCTTTGCCGCAATGGTTGCAGCAGCAACAAAGTAATTACTACTGACTTCAGACATACAACACCCCTAACTATTGTTTTAACAAAGTATAGACAAGGAAAAAAAAAGTACCTATTTTTTTTCCTTTCGACCAAACCTTGACCCTGTTTATAGTTGCCACCCCATAACGCTGCCCCTTTAATTTCAATAGTTTCCCTGCAAAAACATAACTATCTGCTAATCTTCTAACGTTGCATAGAGAAAAACCTTAACTAAAATTTTGGACGCAACACGATGACTTAAACCAATACAAACACCAAAGGCTTTTAATTTATGAGTATCTCATCGAAGACAACAGACAATAAGTTAACCATCAATATTTCAGGTCGTTTTGATTTCAGTGTTCACAAGGAATTTCGTACTGCAGTTGACTCCATTAGCAACGACACAAAACATGTTTTTGTCGACTTACGTACCACCGAATATGTAGATAGTTCAGCCTTAGGTATGCTGTTAATGCTTAAAAGTAAAATGGGTGACCAGAAAGACAAAATATCACTCATTAATGCTAAACCAGAAGTAAAGAAAATATTAGAAATTGCTAATTTCGGTCAGTTATTTACCTTGAGTTAACTATCAATCACTACGCCAATGTCCAGCTTAAACAATAGCGTTAACTCGCCACCTCAGGCACTCATCGTTGATGACAGCCTGACACAACGTTTACTGCTCAGCCATATGCTTGATCAGCTAGGCTACGAAGTCACTGCCGCAAAAAACGGAAAAGAAGCCACCGAGTTATTTAACCCTGAACAAACCGATGTCGTTTTTATGGACATTGAAATGCCAATCATGAATGGCATTGAAGCAGCCGGTATTATTCGGCAAACACTGGGCGAACGATTTATCCCCATAATATTTATCACTGGCGGTGATAGTGACAAATATCTAGACGAATGCTCCGAGGTCGGTGATGACTTCATAAAAAAACCCTTTAATGCCAACATTTTATCCTCCAAAACTCGTTCATTGCTACGAATCAAACAGCTATACAATGAGCAAATAAGACAAAAAAAAGAAATTGAAGCGTTTAAAGCCTTACAAGATAAAGAGCACGATACGGCAGCCGATATATACGAAAGTATCGTGGGTTCTGGCTACATGCAATCTCCCAACTTACATTCAGCCTTATCCCCAATGTCAAAGTTCAATGGCGATATTTTATTATGCGCCTATACTCCTGCCGATAAGTTGAATGTTTTATTAGGAGACTTCACCGGTCACGGTATTACCGCATCTCTTGCTTCTGCACCTGCAGCAGAAATCTTTTACGGTATGACTAAGAAAGGTTTTGGCATTAGAGAGATTACCGAAGAAATTAATTTTAAATTAAAAAGGCTACTACCTATTAATATGTTCTTAGCAGCCACTCTCGCCTGCTTAGACCGTGAGAACCATAATTTAAGTATTATTACTTGTGGCCTGCCCGACCATTTATTATTTTGCAAGCAAACGGGTGATATTCAAACAGTCGCCTCCAACAACCTCCCCTTAGGTATCGTCGATAGCCCAGAACTTAACCTAATTGAGAAACATCACCTTGTTACCAGCAGCCACCGCTTAATCATGTTTACTGATGGCGTTATTGAAACTGAAAATGATGAAGGCATACCCTTTGGTTTTGATGGCGTTACAAGCTGCCTAAAAACAAACAGGGAGTCCTGCTTTAATGACATTATCAGCACACTCAGCACTCATCAAGGTGAACTAGCCCAACAAGATGACATTACCCTAGTTAGACTATCTTGCGATTTCACGCCTGAAAAATGGGGTTTGTATTCTAGTAATGACAAGCAAGTTAAAATAGAAGCCTCTAACTGGAAGTCCTCATCAACTTTAGATTACAGCACATTAAAACGTTTCAACCCTGTGCCTACATTGGTTAATTCCTTAATGGAAACCCAAGATCTAATGCCGTTCAGAGAATCTATTTTTTTGGTCATCACAGAACTATTCATTAACTCACTCGACCACGGCCTACTCGACCTAGATTCCTCATTAAAGTCCACCCCCGACGGATTTGCCAAGTTTTTCGAGTTAAAGCAACATCGACTAGAGCAACTAACGGAAGGGCATATAAAGCTTATTTTCTCACACACACCTTATGAAAAAGGTGGGAAGCTCACTATTCGTATTCAAGACACGGGCAGTGGGTTTAATGAACAATCCATCACATCAGGCCTAGCGGATAACCAACAGTATAGCGGGCGAGGTCTCGAACTTATTCGGCAAATTTGCGACTCCCTTGAGTATTCAAACGGTGGCAGGCAAGCAACGGCCACCTTTATTTGGCAAAACACCTAATGTTTAATCAGTACCTTAAACTTATAATTAACCATCGAATCAACACTAAACCTATGCTTCTAATCACATGAATAATTATAAAGTACTGGTCGTTGAACCCTCGAATGTTTACCAACTCATTCTTCAACAATTACTAGAGGAGCACGGTTGCAGCTCACTTTTTACTAAAACAGGTAAAGAAGCAATAGAACTTGTTGAGCTTTCAACATTTGACCTCATCTGCGTTGCAATGGAGTTAAGCGATATGACAGGATCTCAGCTCTGTCAGAAAATTCGCAGCATTGACGGTTACAGCCAAACCATCCCTGTCATTATTATTACCACCAATGAAAACAACGCAACCTTAGAAAATGCTTTACGTGCCGGCGCTACCGAGATTTTCCACAAGAATGCGTTATCAAAATTAGCCCACTTTTTAAGGCATCAAGCCTTCAATAAAAATTATAGCAACCATGCTACGGGTAATATTCTTTATATAGAAGATAGCCCCAGTCAATCGGCCTTAGTCATTGCAACATTAAGTAACCAAGGGCACAGTCTTAATCATTTTAGCCGGGCTGAAGATGCACTAGAGGCATTCGCACAAGAGCCATACGACCTTGTACTAACCGACATTTTTCTAGAGGGCACACTAACTGGCTTAGATATCGTCAAAACCATACGTAACGATGAAAATAACAATAAAATCCCAATCCTTGCGATGTCTGCCATTAATGACACCCAACAAAAACTCGAACTATTACGCAGTGGTGCGAATGATTATGTGGAAAAACCCGTTATTCAAGAAGAGCTAGTCGTTCGAACTCAAAACCTTATTACCTCAAAGAAACTCCTAGACACCCTCGAAAAACAACAAGCCCACCTACAAGAAATTGCAATGAAGGACCAACTAACAGGCTTGTTTAATCGTCATTTTATGATGGAGGCAGGGCCAAAAACAATAAGGCAAGCCCATCGCCACCAGTATGCACTGAGCATGCTCGTTATTGACTTAGATAAATTCAAACTCATTAACGACGAGCACGGTCATGCAACAGGTGACGTTGTACTAGAAAGTATTGGTACAACTTTACTAAACCAATGCAGAGAAGAAGATATTGCCTGCCGCTTTGGTGGAGAAGAATTTGTTTTGATACTCCCACACTGCAACCTTGACAACGCTGAAATTAAAGCTGAAGAGATCAGAGCGATCATTGAAAAAAGCAAGCCCGCGGGGCTGTTAGTTACCCCGAGCATTGGCGTTAGCAGTTTATTTATTAGTGATGACAAAGACACCATTGCTAGCTTATTCTCTCGTGCGGATCATGGTACTTATCAAGCAAAAGCCAATGGGCGGAATCAAGTTATACTCGTCACAGAAAACCCAGGTAACCAAGCGAAATAGAGTAGCCAAGCAAGTATATAAAGGCCAGATTCAACATTATTCCAAGATGTTTCTCTAAAATTCATCTATTATTAATACCCCACCCACCATAATTTTAAGTAAGGATTCATTTATGCCTCAACGTAGCATATTAATTGTCGATGATAGCGCTATGTCCCGCATGGTTCTCAGCAAGCTTATTAGCGATTTGCACCCTGACTGGAAAATAGAAGCTGTTGAGAGTGCCGATGCCGCTCTTGCACTCGTAGCCACTCAATCTTTCGACATTTTTACTATTGATTTTAATATGCCAGGACTCAATGGTTTAGAGCTAGCCGCCTTATTAAAGCCCTTGTTTCCTTATGCAAAAATGGCCCTACTCACCGCTAATGTTCAAACAGCAATTCAAGAAAAAGCCCAAGCTCTCGACATAACATTTATACCTAAGCCCATTACGGCCGACAATATCTCTGCATTTATAGGTTAAATATGAATA
>Ga0209826_1001418_pt1 | contig 16718 bp, 13 predicted proteins | sample GOMGulsemesocosm_5_FD_184637 | JGI IMG/M metagenome (GOLD analysis project Ga0209826, IMG submission 184637) | Methane-oxidizing microbial communities from mesocosms in the Gulf of Mexico - GOM15C Gulf of Mexico (SPAdes) (version 2) | ecosystem: Environmental > Aquatic > Marine > Cold seeps... | reverse complement strand
AGCTTAAAACAGCTGTCAGAGCTTAATGGTTTAATTTTTAATGATTTTAGTAACGCCCGAAAACGCAAAATTAAAAACGTTACCATGCGAGCGGTTGTAGTCACCGACATTGAAAAAGACACTATGAGTATTCGTCATGAAATTTTTGAACGGCTAAATACGGGTGGTGAAGTGCTAAAAAAAATGGAAATTAAAAAAGGCGCGCAAGAAGGTAAGTTTATTGAGTTTATTTATACATCATGTGCTGATTATTCCTTGTTTAATGAACTTAGTGAGTTTACCAAACGGGATGAGCTAAGAGCTTATAAAGAAGAGTTTTTAGTTAAATATTTTGCTTATAGTCAGAGCACTAATTTTGACTGCACATTAGAGACGCATCTTGAAAACTACATAACCAAACAAAATCAAACATTCAAAAATGATCATTATGCTGATGAACAATTAGATAATTTTAAACAAATGCTCGAATTTGTGAATAAAAATAAACTTGTTAAAGATCTAACCGTAAATCGAAAAAATAGATTGTTAGCACTTTATATTGGTGCTCATTTGGCTTTAAAAGAGCAACCAGAGCTTAAAGAACATGATTCTAGTAGGACTGAAATATTCACAAACCAATTTATAGAAAATGCTCGATATAGTAGCTTTCAAACATTAAAAGAAAATATTCAATTAGTTAAAAATGCTTTATTGGCAACATGGTTATGAGCGATTTAGCACTGTTTTTTCAGGAAAGAAAAGTAGAGCTTGTTAAATATAATGCTTTTTTGGCGAATGTTGAAAAACTAATTGAAGAAGCTAATGTAAAGCCAGACCAAACTAGCCCTCAACTTATTGAACAATTCAAAGAGCAACTACCTATATTTAAAAGCCAAGTTATTTTAATGCTATATAACCTTGTTGAGGGCACTGTAAATAAAGCTATTTCAAGTATTTTTGATGAAGTTACTGATGCTAATTTAAATCATTTGGGTTTAAGTGATGAATTACAAAAAATATGGTTGAAGCATTTGACCCTAAATTTAGGTGATAATGGTCACCATGAAAAAAGAATCACTACTATTAATAAATTCGTTAATGAGTCAGTCATTATTGAATTAAACGAATTTAGGAAAAACAATAAAAGTTATTTTGGCGCGGGTAGTTTAGACAGTTTAGAAATAGAGGCGATTTTTAAAAAGTTTTCAATTAACCTTAATTTTAAAGAATATAAATTAAAAGAAATTAAAGATGAACGAAATTTTTTAGCGCATGGCGAAAAATCATTTAATGAAATCGGCAAAGATAAATCAGTTTCTGAATTATTAGCTAATAGCCAAAAAGTTATAGATTACTTGGAACAGTTTATTGGTAAAGTAACCGCTTATATAAATGATAAATCATATAAAAATCAATTAGTGACTTATCAATAATAGCCAATATTATAAAATAGCTTTGTGATCATTTTTAAAAACCGTTAAATATTTATGAAAAAACTTCTGATAATAGGTTGGGTATGGCCAGAGCCTAATTCTTCTGCTGCTGGTAGTCGTATGTTGCAGCTTATACAATATTTTCAAAGCCAAGCTTATGAGGTTACTTTTGCTTGTACGGCACAACGTACAGAGCATATGGTCGATCTTGATGAACTGCATGTTAACGGTATTGAAATTAAGCTTAATTGTGCTAGCTTTGACGATAAAATCAAGTCATTACAACCTGATGTGGTAATGTTTGATCGCTTTATGATGGAAGAGCAGTTTGGGTGGCGCGTTAGCGAACAGTGTCCACAGGCGCTTCGAATATTAGATACAGAAGACTTATTTTGTCTACGTCATGCAAGACACGATGCTTATAAAAAGAATAAGAAAATGCTTGAGGCTGATTTACTTAACTCTGATCTAGCTCAACGAGAAATAGCCGCTATTTTTCGTTGTGATCTTGCTTTAATGATCTCACCAGTAGAAATTGATCTTTTAACTGATTTATTTAAAGTAGATGCCAGTTTATTGCACTATTTACCTTTTGTGTTTAATAAAGAACAGCTTGAACAAAACAACCCAAGTTATCAGCAACGACAGGGTTTTATTTCTATCGGTAATTTTCGTCATCCGCCCAATTGGGACTCAGTGTTATGGCTTAAACAGCAAATTTGGCCTCTTATTCGTAAGCAATTGCCTACGGCTGAACTTTACATTTATGGGGCTTACCCTCCACCTAAAGCAACAGATTTACATGATGAAAAATCAGGTTTTTTAGTGAAAGGTTGGGTTGACGATGCAACAACGGCCATGCAATCTGCGCGAGTTTGTTTAGCGCCATTACGTTTTGGAGCAGGTATTAAAGGTAAATTAGCAGAGGCTATGTTATGCGCAACGCCTTCTGTTACCACCAATATTGGTATTGAGGGTATGCAAACCGATTTGCCTTGGTCAGGAGAGGTTGCCAATGACGCTAAAAGTATTGCTGATGCAGCGGTGAAACTTTATCAAAAGATTGATGCGTGGCAGTGCGCTAGTGAATTAGGGCAAGAAAATGCTCAACGTTTGTTTGAACAGAATCAGCATTTTTCGGCGTTCTCAAATTGTTTATCAAAACTGTTAGCTAATTTAAGTAAGCATCGGCAGAACAATTTTATTGGTAGCATGCTTAATCATCATCATCATAAAAGTACTAAATATATGTCGCAATGGATTGAAGCAAAGAATAAAAAATAAAAGATGAGAAAAAAATGACTATAATGTCGCCTCAAGTATTTTTGTTAAGCGTTGTGCCGCCTGTAATAACCTTTGTTCCATTACGCCCTGATATTGCTGTAAATAATTAGGTGGTAATTTAATTTTACCCTCAGCCTTTTCACAGCGGCCTTGTGAATTTAATTGACAATAATTAAAGTTAGGCTCTTTAACTAATTGAAATGATTCATCAGACCATTGCCAAACCTGTTCTGTTTGCCAATCAGGTTGTGATTGTTGTTTCCATTTTTCTTTTAATAAATCTAGCCATTTTGTTTTACTGTATTTACCTTTATATAAAATACATTGATCCCAATACCAATGCAGATTGCTACATTTAGTGTCAAGGTGAGAAAACTTTACTTTGTTACCCCCTAAATCATCAGAAAAACTGACATGCAAAGGTTGATGAATATCCCCTAACCAATGTCCTAAAAAAAGTAAAGCTTGAGTTTGTTGCCAATGACTATGTGTATTGGTTTGAGTTAATATATGTTGGTGTTTCAAAATGGCCTGAGGCAGGCAGTTTTTATTACAGTCATTCGCTTTTATTTTTTTATGTTCACGCGACACATTCATATAATGCCATGTATTATATGTTTTAAACTTATTTAAGCGTTTAACAGCATCAGCCCAAGTACAGGCATTAGAAAATGTTATTTGAGCATTTTGTTTTTGATAATTGTAACTATTAATTAAGTATTGATGTTGTTTGGGAATGCTATTGAGTAACGTTGTTATTTTAGTTTGTTTGGCTGTAGGTAAATACTCGAAAGCCAACTGGCAAACTATTTGATGGCCGAGCTTGCCTAAAGCAAAGCTCGGTTTACTTATGCTTATCATCAAAAATATGATGACAATGATAAGAAGTTTTTTAGTCATAATGAAATTTATTATTCAATGAAAATTTGCATTTCTTCACCAATTTGTTTGCGCATATCCATTAATTTTACTGCACTGTCATGTTGCTTTTTATCGGCTTCTGTTTCAGGAACCCATTGCGGTACTTGTTCAGAATGGCCATTTTGATCAACGGCAACCATGATCACAATACAATGAGTTGTTAATCTGCGATTCAATGATTTTGGATCGCAAGCGCTTACTTCTACGGCGATGTGCATTGATGAACTGCCAGTATAAATAACCTTTGCTTCTGTCTCTACTAAACTGCCAACATGTATAGGAGCAACAAAACGAATGCCACCAGCATAAGCGGTAACACAATAACGGCCACTCCAACCTGCAGCGCACGCGTAAGCGGCTAAATCTATCCATTTCATTACGGCACCACCATGTACTTTACCACCAAAATTCACATCTTGAGGTTCAGCTAGAAACCTTAGGGTTACGTCTCGTTGCGGGCTATTCATCATATATTCTCATTAAGTTGCTTATAGGCGGAATTTATATGGTTAGTACATGATTAGCAAATAATTAATAGTTACTATAAAGGAGATTTAATAATATCGACTGCTTTGTTTAAAAAGTGAACTATAGCTAATTGATTTTGTTTGTATCCATTATAAATTTTATTTTTAAACAAATAAAAAAGCCTTTCTCAAAGAGAAAGGCTTGAAATGCTCGCTTTATGGTCTTGTTAATCAAGATTCTTATTAGTTGTATTTAGAAGTATTTTTATTATTAATCAGTGCTTCTTTGTTAGTACAGCTATTTTATATCAAAGCCTTTTCATTGCTGCAACAACTTTAATAGAGTATAAACTCGACGACTCTTGTCGTACAAAGCTTTATGTCACCCTTGTCTTGTTTAAGTGGTTTATTTTTAAGGGGTTTATTATTTTGTGTTAAATGTGACAAAACAGAAATATTTTTATTGCTATGACTTGAAATTATTTGAAAGTCATAATTAAAACTAATGTTAATGTTGTAATGTTCAATAGACAACGTTCAATAGACAAAGCTTAAAATAAAAGGAATTCATTTGGGGCATAGATTCAAAATACTGCCAATGCTAGAATACGCGCCATAAATTTTATGTTCGCTGTATTAATAATAATATGAGCAAGCAGTAAATAAATAGAGGACTTATTGGTGACCGAATTAAAAAATGATAATTATTTACGCGCGCTTTTAAAGCAACCTGTAGATTACACTCCCGTATGGATGATGCGACAAGCAGGGCGTTATTTACCTGAATACCGTGAATTAAGAGCTACAGCAGGCGACTTTATGTCACTTTGTCGTAATGCAGAGTTTGCTTGTGAAGTGACTATTCAACCTTTACGTCGCTTTAAGTTAGATGCCGCTATTTTGTTTAGTGATATTTTAACTATTCCTGATGCGATGGGTTTAGGGTTGTATTTTGAAACGGGTGAAGGTCCTAAGTTTACCAACCCTATTACTTGTAAAGCTGATATTGAAAAAATTGGTATTCCAGATCCTGAAGATGAACTTGGCTACGTTATGAATGCTGTTCGTACTATTCGCAAAGAGCTGAATGGTTCAGTGCCGCTTATTGGTTTTTCAGGTAGCCCATGGACATTAGCCACTTATATGATTGAAGGTGGTAGTTCTAAGGCTTTCACTAAAATCAAAAAAATGATGTTTAGTGACCCACAAAGCTTACACTTATTACTTGATAAGCTAGCCGACTCTGTTATTACCTATCTTAATGGGCAAATTGCCGCAGGCGCTCAGTCGGTTATGGTATTTGACACATGGGGTGGTGTTTTATCTCCACGTGATTATAAAGACTTCTCGTTACAATATATGGCTAAAATTGTTGATGGTTTAACTCGTCATGCTGATGGCCGCCAAGTGCCAGTAACTTTATTCACTAAAAATGGTGGCATGTGGTTAGAAGATATCGTGGCGACGGGTTGTGATGCTGTTGGTCTTGATTGGACTATTGATATTGAAAATGCCAAGGCACGTGTTGGCGATAAAGTTGCCTTGCAAGGTAATATGGATCCTTCAATGTTATATGCACCATTACCACGTATTGAACAAGAAGTAGCTAAAATATTAGCAGGTTTTGGTAAAGGTGGTACTGGTCATGTATTCAATTTAGGTCATGGTATTCACCCTGATGTGAAGCCAGAACATGCAGGACACTTTATTGAGTCTGTTCACCGCTTGAGTAAGCCGTATCATTTGTAGGCCGATTTGAGTGTAGTGAGGCACGACAAAGGAATGTTTGTCGTGCCTCACGTTCGTGACGACTTACAAATATTTAGTCTTCGTCTTCTTCATAGGCACTAAAATCAGTAATACCTTTTTCTTCTAAAATGCGGCGGACACTGGCTGGTAATTTTTCATTGTTATCTTTAGCTAAGTCTTCATCATCAGGTAAAGGTTGACCAGTAAAAGCATGTAAAAAGGCTTCACACAGTAACTCACTATTAGTGGCGTGACGTAAGTTATTTACTTGGCGTCTGGTGCGCTCATCTGTTAATACTTTTAATACGCGTAAAGGAATGGAAACAGTGATTTTTTTAACTTGCTCACTTTTCTTACCGTGCTCGGCATAGGGATTAATGTATTCGTCATTCCACTGAGCCATGAAAATTCCTCTATTTAATTATTGTGTACAAGGATGATGTACTATTTATATTGTTATAATATAGATTTTACTGGATGCAGCCATTCAGTCAAGTAGAAGTTTAGATGTCTAAAATATCTTGACCTAAATAAGCAAAACCTTTAGAGTTATAGACGTCCAAACATCTAAATGAATTTAATGAAAACAGTTTATGCTCTCAATTAATGAGAACGGGGAATAACAATGTCAAATGCTAACATCAGTAATATTACTACCGCAGCAGTACGAGCAGGTATTAATACCGATAAGCATCATGGGGCTGTTGTTGCGCCTATTCATTTATCAAGCACCTATTCCTTGAAAGGTTTCAATGAAAAGCGCGAGTTTGACTATTCTCGTACGGGCAACCCAACTAGAGCTACTTTTGCGCAAGCTATTGCAGATATAGAACAAGGCAGTGTTGGTATTGTTACCAGTACGGGTATGTCGTCGGTACTTTTAATTTGCCAACTATTATCAACGAATGACCTAGTGGTTATTCCACATGATTGTTATGGTGGTAGTTTTCGTTTATTTACACATTTAGCTAAGCGTGGTCAATTTAAACTGATTGTTGTTGATCAGAATAACCCAGAAGCATTAGCACAAGCGCTAGCGAAAAAACCAAAATTGGTTTTATTAGAAAGCCCAAGTAATCCGTTATTACGTTTGGTTGATATTGAAGAAGTCACTAAAGCTTGTCATGACGTTGGTGCTTTAGTTGCCGTTGACAACACTTTTTTATCTCCTGCTCTACAACGACCTTTAGCTCTGGGTGCTGATATTGTTTTTCATTCAACCACTAAATACATTAATGGTCATAGTGATGTTGTTGGTGGTGTATTGGTTACTAAAGAGCAAACATTAGGTGAAGAATTAGCGTGGTGGGCCAACTGTATAGGTATTACGGGCAGTGCTTTTGATAGCTTTTTGGCGTTACGCGGTTTAAAAACTTTACCTATACGTATTAAGCAACATCAAGAAAACACGGTGCAAGTGGCTAACTTTCTAAAAAGTCATTCGGCTATTGATGCTATTTACTACCCAGGCTTTAAAGATCATCCTGGTCATGAAATTGCTAAAAAGCAACAAGCAGGTTTTGGCGCTATGATAAGTTTTGATGTTAAAGGTGGTGTTACAGCGGTAAAGAAATTATTTGCTAATTTAAAGCTATTTACGTTAGCGCAATCTTTAGGTGGCGTAGAAAGTTTAATAAGTCATCCCCAAACCATGACGCATGCTGGTATGGAAGAGGCAGCACGACTTGAAGCGGGGATTACCGATTCATTAGTAAGAATTTCAGTTGGTATTGAAGATATTAATGATATTTTGGCAGATTTAGCTCATGGTTTAGAGCAAAGTCAAATTAATTAGTTATGTGAGTTATAAAGTTAAGTAGAGCTAAATAATAATACCATTTGGTATAACTTTACGCTATAGAGTGAAAAATGACAGAATTTAATACAGCATCGAATATTGACGACCATGAGAGTAAGTCGAAAAACAAACCTCAAAATAAATTAGAGAAGCACGCAAAGAATGTTCATAAGTTTGGCGGTAGCTCATTGGCGAGCGCTCAATGTATTGATCGTGTACTAGATATTATTCGTCAAAATTGTCAGCTTAACGACATTGTTGTGGTTTCTGCTAACGGTAAAACTACAGACTGTTTATTTGCACTACTTGCCTTAGCTGAAACATCGAAAATTAGCGACTTTACCGATGCTTTAACTGAGCTTTTAAATGAATTAAAGCATCAACAATTAGCTTTAATAAATGAGATGCTAAATGAGCAAAATGCTAGACAATTAGCACAGTTGTTATCAGTAGATATTGTACAATTAAAACAATGGCTTTCAAGTGATTTAAGTCAGCATAGAAACAATGTTTTAGCTTTTGGTGAGTTATGGTCGGCACGACTTTTATCAGCCTTACTTAATGAAAAGATTTGTCCTAGTACAGCAATTGATGCTCGTGATTTTTTAGTCATAGATAATGAACAAACCTGTACAGTAGACCGTGCGTTAAGTAGTGCTCAGCTTAAAAAATGCTTACAGTTTGGAAAGTTAGCGGTAATTACGGGTTACATTAGCAAAGATGTTCGAGGGAAAACCTGTACATTAGGTCGAAATGGTAGTGATTATTCTGCCACTATTCTGGCCTCGTTAGTGGAAGCTTCTAATGTAACTTTGTGGACAGATGTTGATGGTATTTATAGCGCTGACCCTCGCGTTGTACCAAATGCTAGAAAGTTACACCGTTTACCAAATGGTGTGGCGAAAGAACTCGGTCGGTTAGGAAATCCAGTTTTACATGCAAAAACATTGACTCCTTTAGTTAATGAAAGCCTATCTCATCATTGTCATTTACATGTGGCTAGTAGCTTTGATTCGCAAGTTTCTGGTACTGAAATCGGTAAGTTTGGTCAGATTGCTAAACAAGAGTTATCTGTAACTTATTTGAATGATCTTTTATTGGTGCAATCAACTAGCTTTACTAACGAAACAAGTGTCGCTTTATTCGAAAAAGTATTAGCTGAATTTTCACCGATTTGTATTGATAACAAACAAAACTTTATTGTAATCAATCCAAGTCAACAAAAAGCATTGAGCCAGTGGTTAGCTAGTCATAATATTGAAGTGACTTTCAAACCCGTTGCCATTATTGCTACAGTAGGTCATAAAGTTGCCCAACGTGGCGATATTAAAGCCCGCTTTAAGCGTGCATTAAAAAGTGCTCAACCATTGTGTTTGACGACGAGTGAAAACAATCACAGCGTGATTGCTCTTTTATCTGAACCTTGTAGCACTGAATTATTAAATAATGTGCATCACGATATGATTAAAGACGCTCGTCATATTGGCTTGGTTGTAGCAGGTTTAGGTAATATTGGTGAACGTTTCTTAACGTTATTACCTGCACAGTTAAATCGTATTTATGCTTTAGAAAATATTCACCTTGTTGGTTTGTTGTCTTCGAAAAAAGCACTAATTAATAATGACGGTATTGACGCAAGTCAGGCCTTGTCTTTATTTAAACAAGAGGCAAAGGATTATGATTATCAACAGTTATTATTTTGGTTAGACAACCACCCTTATGATGAGTTGATTGTGGTAGATATTACGCCAAGTGAAGACTTTAGCCTGCTTTATCAAGATTTTTTTGCACAAGGTATTCATGTTATTGGTGCAAATAAATGGGCAGCGTCATCAAACACAGAAAACTATAATAAGTTAGTAAATACTGCCGATAAAAACAACTGTTTATGGCTAGGTAATACAACGGTTGGAGCAGGTTTACCTATAAACTATGCCATTGATGATTTAAATCATAGCGGTGATAAAATTACGGCTATTGCAGGTATCTTTTCTGGTACTTTATCATGGTTATTTGAAACTTATGATGGCACGGTAGCTTTTTCTACCTTGTTATTAGATGCTCTTAAACAAGGGATAACTGAGCCAGACCCACGTGAAGACCTATCTGGTCGTGATGTGCAACGTAAGTTACTCATTTTAGCGCGCATGGCAGGTTTTGAATTATCACTTGATGATATAGATTGCAAAAATCTAGTACCACAAGCATTACAAAATATTAGCACGAAAGAATTTTTAGCTCGTGCTGATGAGTTAGATGACTTTTTTTCCAACGCATTAACCGATGCTAACAATAACAACTGCTGTATTCGTTATGTTGCCCGTTTAAGTGTTGATGAATCAGCGAAAATTAAGGCAAAAGTCAGTTTAGAGGTTTTGCCACAAAATGATGCTTTTGCCAATTTGACTCCTTGTGATAATATTTTCCAAATCACCAGTCACTGGTATCAAGAAAACCCATTAATTATACGTGGACCCGGCGCAGGACGAGATGTTACTGCGGGTGGTTTACATTCAGATTTAGTCAACATTTGTCAGCAGTTAGCTCACAAGCAAAGCCAAGTAAAAATAAAGGGGATAAACTAATGAGTTATAGCCATGCCAGACAAGTGGAATCATTAAACCGTAGCTTGAGTGAAATCAGTCATGATATTCAAGTGTCATTTGAATTTTTTCCACCAAACACACCTGAAATGGAAACCACATTGTGGAACTCTATTGAGCGTTTAGCACCATTAAAGCCAAGCTTTGTCTCGGTAACCTACGGCGCAGGTTCAGGAACGCGAGATAGAACCCATGATATTATTAAACGTATTCAAAAAGATACGGCTCTACTTGCTGCACCACACTTAACGTGTATTGATGCTGGCCGTGAAGAGTTAGTTCAAATTGCTAAAGATTATTGGAACAGTGGCGTTCGTCATATTGTTGCTTTACGAGGTGACTTACCTGATAGTGATGAAAAACCAAGCATGTATGCTTCTGACTTAGTTGAACTATTACGTGATGTAGCTGATTTTGATATTTCAGTTGCGGCATATCCAGAAGGGCATCCTGAAGCGCCAAACCCTCAGTTTGACTTACTTAACTTGAAGCGCAAAATAGATGCTGGTGCTAACCGCGCCATTAGTCAGTTTTTCTTCGATATTGAATCTTATTTAAGATTTCGTGATCGCTGCGTTACGGTAGGCATTGATGTTGAAATTATTCCAGGCATTCTACCTGTAACTAACTATAAAATGTTAGAACGTTTTGCGGGTTTAACCAATGTTCATGTTCCTAGTTGGATGCCGAAAATGTATGAAGGTTTAGAAGATGATGAAATGACTCGTCGCATGGTGGGTGCTAATATTGCGATGGAACAAGTGAAAGTGCTAAACAGTGAAGGTGTAAAAAACTTCCATTTCTACACTTTAAACAGAGCTGAATTAACGTATGCTTTGTGTCATACCTTAGGTATTCGTCCACAAAAATAAATTCTGAATTCGTATCTTGAATTCATATAGAAGGTACAAGGAAGTACTTATAATCTCTTCAATTTCAGCACTCACTTTTTTAACTCTTTGTTCCTGTTGCTTAGTTTTGCTTTTTCTAGCATTATTAGTATTTATTTCTTAAATAAATACTAATAATGGCTAAAGCTTCATTAAATCAAACGCATTATACTCGCCAGGCTCAGTTGATGCTTGACAAGGTTTATGGTCGTAGCATACTTAAAGATTCCGTACTTGAGCGGGCGATAAAGTATTTTGAGCACCATGAATTTGCTGCCTCAGATGAATCAATTAGCCCAGAAGGGCAAAAGTTACTTAAACTTGAGCAAGTTGAACGTTATAGCCATTTACAATCTGTTTGTTATGAAATAATTGATTTGACCGAAGGTGATACTTTTGAGGAAAGTAATCGGAAATCAGCGCAGTTACTCGGTACCATTCAATTACTTAGTCCAACAGAAGGCAATAAAGTTGCAGTTCATAATGAGCACTGCAAGTCTCTATATAAAGCTATATTGAGTTTACGTTTACTTGACAGGCTGTTATTAAATAATGAAATAAATGAACCTTATATAGTAAAAGTGTTAGGGGAGTTTGACGGGCAGACTTTTACTGATCTTGATGCGGCTGCACGCTTTAGTTTTAATGAACTTGTTAAAATACCACTTATTATGGCTGCCTTATTACAGGATATTGGTCATAATCATGCCGATGGGCAATGCATTATTTTGGGTGAAGACGGAAAACAAGACCCTTATCGAATGTTAGAAACTGAAGACAGAAGAAAATTATTACAGATCAGCCATAATCAAACACTTGCTTATATCTCTAACGGAATAGGTATTCCTAGTTATGTTGGCAATTCTAAGGCTGAACGCGATCAATTTGTACTTGATGAGCAGTTAAAACATCAATTTATTAAAAAATTAATAAAGACCAGTTTTAAGGCAAAACAAGGTGTTGGTAATTTGTTAAAAGTGCCGCAAATATATGTTTCAATTATTTTTTCTACCAAAAATAATTATAACTACAAGCTCTTACCAAAAGTCTTTCAAGTATTACATAAAAATGCTGAATTAGGCGTTTGCTCACAAAAAGCTGTTGATGCTCTATACCAAATTACAGGCATGTTTCCTCAAGGGTATGGTGTTATTTATATGCCAGAAGATGATTCTGGACAGCAAGGTGACTGTTATGAATATGCCATTGTTAATCGTCTTTACCCTGAAATAGCTGAACAGCCTTTATGCCGAGTTGCAACGCGAAAGCTTGCGTTTATTAGTCATGGTCACAATATTGAAGTGAAAAAAATGAATAATTTATATTTCCCTGAGATGGCCAAAAAAGTATCAAGATTAAGTAAAGAGCGCCTCAATGAAATTCTTGAATTATTATCATCAAATTATCACGAAAGACAGCAACTTGATTTATTGCCTAGATGTTGGCATGCCAATGAATTCTTTTCAGTTAAAAACAATCAAAAGCTTTGGAATAAAATAGAGCCGTAAGCGAATTTAAATTATTATTTGTAGAAAGGAAGTTTCTTATGAGCGATCAGTTCATTAAATCTAAAGCTGCCGTTGCTTGGGGTCCCAATCAACCATTATCCATTGAAGAAGTGGATGTTATGTTACCTAAAGCCGGTGAGGTTTTAGTAAAAATCATTGCGTCAGGCGTATGTCATACGGATGCTTTTACTCTATCAGGTGAAGATCCTGAAGGTATTTTTCCTGTCATATTAGGTCATGAAGGTGGTGGTATTGTTGAACACGTCGGTGAGGGCGTCAGTAGCGTACAAGTAGGGGATCATGTTATTCCGTTATACACGCCAGAATGTAAAACCTGCAAATTTTGTTTATCGGGAAAAACTAACCTTTGTCAAAAAATTCGTGAAACGCAAGGAAAGGGTTTAATGCCTGATGGCACGACTCGCTTTTATAAAGATGGCCAGCCTATTTATCATTATATGGGCTGTTCAACATTTTCTGAGTACACTGTTCTACCTGAAATATCATTAGCGAAAGTTAACCCTAAAGCGCCATTAGAAGAAGTGTGTTTACTGGGGTGTGGTGTTACCACAGGTATGGGCGCGGTAATGAATACCGCTAAAGTTGAAGCTGGCGATACGGTCGCTATCTTTGGTTTAGGTGGTATTGGTTTGTCTGCGGTTATTGGCGCAGCTATGGCACAAGCTAGTCGTATTATTGCCATTGACATAAATGAATCTAAATTTGATTTAGCGAAAAAGCTAGGTGCGACCGATTGCATTAATCCTAAAAACTTTAACAAGCCAATTCAAGACGTTATTGTTGAAATGACAGAGGGCGGCGTTGATTATTCTTTTGAATGTATAGGTAATGTCAATGTGATGCGCTCTGCACTTGAGTGTTGCCATAAAGGCTGGGGCGAATCGGTAATTATTGGTGTTGCTGGCGCAGGGCAAGAAATATCTACTCGCCCATTCCAATTGGTTACAGGGCGAGTGTGGCGTGGTACTGCTTTTGGTGGCGTAAAAGGGCGCAGTGAATTACCAGATTACGTTGAACGTTATCTTGCTGGGGAATTTAAATTAGATGACTTTATTACGCATACCATGGGGTTAGAATCTATTAATGATGCCTTTGATTTAATGCATGAGGGTAAGAGTATTCGCTCTGTAATACACATGGCAAAGTAAGGTAGTTGTAGCTATAAAAATCAGTGCACACTTATACTTAGCAATGACATTAATTAATGGTTTAAATCAAAATGAAAGGATTTAAACCATTTTAAAAGATCACTTAGTTAATGGAGTTGGTGCTAAACAATAACGCTGAATCATTTCAACCAAAATTAACTCCGTCTTTTCAATTTCACTATGAGCCAAGAATTCATTCGGTTGATGTGCTTGATCGATTGAACCAGGCCCTAGCACAATTGTTTGGCAACCAAGCTGCTGAATATAGGGTGCTTCAGTGGCATAGTTAACCGCGCAACATTTGTGACCACTAATTTCTTCTGCAATGCTAACAAAGCATTTATCATCATGTTCATGTTTCTTTTGTTCGAAACTAGGTGAACTAGGGTGTAACTCTTCAAAGCTAATGCGGCCAGGAAATTTCTCTGCAAGTGGCTTTAATGCTTCACTTAACCAACGCAATAATTCGTCGTCACTCATACCGGGTAGTGATCGTAAATCTATATCTAAATCACAATGACCACAAATACGGTTGGCATTATCACCGCCTTTAATGGCACCCATATTTAAGGTTGGTGCGGGCACGTCAAAAGCTTCATTGTTGTAATTAAGGTTAAATTTATCTTTTAAGTTAATTAACTCACCAATAACTTGATACATGATTTCAATAGCATTAACACCTAAATTAGGCTTGCTTGAATGACCAGATTGTCCTTCCACACTAATGCGATGCGACATATGACCTTTATGCATAACGACAGGAACGAGATTGGTTGGCTCACCAATAATGGCAACATCAGGTTTAGCTGCTTGGCTTTTGGCAAAAAATCGGGCGCCAGCCATAGTAGTTTCTTCATCAGCAGTGGCTAAAATATATAATGGTTTTTTAAGTTGTTTGGCATTAAGCCCTTTGCAAGCTTGTAATATAAAAGCAAAAAAACCTTTCATATCACAGGTGCCTAAACCATAAAATTTATCGTCTTTATCAACTACACCCATAGGGTCACTTTGCCAACGACTTTCATCAAAAGGTACAGTATCACTGTGACCGGCTAACAATAACCCGCCTTCACCGCTACCGAGTTTTGCTAACAAGTTATACTTATTTGCACCACCTTTGTGTGCACTGGGTACTTTTTGAATATCAATATCAAAGCCTAACTGCTCAAACCAAGTGGCAAGTAATTGAATAACTTCTAAGTTCCCTTGATCCCAGCTTGGTTGAGTTGAGCTTATAGAAGGGCAAGCAATCAATTGAGTTAACGATTGAGTGAAGTTAGGTAATTGTGACATATAAGAGATCCGTGCAATTAAATAGAATTTGAATGAAAATTAAATAATTATGCTTAATAGTTGCATAACTACCCATTAGCTGGTAAATTACTTTCATAGTGTAAATAACCTGCTTTCATAAGGCTACTTTTTTCATAAAACGCTTCTCATAAGCTGCTTAAATGAGGTGCACTGATGCAAAAGCGTCATGCTAATGTTTTCTTATAAATAGTTATAAGCATTTATAAAAAATAGGTTATTCTAGTATTATATTATTTAAAAAGGTTTAAATTGTGTCAGAAATTCAAAAGGTTGCCGTTATTGGTGCAAGTGGTTACGCTGGTGCCGAATTAGTTGGTTTATTATGCCAACACGATAAAGTTTCAATACAGCACCTTGTTGTGTCGGAAAACTCCGCTTCTGAAGGTAAACGTTTCAGCGAACTACATGGTCGCTGGCAAGGTATATGCGATATAGCACTGCAATCTTTTTCCAAAAAATGGTTTGAAGAATATGCACATGATCTAGATGTTGTTTTTTTCGCCACACCACATGAGTTCAGTGCTGATTGGGCGCACGCTTTTGTAGAAGCTGGTGTTAAAGTATTTGATCTGTCAGGTGGATTTAGACTTAAAAACGCACAAGATTATCCTATATTTTACGGTTTCGAACATGCCAACATTGATGCGCTTGCACAGGCTAAATATGGTTTAGCTGAATGGCAACAAGCAGATATTGAACATACTGATTTAATTGCGGTGCCTGGTTGTTATCCAACCGCAAGTTTACTTTCTTTAAAACCTATCACCAGCAACAACTTACACCTTGAAAATTCCTTGATTGTTATTAATGGCATTAGCGGTGTTAGTGGCGCAGGTAGAAGTGCATCTTTAGCAACTAACTTTAATGAAGTGAGTTTAAAGCCTTACAACATATTGCAGCACAGACATCAACCTGAAATTTCTCAAGAAGCTAATGCGCAAGTTATTTTTAATCCTCACTTAGCTCCCTATAAAAGAGGCTTGTTGGCGACGGTAACATTACAATTAAAAGCTGATATTACTACCGAGCAAGTTGATGCAGCATTTGAACAAGCTTATAATGATAAACCTCTTGTTAGGATCGTAAACGATTGGCCACAAATTGGTAATGTAGCGTATACACCGTTTGCTGATGTTCACTGGCAAGTAGATGAAGAAAAACAAGTGGTTGTCGTTAGTTGTGCTATAGATAATTTACTTAAAGGTGCATCATCACAAGCAATACAATGTTTTAATATTTCTCTTGGTTTACCAAGTGAATATAATTTATTGTCATAAACAGTGCCGAGTAACGAGTTTTAAGTAACGGCTTTTTAGTCGTGAGAATAAAAAAGAGAACAAAATGAGCAATCCAAAACCATTAGTAATAAAAATAGGTGGCACTATTCTTGAGAAAGAGTCAGCTTTAACAAACCTATTAACGGTTATTTCAAACCTTAAAGCGGATGCTAAAATTGTACTTGTGCATGGTGGTGGATGTGTTGTTGATGAAATGCTTGCCCAAGCAGGCTTTACTACCGTTAAAAAGCAGGGTTTAAGAGTTACACCAAAAGAGCAAATTGGCTTGATCAGTGGCGCCTTAGCTGGCACGGTAAATAAGTCAA
>Ga0209826_1001416_pt1 | contig 16722 bp, 15 predicted proteins | sample GOMGulsemesocosm_5_FD_184637 | JGI IMG/M metagenome (GOLD analysis project Ga0209826, IMG submission 184637) | Methane-oxidizing microbial communities from mesocosms in the Gulf of Mexico - GOM15C Gulf of Mexico (SPAdes) (version 2) | ecosystem: Environmental > Aquatic > Marine > Cold seeps... | reverse complement strand
ATCTGCAGGTTGTATTGTGGGATCAGGTACTATTTCTAATTATGATCGCTCAGCAGGTTCAAGCTGTTTAGCTGAAAAGCGTATGCTAGAAATAATTGCTGATGGTAAACCAACAACACCATTTATGAAGTTTGGAGACAATGTAAGAATTGAAATGTTTGATGATAATGGCGACAGTATTTTTGGGGCTATTGATCAAAATATTATTGAATATAAATCATAGCTTTACAATTTACGGGTTAATACAATGAAACTATATGGCTATTGGCGTTCTACTGCCGCTTATCGAGTTAGAATCGCTTTGGCATTAAAAGGTATTGAATATCAATCGATATCAGTGCATTTGGTTAATAATGGCGGAGAACAACATCAAGCTGAATATGAATGTATTAACCCAAATCATTTAGTGCCGACATTAATCGATGGTGACTTAATATTAAATCAATCATTAGCAATTATAGACTACCTTGATTCAAAAAATACCGATATTGCTTTATATCCATCTGATGTAAATGAAAGGGCAAAAGTACAGGCATTAGCTTTGGATATTGCCTGTGAAATTCACCCTTTAAATAATTTAAGAGTTCAGCAATATTTAACCAAAAATCTTAGCCTTAATAATGAAGCAAAGTCGGCATGGGTTGAACATTGGATGTTTGTTGGGTTTGCAGGAATTGAAGCTCAATTGTTAAAAAGAGCAGGTAAATATTGCTTTGGTGATACGGTCAGTGTTGCTGATATATGCTTAGTTGCACAGGTTTATAATGCCAATCGTTTTCATGTGAACATGAATCAATACCCAACAATAATACAGGTTGTTTATAACTGTAATCAGCTAGAAGCATTCAAGCAGGCGTTACCTGAAAATCAAAAAGACGCTCAATTATAGGAAGATGAGTAATAGATCCTAATCTTGTTACAAAATCAGTCTAAATAAAGAATTGAAATACGTTATACTTTATATATTCTATTAATGTTTTTTTACTTACATAGGTAATTATGGATAGCTTAAATAAAAATACTGACTCAAATAAGGATGTTAAATCAACAGCGCCTTCTAAAGTCTCACTGCCTTTAATTATATTCATTATTACTGTTATAGTAATCATTATCGGTTGGTTTTTCTCAAAAGGTGAAGTAGTAGTACCTGTACATATTGAAGAATCCAAAAAAGAAAGTGTTGTAAAAATTAAAACCGATATTGTAGAGCCCATAGTATTAGCGCCCATTATAGAAGATGAAGTGTTAATAGAAGAAGAACTCCCTAAAGAAGAAATCAAATCATATTTGCCAATGTTAAATGAAAGTGATAACTGGTTAAAAGATAAACTGCCAACCTTAACTTGGCGCAAAGAACTACTTAAACTAGTGATAGATGACGATATGATCCGTCGATTCGTTGTTTTTACTGATAATTTCTCTCAAGGAATTGTCGCTTATGAACATAGCCCATTTATAATTCCTAATACCGTATTTTCTCCAGATAAGGAAAATGTTAGTTTTGAAAACAATCAAAATGTATGGCAATGGAGTGAATCATCAAGCAAACGATTTGGGCTTTATGTAGAATTACTTCGTTCTTTTGACAGTGCTAATTTGGTTCAATGGTATATGGAAATAAAACCCTTAATTGATGAGGCTTATGCAGAACTTGGTTACGATGATGACTTTACTAACGTTTTGCAAGATGCTATCACTCGCGTGTTAGATATGGAATTACCTAAGTCATCAATGGCAATTATCCGCCCTAGTGTTATGTACCAATACCAAGACTCTACTCTTGAAAGCTTGCCCGATACAGAAAAACTACTTTTGAGATTAGGTAAAGAAAACTTACTTGTTATTAAATCTGTTTTGTTAGAGTTAAATGAAAAACTTGCTCAACAACAAAATGGTATTCATTAATTTGAATAGCTCTTTTGGTTTTCCACCATTGCCAGAGTGTATTCCTAGAGCAAAAGGGAGGCATCTCGTTATTGGCAGTGACATTACTAAAGAATTGGAAGAGTTTAAAAATATTTTCACTGATATTTGTACAAAAAAACCTCAGTTAGTTTGAATTTTAGTTGAATAATAGAGAAAGTATTAACAAAGGCTTGCATCAATTTAGTTGATTAGCGATAATCTACACGCTTAAGAATAATAAACTTTATTGTTGTTAAGCTATTTCTATTATGGTGACCCTTTTGGTCCCTTCGCAATGAAACTCTGTGAACTCGGCCAGGTCCGGAAGGAAGCAACCGCAGCAGACGACTCATGTGCCGGAGTGTGGCTATTAGGGTTGCCACCAATCTTTTAAAATCAATAATAAATAAACATTCTCTTAGACTAATCAATATCATGGTATTGAAAAATACAATTTCTACCGCTATTTTTAGCGGCATATAAAGCCTTATCAGCCTTATTTAGGATAAGGTTGTTATCGATAATATCTTTATGATCAAAGTTAGCAATACCAATACTCATTGTTATATGTGATGCAATAGAGCTTCCTTCATTTTTAATATTGAGAGCATTAAGCTTAGATAGTATGTTTTTAGCAACTCTTTCTGCACCATCATTATCTGTGCTTGGTAAAAACATAACAAACTCTTCACCGCCATATCGGGCAACAAAATCAGTTGATCGTATTTTACATTCAGATAATGTGTTTGATATTAACTTTAAACATTTATCTCCAGCTATATGACCGTATGTATCGTTATATATTTTAAAGAAATCAATATCCATTATCATGATTGCAAGTGCACTTTTATGTCGATGTGCCGAATGCATTTCCTGTGTGAGCCTTAAATCAATAGCTCGGCGGTTATATAAACCAGTTAACTCATCTGTTAATGAAAGCTCATGTAAGATATTAGTTTGCTCTTCTACTTTATCAGCGTAGTAATTAAACGATCTAGCTATGTTTGAAATTTCATCATTACCCCTAACATCTAATTCAACTTGTTTTCCATCAAACCGAGATAGTATTTGGTTGTTTAAGTTTATGATACGCTCTACAAAATGTTTTTTTATGAAATAACTAACTAAAAGTAGCAGTATAAATATAACCAGTGAAATAATGGCTGTTACTTTAATTTGTTCAGATATCTGATTAACGGTGATATTTGTTTCATCAAGTATCATTGCATTTGTTTGATAAGATTTTTGCTCTGCCATTCTAGAAAGAACATCGATTAGGTTTTTAATGAAATTAGCACGACCAATAACCCTACCAGACATACGTAGATGATCAATTTTTACTTTAAGCAAACCGCCATTATCTAATAATAGCTTATACAATTGCTGTGTTAAGTTTTTTGCTTTTATTTGGTTGTTTTGTGGCAAGTTGATTATATTTTTATCTAACTTTAAATAACTTGTATTTATTTGGTTATAGATTTGTCTTATATCTTGTAGTCGATTACTCAATATAACTTTATTTGCTAAACTGATTGATTCAGAAAATAATAAAACCCATTCTGTATTTTTATACTTACTTTTAGATGTTTGATTAGATAACTTAATTACTTCTGAATTTAAACGTAAAGTATTTTCTAAGCGCTCAATAGCCCTTTTATTTGCGCTTAATTTACGCTCAATTATGTTGTGCAAGCTTGATACTTCATTATTAACTAGGTTAAGTTGAGTTGATAAATGTAATAAGTTTTCTTGCCCTGAAATTTGCTTATTTAGATCATTTAATTTGCTTTGTATTTCAGTATAGGCAATTCTTAATTTAACTTGATTTTCAGCATTAGCGACATGATTTGATAAATTAAATAATTGGTTTATTTGATAATGAATGTTTCTTGAACTGGCTATTTCAGGTAATGCACTTTTTGTAATATGCGTTAAAGTTGACTGAAAATTAATTAATTGATTATACGATCTCGACATAAAAACAATGATAAGTATAAAAATGCCAATAAATGCACCTGTAACAACATAAGATAAAGAACTACGCCTTTTTAATAGAGGTAATGTATTATCTTTCTTCGGTGTGTCTTTTTTGCTGTTTAACGTCATATTGATAACTTAATGTTTTTTAGCTAAATCAACAAGTCGTGATTCAATCTTAGGAGAAATTACTCGCCTAGCTCTTAGTTCATCAACAACTATTTCATTTAACAGTTTTGACATTTGCTGGTTATATGGAATAGGTTTACTCAATTGTAGTGAATAATAGCCATCACCACCATTGGCAATATAGTCGGTAGTTGCTATTTTATATTTTTGTAAAGGGTCAACCAATTTATTATTAATATGTAAGGAAACTATTCGTTTGCCCACTTCATTTTGTGAATTGTAAACAATTTTCATCCCTGACACTTGTGGAAAACGCCCTTTAAAAAAGCTTATTTTACTTAGACCATTTTCTAACGCTGTAATGAGTTGTTCACCAGTCACTTCAAGTAATACAATGGTATTTCTAAAAGGAAGTTCTTTAGCTATATCTTGTCGAGTAATACTGGTATTAATAGGATATTCTTTTTCACCTCGAATAGTTCCGCTATTAATTAAAGCAGCATCAGCAGATGCATATTTTTTCATTATATCAGTGAGTAAATTACCAAAAATATTTTCTTTAGATCGCAAGGGTAATTCTGACGTTGTCATTTTTGATTTTGTGATACTAATTATTTCACTAAGTAATGAGTTTAATCTACTCGTATAATTATGAATCTGTTGCTTTACTTCTAAGTCTTTTGAAAAGCTGATCAAATCAACAACTTTTGAATCGACTAATAATGTTTGAGGTTTGTTTTTTTGCCAAGTTAATTCAGCAATTGCAACATGCTCTTTTCCTGTGATAAATATTTGTTGGTTTACTTTTTTTATTTCATTTATTTGGTCATTTTTACGAAGAACAATATCGACTATGCCATCATTTAAATAATCAATAGAGTTTAAATCATACCCTCGGTAATGCATGATAATTAAGTCAACGCCCTTATTTCTCATGTTTTTTGCTTGTTCTATAATTACTTGATGAGAACTTCTCATTTTAACACGAGATAAGTTGTATTCTTCAATAACAAGATCATCCATTAATGAGATAAAACCAAATCGGTAAGAACCTTGCTGAATAATAACGGACTCAAGTATGCCATCTAATAATTTACCTGAAGATATCTCAATCATATTGGTTTGAACAATAGGAAAAGCAGCCTCATAAGATCGTAAAGATAATGCGTCTTCAAAATAACCAAAATCTCTTTTACTTGCACTCATGACGTCTGGTTCAAGGCTGTTCAGTATATCTATAATATGAGAGCCTTGATCAAATGAGGATAATATACTTGGTGAAATACTATCACCACCAAATATAAAAAAAGTAGGCGCTTCTTTCTTACGGTATGTTTTTAATAGATGGGCTAATTCAGCGTAGCCACCTTTATTGGTAGTTACAATTTCGTTCAAACCTGAAGTGAATATTAAGTATGCCTTTTCATCTTTAGCAAAGGCATTTTGGCTTAAAAAGAGTATGAAAATTATAGCGATGTTTATAAGTTTAATTGAAATACTCCGTGTAGCCATGACTAATATTTTACTATAACGATTATTGTACGATAAATATATAGTTATTAGCGACTTGCTTAGTTAACAAGGTTATAAATAAAAGAATTTTTATTGTTTTGATTCCCATTCTTGTTTATAGTAAAAAACACTTATGAATTAATAATATAGCAATGTTATGCCTACAGAATCTCAAGATGAAAGTAATATATTTGAATTAGTACCCGGGAAGTACATTGATATACAGTTTAGTTACCCTGTTGATATGCGTTTAAAAATTCAATTAATTGGTTATGATCTAGGTAACTATATTATTTTGAAACATCCAGATACTGCTTTAAATGATAACTATAAAGATGTATTAGTTGAAGGGCATGTTGTTGTTGCCCGATACATTATAGAGGGTGGCAAAGGTCAATGTTTTGCTTTTCGCAGCGTAATACGGCATGTAACAAAACATCCAGAAAAATTGCTAATTCTTGACTATCCTGAGAATATAGAGAAACGAGAATTACGTATGGAACAACGCCATATTACCCATATGCCAGCTTCTATTAACTTAACGTCTGAAAAAAACACTTTAGACAATGGTGATTCACCTATAGAAGTTATTAATGGTGTTATTAAAGATATTTCTTTGAAAGGGTGTGGCTTTGTTTTTAAATCAAAAAATAAAGATATAAAGGTGAAGCAACGTAAAATCAATATTATAATTCAGACGCCTAATAATGGAGAAGTGACTCTTTTAGGTTATGTTCGAAATAGTCGATTTGAGTTTGGTAATGTTAATGTTGGTGTACAGTTTAATGATGAAGATCAGCAAGTAAAGAACTTACTTGAACTGTTATTTATAAACGTTTGTGCGTAGTTAACCTGACCCACCAAAAGATGCTCTTTTCAGGAAACCGGAGCGATTCATATTAAAGCATATTTGAATATTCCCATTACCAATTGAACATTCTTAAATGTGCAATTCTAATGATAATGGGTTACTAACTAGACCACTTCTATTCTGTTCTGTGATTTTTCATAAATTCTAACGCTTTTTCTATGGCTATTTTTACCTTTGTTTCCATTTCAAAATGTTCTGATGCAGGTAAATAAAATGCCATATCAACTTCATGCCTAATGTAGCGAGAAGGAAGTTGATTTAATACAACACAAGTTAAATCAGCAATAAAATCAGCATCATAAGATTCTTCTATCTTTGCAGTTGTGAAATGCTGAGTGACTAGTTTTTCATAATAATTATGGATATCATCTGATATTTTCATATATTTTTTTCCTGTTTTATATAGTGTATCTAACTATAATTAAGATTTAACTTATCATTATTTAAAGGTAACTTATCAATATACTTAGATCACTTCAAGATACTAAGTTTTTATTGTTTATACCCATACCGTCTGAAACGAGTATCTTCAGTTGAAACGGATATAAATACTATTTCAATTGGCAAGTTAAAACGTTATCACTAATTTGATCAATGTTTGTTTTCTGCAAGTGAAATATCTCTTTCTATTATTGATATTGCTTTACGACAACGACCTAAACGTTGGTGTAAGGTTAGCACCTCTAATGATAATTTCTGACTTTCACTTGGCTTGCACCTTGCTCTTAGATTATCTTTTTCAGTAAGCATATTCATCAATCTACGTTCAAATTCATGATGTTCAATGAGCTTTTGATGAAGTTGATTTTTTGAGTAAATTATTTTCTCAATCGTATTTTTATGAGTGGTTTCCTTTATGCTCTTTATTCTCACTTTTTTGTAAGTATTTACACTTAATGAAGCCGCTTTTGGCATAGTGTCATTTGATCTTATTGCATTTAAAATTGCCGATATCTGCTGCTCAATTTTTTGTAATAATAATTTAGAGTAATCAGTTTTATTCTTCATGTATAAACGGTTTAACTCTGCTATCTCTCGTTTTATTTCTTTAATATAAGGTTCAAATAAATTACTTTGTGCTGAAAATAAAGTAAGTGAAAATAAATCATCGTTTTCAACTAATGTGTGGGTTTTCCTTTTTATATTTAATTGATCTATTTTAATTGTTTGAACTTCTATTTGTTCTAACAATGAAGCTAAGCGCTCAATGGATGATATGTTCATAAAAAACAAATTTTAATTATTAATGAATATTAGTTTAACAGTAGTGCTAAAGGAGATAAAATTTAATTATGACCTTATTTAAAAGCTTAAAATAAAAATGAATAGCATAATAACTAATAATGTTAAAATGCCTAAAGCTCTACTTGTTTTTGCTCATGGTGCTGGTGCAAACATGAAGCATGAGTTTATGAATGAAATTACGCAGTTATTAAACAGACAAAATGTGAGTGTGTTACGTTTTAATTTTCCTTATATGGACAAACGTGAAGAAACAGGTAAGCGATATCCTCCAGATAGAATGCCAAAATTAATTGAAAGCTATAAAAGTGTTATTTTTGATTTATATGAAAATATGGCTAAAGAAATTTCAGTTCCTGTTTTTATTGGTGGTAAATCAATGGGGGGACGCGTTGCTGCAACCTTAATGTCTAATGATTATGCTGATATTTCTGGCTTAGCCGACATAAAAGGCGTGTTTTGTTTAGGTTATCCATTTCATCCACCTAAAAAGTTAGATAAGTTACGTTTAGAACCTTTACAACAAGCAACAAAACCTGTTCTTATCGTTCAAGGAGAGCGTGATACATTAGGTTCAAAAGAAGAAGTAGAAGGCTATGTTTTGTCTAAATATTGTCATGTTGTAAATCTTGAAGATGGAGATCATAGTTTAAAGCCTAGAGTTAAATCAGGCTTTACATATCAGCAGCATTTAAAAACTGCGGTGCAATCTATAGTGAGTTTTATTGATGAAAATAGTTAAATTACTTTCTTTTAATATGATGAAAAAATTATTTATATTTGTTGCTATTAGTGGCTGCTTTTCTGTATTATTCGGCGCTTGGCTTGCTCATGGAGGACAAAACCTACCACTTGATATTAGAGTGAGGTTAGCAAATGCCTTACAATATCAGTTTATTCATACACTTGTATTATTCTCAACTTTAATTTTACATATTTTATTACCTAAAGAACGAAGAAGTAAGTGGTTATCATTTTCTGCTTTATGTTTTTGTTTGGGTATTTTGTTTTTTTCAGGTAGTTTGTATCTAAAGACATTTTTTGAATTTTCATTGGTTGGTAAATTAGCTCCTATAGGCGGTATCACGCTAGCTTTAGGTTGGTTTTTTTTAAGTATAGCTGCGAATAAATTATATTCAGCTAAAAATAGGTGATGTTAAGAATGACCTCTATTGTATTATATTGTCGACCGGGCTTTGAAAAAGAGTGTGGGGCTGAAATCCAAGAAAAAGCATCTTGGAATGAAATGTTTGGCTACTTAGAATTAAAGAAGAACCAGGGTTTAGTTCTTTTTCATTTGCATGAAAGTGAGCATGGTGAAACGTTAATGAAAAAGTTACCACTAAAGCGGCTTATTTTTGCTCGTCAGTGGTTCATTTCATTAACTGAAAAAATTGATTTACCTGATTATAATCGAGTTGAAGCAATTGTTGATACACTAAGTTCTGAATGTCAATACGAAGACCTGAGAATGGAGACGTTAGATACTAATGATGGTAAATCATTGAGTAAGTTTTGTCGTAAATTATCAGTGCCTTTACGTCAAGGCTTGCGTAAAGAAAAGTTACTAAAAGAGAAAAGCAAGTCATCACCTGAAAGTGTGAAAGGTAGAATATTGCATGCCTTATTTTTAAGTGGTCAAGAAGTTATTCTAGGCTTTTCTTTGGCTCAAAATAGTTCGAAATATATCATGGGTATTCCTCGCCTTAAATTTCCTCATCAATCACCTAGCCGTTCTACATTAAAACTTGATGAAGCTTTTTTACACTTTATACCTCGTGATGAATGGAGTGAAAGACTTACTTCAGGTATGAATGCTGTTGATTTAGGTTCAGCACCAGGTGGCTGGACTTATCAATTAGTTCGCCGAGGTATGATGGTTACCGCAATTGATAACGGCCCTATGGCTGAGTCAATAATGGAAACTGGACAAGTTAAGCACAAAATGATGGATGGTTTTAAATATATACCAATAAAGCAGAATGTATACTGGCTAGTTTGCGATATGATTGAAAAACCTCAACGAGTTGCAAAACTAATGGCTCAATGGCTATTAAATGGATATTGTAAGGAAGCTATATTTAATTTAAAACTGCCAATGAAAGGTCGATATCAGCAAGTTAATGATGATTTAAAAATGATTAAAGATGCTTTTAGTGAACATAAAGTTAAATATGAATTATATGCTAAACACTTATATTATGATCGTGAAGAGATCACAGTGCATGCGCGCTTGTTGTCTCCATTACCTCAATTAAAGTAAACTCATCAGCGGTATTTAGCTATCAGTGAGATGTTCAGCTATCAGTGAGGTGTTCACTGATAGCTGATAGAGATGACTTTTCTATAGACGCTCTAATAGAGCATCAGTAAAATCAGTAGTACCATGAGTACCACCTAAATCACGTGTAGTACGGTCACCACTAGCAATAACATCAATTAATGCATTTCTAATTTTCTTAGCTTTATCTGTCATTTCTAAATATTCTAACATTTGAATTGCAGCTAAAATAACTGAAGTTGGGTTAGCTAAGTTTTTTCCTGCAATATCAGGAGCACTACCATGTACGGCTTCAAATATGGCACAGCTTTCACCAATATTTGCACCTGGAGCCATACCTAAACCGCCAACTAAGCCTGCACATAAATCAGATAAAATATCACCAAACAAATTAGTAGTAACAATAACGTCAAACTGTTCAGGGTTCATTACCAATTGCATACAACAGTTATCAACAATCATTTCTGTTGACTCAATGCTCGGATAACGGGCGGCAACCTCACGAGCTACTTTTAAAAACAAACCTGATGTTGATTTCAAAATATTCGCTTTATGAACAGCAGTTACTTTTTTTCTACCTTCTTTTATAGCGGTTTCATAAGCAAATGTTAATATTTTTTCAGCACCTTGACGAGTAATTACACTCATTGCTTCAGCTATTTCTCCGTCATCAGAAACCGTTTGACCAACACCTGAATACATCCCTTGAGTATTTTCACGAACTGTTAAAATATCAATATTTTCATACCGAGCTTTAGTCCCTTTAAACGATAAAACAGGGCGTAAGTTGGCGTATAGTTTAAAGTGTTTACGTAAGGTGACATTTATCGACGTAAACCCTTCTCCAACGGGTGTTGTTAGAGGCCCTTTTAAGGTAATTTTGTTTTTTTCTATTAGTTCCATTGTTTCTTCTGGAACAAGTTCACCATGTTTCTCTAAAGCAGTTAACCCTGCATCGGCAAAATCATAATTGAAGTTACAACCAGCTTTATTTAAAACTTTGATTGTTGCATCTATAATGCTTGGACCTATGCCGTCGCCTGGAATGACAGTGATAGTTTGTTTGGTCATTAATTACACCTTGTAAAATAGTATTTGAGTCGTTTATATTTATAAATTGCGCGCTTTATATCATGTAAATATTCTGTTAGCGAGCTTAAAAGGTTCCATCATTACTTTTAATGGAGCCGTTAATTATTAGAAAAGTAGTTTAGCAAGTAATTTTAAATGTTTAGTTTATCTATATCAATATAACTTAAGTCTATAGGCGAATATCTTTCAAATTAAAACCTAAAGGAATGTCTTGTTTGAGTGTTAGTAATTGCTTGCTTAAATGTATCTGTTTTTCACTCTCTTTTAGTTTTTTACTTATTGTTGCGGTTATATCTGTTGAGCATAATATGGCTTTTAATGATCCATATTGATTTAATAAATTAGAGGCGGTTACTTGTCCTATCCCAGAGACACCGGGTATTTTATTTGTACTATCGCCAGTTAATGTCCATAAATCCATAAGCTGAGAAGGTTTTACGTTAAACTTGTTCTTTACAAAATTTTCGTCTAAATAGCGGCGGCTAAAATGATCATATACATGAATATGTGGAGAAAGTAGTGATAAAAAGCCTTTGTCGGTAGAGATGATAGTGACGTTTTGACCTCTTAATGCCATTTTTACAGCAAGTGTTGAGATTAAATCATCGGCTTCATCTTCTTCAGACACTAAAGAGTCTACTTTAAACTCCATAAATGCATCTTGAATATCGGGTAGCTTATTTGCAAGATATTCAGGCATTTTTTTACGACCTTTTTTATAGCCGTCATATAACTTATATCGCCAACAAGGTTGCTGACTATCAAAAACGGCTAAAGCATGACTGGGTTGGTGATGTTCAATTATTTTTTTTAAAGCGTTAGTGCATGCAGTTTGAGTGTTGAATAGCACTTGTTGTTTAGTGCTTTCAGATAGCCCTTCATTTTCTTGCTCTTTACTCTGTACAAAAGGTCGCTCTTGTACTGCATAAATACGTCTAATTAAGTTTAAGGCATCAATAAGTACTAAATGAGCTAGCATATTTATTTCTCAAGTACTTTATAACAAGGAACATATTTACTACCTGGCAATTTCATACGTTGTTGTTTTACAAATGAACTTAATAAGTTATCTATTAGAGCCATTATTTTTTTATCTCCATATATATTAAAAGGTCCTTGCTCTCTAATTATTTTTATACCACTGGATTTAACATTTCCAGCAACAATACCAGAAAAAGCACGTCGTAAATTAGCTGCCAGTTGAGCAATATCTAAATCATGACTAATATTCAATTCTGACATGTTTTTATGACTAGGTTCAAAAGGTTTTTGGAAGTCACTTTCTATGGTTAAAGACCAATTAAAGTGATATGCATCGCCAGTTTCTTCTCTGTTAGCTAATACTTCTATTAATCCACCTTTCATTGCTTTGGCTACTTGTTCTGCATCATCAACAATAATATGGTACAGCTGTTGAGCTTTGAGTCCTAAAGTTGCACCAATAAATAAATCTATTTCACTTAAATAATCACTAGCACTTTCTGGACCTGTTATAACAATAGGTAATTTTTTATTTTTATTTTTTTTATTGAGCATAATACCCAATATGTACAATAGCTCTTCAGCAGTTCCTGCGCCACCAGGGAAAATAATAATACCGTGTGACATACGAACAAAAGCTTCTAAGCGTTTTTCAATGTCAGGCATAATAACTAATTCATTTACGATAGGGTTAGGAGGCTCTGCAGCAATAATACTGGGCTCTGTTAAGCCAATATATCTTCCCATTTTATTGCGCTGTTTTGCATGTGCTATTGTTGCGCCTTTCATTGGGCCTTTCATTGCTCCTGGGCCACTACCCGTACATATGTTAAAACCACGAAGACCTAATTCATAGCCAACTGCTTTAGTATATGTATATTCATCATCTTTTATTGAATGCCCACCCCAACAAGTTATCAATCCAGGTTGAGATCTTGGTTGTATAACGCCTGCATTACGTAACGTATCAAAAATATGATCAGTAACACTTTCTTCAGCGCATAATTGATTTTGATTCCGGTTATTAATAAATAATATATCTCGTAATACAGCCGATAAATGTTCGTTAATACCTCTAATTATTTTACCATCAACAAAGGCGTGTTCTGGCGGGTTTTTAAGTTCTATTTTTATGCCACGCTTACGCCTTAATACTTGAATGTCAAAGTCTTTATATTGTTGATAAATAGCTTCAGCATCATCTGTTTGGCTACCTGCCATTAGTACAGCAAGAGAACAGTTACGATATAAATTAAATAATTCACTACTGACAGATTGTTGTAATTGATCTACTTCAGCTTGAGAAAGTAAATCCATATGACCAACAGGATTGATTTGGACGTGCATGATGAATGCCTTTGTGTTGTTAGCAATTGGTTAAGAACAGAATTTAAATTAGCTCAAGTAAATAACTTGATTTTTCCCTTGTGATTTAGCTTGATACATTGCTTCATCGGCCCGCTCAAAAACAGTGTGTATATTATCTGTAGTTAAAGTATGGCTTACACCTATAGATAGAGTAATGCTGACTTTATTGTTTTTAAACTTAAAAGGTAAATTCGCAACTTTTTTGTTTAGTTGATTTAACTCTTTTACAAGCTTTTCTTTATCAATATCTAAATAAATAAGTACAAACTCTTCTCCTCCATAGCGAGCAACAAAAACATCTTCATGAACATTTGTATAAAGTGTATTGGCAATTACCTGTAAAGTTTTATCTCCAGCAGTATGTCCATAGTTATCATTAATTTTTTTAAAATCATCAATATCTATCACAGCTAAAGCCATCTTAAATGGTTGATGATGAAACCGCACCATAGCTTTGGCAAAATATTCATCAAAAGATAAACGATTATTTAATTTTGTGAGGGCATCTTGATAACTTTTTTGTTTTTGTTCGGCTAATTTTTTTTCATATGTTTTACTTTGAGTTTCTAGGTACTCAACTTTAGATGCCATCTCTTTTAATTGAAGAGAAAGTGCTTGTTGCCCTTTATTTTCTAATTTAATTTTTTGCTCTAAAGTGTTTGATATTTGACTAAGTTTGTCACTAATATCAATTTTTATTTGTTCAAGGGAAAAAGAGTTTTCAACTGTTATAGTCATATTTGATAATTGTTTTTGTAACTTACTATTTATTTTTTCGTTTGCATTGTGAGCATCTTTACAGGTTGATAATGTGTTTGTTACCGCATCTTGTACACCACTTAATGCATCACTTAATGTTGAAAGGAAGCTTTGGGCGCTATCTCTTTCTTCTTTTAAATCAGCTATAATCACATCAAAAATTTCAATAAAATGTTCTAATGCATTACCGTTGGATTGACTGGAAATTAGTTTGTTTTTAATTGCCAGTAATTCTTTTGTATGAGAAGCCGATAAATTTAAATCATTTAAGCAAAGTGATATTTTCTCAATTACTTTCGCATCTATAACAGCATTGTCTGTTTGGTTTATTGTGGAATTAGGCAGGGATGATTTTGCTTTCAATGCATTGTCATAGAATTCTAATAATTGGCTTAAAAGAGGAATGTATTGCACTAAAGCATCTTTAGTTGATTTTGTTTTATTTAATAAAGCACGTAAATCACGACGTAAATCATCAGGTAAACCTTTTGTATTTTGTAGGTTTTTACCCGCAGAGTTAAATTGCTCATGCATTTGGTGTATATTTTTTGCATTTGTTGAACTTTGTTGTTGTAGTAACTTTGCAATTACAGCCATTTTTTGTTCAATATCTGAGATAGGCGCCGATTTTTTAAATAGTGATCGTAACTGAGCAAGTCTATTATCAAGTTCAAGGTCCATTCCTTTTGATACCAGAGATAGTTTGTTAATAAACGTTATTAATAGTGAAGACTGGCCTTTAAAATCTTCTTCTAGGATGGCTCTAGATTTGATAGCAACATCCAACTTTTTCTTTATTTGTGTTAACTGTTCCATTGTTACTGATTTATTACTCATAAAGCGGATGCCTTTTAATTCCAATACTCTTTAACTAGGTTCTTAATTTACAATATATATTAGGTTATTGTCAGTAAGCTTTTAAAAAAATTGATATAATTATTAATATATACCCGTTATCATTAACTTGAATGGTAACGGCTATATTCGTTTTAATATAGCTTTATCTTACTTTAAAGCTATATACTCGTTTAATCTAAAGATGCATGATTCAGCTGGAACGAGTTTAAATTAGTGTTTTTATATCTCTCTTTCTAAAAGGTAATTATAGTTGAATATTTCTAAATTAATGTACATATTTAAAAATAAATTGGCATCATTCATTGCTGTTGTTTTATTTTCTTTAACAAATATTTCAATATCGCAAGCTGACATTATTGCGAATATCGACATAAATCAGGCTGAACATCACTTGGCTAATGTGACTATGTTATTTGAAAAAGCAAAAAATAAAAAAATAAACTTCTATTTGCCTACTTGGCGTACTGGTCGTTATGAAATGCTTAATTTAGCAAATGGCATTCGTGACTTTTCAGCGGAAGATGAGAAAGGAAATAAGCTGAAATGGAAAAAAATAGATAAAGACACATGGCAAGTTAGAGGAAGTCGTAACAAAAAAATTCAAATCAGTTATCAAGTCTATGCAAATCAATTAGGTAAAAGAACACGGCATATTGATGATAGCCATGCTTTTTTAGATGCATCAACAGTACTTATGTATAGTGATAAAAGCCGCAATAAAAAACATATTGTGAATTTAACCGTTCCTGAAAAATGGCACAGTGTTTCTGGTCTTAATTCCGGAAATAAACTTCATCAATTTATAGCTGAAAATTATGATATTTTGGTCGATTCACCTATTGAAACAGGCATTAATGAACATCATACGTTTATAGTTGATGGTCGTGATTATGAGTTGGTGATCTGGGGTAAAGGAAATTACGATAGTAAAAAAATGGTTGATGATTTAAAAAGTATGGTTGCACAAACAAGTGCTATTTGGAAAGGTGTTCCATTTACTCGATATGTGTTTATGGTTCATGCTACCAGTGGTGCCCGAGGTGCAACAGAACATGTTAACTCAACTATTATACAACGTTCGCGTTTTAAATTTTCGAGTAGAAAAGATTACTTAGGTTTTATTTCAACTGCTGCTCATGAATTCATCCATACATGGAATGTAAAGCAATATCGCCCAGAGGGCTTAGTTCCTTACGACTATCAAAATGAAAATTATTCAAATTTACTGTGGGTGGCTGAAGGCTCTACTAGTTATTTACAAGATCAACTACTGCTTCGTGGTGATTTAATGTCAGGAGAGGAGTTTTTAAAGAACTTAGCTAAACGCATTACTGGTTATATTCATAAACCTGGTAGAAATAGCCAAACTGTTGCACAAGCAAGTTTTAATAAATGGGTTGATGAAGGTGGTGATTATGGTAAAAATCATAGTGTAAATATTTATTCTGAGGGGTATTTGGTTTCTTGGTTGCTTGATTTCGATATTATTGAAACAACAAAGCTTAAAAATACGTATAGAGACGTGCACAATGCGTTATATCAACAATATAGAGTACCTAAAAGCTATAATGAAGATGATATGCTCAATATTATTAAGCAGATAACAGGAAAAAATTATAACCAATGGTGGCAAAGTAATGTGCATGGTTATGCAAACCCTAATTTTGAAACGTTATTATCGAAAGCTGGTTTAATGATGTCATATGGTAAACCTGATAGTGATGATATTGATTATAAGACTTGGACA
>Ga0209826_1001414_pt1 | contig 16740 bp, 17 predicted proteins | sample GOMGulsemesocosm_5_FD_184637 | JGI IMG/M metagenome (GOLD analysis project Ga0209826, IMG submission 184637) | Methane-oxidizing microbial communities from mesocosms in the Gulf of Mexico - GOM15C Gulf of Mexico (SPAdes) (version 2) | ecosystem: Environmental > Aquatic > Marine > Cold seeps... | reverse complement strand
CAGAAACCCGACACCTTGTTTGTGAATAGAAAGGTAAGACTATGGACCAAAATACACTCTGGCAGCTTGTAGACACCTCCGTCAAAGTAGGCATTGGCGCGCTAATTGCGGGCGTATCTGCTTGGCTGATGGCTCGGAGAAACAATTATGGCGCCGGCGCATCAGAAAATGTTCGTGTAACGAAGCGCATCGCCACGCTGGAATCAGTTTCGGCTGAAATTGGTAATATCACCCACATATTCGCAAAATATTCAGCGCTGGCCATTGAGTCAGTACGTTTTGGCAATCGCTGGCCACAGGCTCGCAAGCAGGAACTAGACAACGTGAATTTGGAGCTGGTCGCTGAATTTAAGAAATTGGCCGACGCAGAGTCTAAATTATTGATGCTGGGAGAAAAGAGCTTGGAGAGAACGCTGCGTCTCTATGCCGCGAAAATATCTCACTTCAGGCGACAGGTGTATGTTGGCAGGAAGGATATTAGCAGCCAAGAAATTGCCGATATCAAGCAGGATATTAATAAGTTACGCGAACAGTTTTACGATATTTTGAGCAAGAAATACGATCGTTTACTGACGGAAGCCTAAACCTACCGAGCAAATTTAAGCTTAATGAAAGTGACCCCCTCCTTGAAGTAAATAATTCGGAAGAGCCATCAATACGCCAAATTCCCGCTTTGCGGGAATGGCGACTATACAACTACACAACTACACAATTAAGAGCTAAGGGGCTAAATGCTCTTACGCTTCTTTAGAAGTAGCGATCTCAGGCTCTTCAGAAGATTCCTCTATAACAACTTCCGCGTCTTCAGCCGCACTGGCTACTGAGGCTTCAGGCGCATCTTCGACGACAACTTCGGGCCACGACTGAAAAGGGAACGGCTTATCTTCTGTGCCGTAGCTCAAGAACCGAACAATGTCATAAATAAACTGAGATAGGCTGGCCGCCAAACCTCTTACATTCGCATTAGGCGAGCCCGTAATGAGGGCCGACAAAGCCTGCACAACCACCACCAACCACAGCACAACAGTACTCACCTGAAATATGATGGCAAACAAAACCATGTAAAGAATTCTCAGCCATTGATTGGTGTTTTTTAGGTTATTGGATATGTCGTTAGTTTCCATTTTTTACTCCGTTGGTGGTAATTTTTCGGCCAAAGTGCCGAGGGCGTATCCTTCTGATCAAATTTGGCGAATAGAAGTCTACCTACTATATAGCATTGTTCCGTGAATCGGCCAAATTTAGGCTAATTGAAGCGCTATTTACCGCGGGCAAAAACTATTCCTCGCTAGTATCCAAGCTCACGCTATGGGACAATCTTCGCCTTATTTGATAAAGACAAAAGAGACCAATTCTCCGCTATCGGGGTACAAGGAATCGTATAATGCTCAACCTCCGGCCATTATTGACTGGTATCGTCACCGCAAACCTATTTATTGCGCTTTCTGCTTCAGCTCAGACTGAGCTTTCGCAGGATTATGTAGGCCTAGAATATCCCATGATCAGCGCCCATGGCTTTGGCGAAGCGAGATATTACTCTGAAGCTTTAAACGGCAAAAAGGACGTCACGGCAGGCCAGCAAGGCTTGCAGCTCACGGCAGCCTTAAGCGATCGAATTTCAGGCTTTGCCGAATTCAGCCTAACGTTCAAAGAATCGGATGTGCACACCGATATTGAACGAATGATTGTCCGCTATGATTTCTCCGATTACATAAAGTTATCACTGGGTCGCTACCATACGCCCATTGGTTTCTGGAACGCGACCTATCACCATGGTGCATGGCTGCAGACCACCATTGACCGCCCTACTCTGATGAAATTTGGTAGCCAAATTGTACCTATACACTTCGAGGGCATTCTCGCGGAAGGTAACCTACCCATAAATAATTTCAACCTGGGTTATAGGGTTGGCACTGGAACAGGCGTTCACAACAATATTACCGTCGACGACAATAGCGGCCATCACGGTGAAACCGACGGCGACAACGCCTTTACATTACAGCTGTATACTCGGCCGAGCTTTATTCCCGGTTTAGAGTATGGGCTTAGCTACTATACCGATACCGTTAATATCGAAAGTGAAGCAGACCATGAAGATGAGCACCATGATGAACATGCAGATGAGCATACAGAAGAGATTGAGCTCGACTTCCACGGTCTAGATCGTGACATTGATGAAAAAACAGTAGCGCTTCACTTTGCCCTTGAGCAGGACTCAATTGAGATTATTTCAGAGCTTGTCTATTGGGAGCACGAGTATGACGTCGGCCCTAAAGTCACCAACTACGGCAGCGGGTTTTATATTCAGGCCGCTCACCAGATGGAAGGGCGCTTTGAAGCGTTTAAACCGTACGTCCGCTTAGACAAAATCAACGCCGATCACGACGACATTCTTTTTGCAAAAGACCAGTCTTTCGAAAGTGTCACTCTCGGCGTGCGCTACGATTTTACTCATAGTGCAGCCTTGAAAGTTGAATATCGCAATGAACAATCGGGTGATAAAGAGCGATTAAACAGCCTAGTGTTGCAGCTCAGTATCGTATTACCCAATGTCTTTTCTTTTTAATAGATTTTCGGAAATTTTTGTTATGCCCAGATTACTCAACGCCACCGCCCCAGTACTTAAACGGTTGTTTATTAGCCTGCTTCTGACCTTGCCGTGTATAGGCAACGCCCAAGCGAAAGAAATACTTGCGGTTATTGTTCACCCAGACACATCGGTTGACGGCCTGACAGAAGAGCAAGTTAGTAGAATTTTTCGCGCCGAACAGCAGTTTTGGCCAGACAAAACTCGCATCACCCTGCTCATCAGGGCACCGGTTTCGCAGGGACGCACAATGGCACTGCAAAGAATTTATCAAATGTCTGAGCAGGGCTTCAGAAAATACTGGATATCGAAAATGTTTAAAGCTGAAGTAGCCTCAGGCCCACGTGTAATGTACAGCACGGGCATGGCGGCCAGTTTAGTCAATGCCGTACCTGGCGCTATTTTATTAGTCCCTTTCAATAATATCCCAAAAAATGCCAAGGTTTTAAAAATAAACGGCAAGTTGCCCAGCGAAGACGGCTACATCTACGCTATGTAAGCTAGCGCGGGGAATGCGAATATTATTGAAGCATTTCCCCCACCTGAACATAGGCCTCGGTCAATTCAGCTTCAGACTCGATAACGTTATTAAGATAGCGCAAGGCATCAAATAAAATCGCATTTTTATTTTCTCCTAAAACATAGGAGTTTCGTATGAGGTCAGTGAGCCCGTCGTTGTACGAAATCTGCAGGCGCCGCTGAAGACTGTAGGTTAGCGACAGCGCCGACACCAATTCAAATTCCATTTCAGCCAATACACCTGTACCCACCACCGTATCCCATGTGCTCTGGCGTAACACCACCTTTTGCGCGCCCCCTAGCATCTGACGAAACTCATCGGCCTGAAAAGGAATGGTGCCCGCTTGCATTTCCAGGACAATATTTCTTATTCCTTGCTGGTAAGGGTAAGAAGACTCAACCCATTGACGATTATGTTTAATCTCTTGGTCAAAGGCTTCGATAGAATGTGCGACCAATGCCTTTACTTCTTTGTCATTGCTCCAGCTATCAATCGCCAGCGCGCCTAAAATACTTGCCACCATCAGTAAGGACTCAAACAGAATCAAGCCTACTCCGCTGCTAAGCTCAACTTGTAAGGCTCTTAGTTGTGGTACTCGAAACATTGTTATCCCTTCTTAATCTGCATGCGGGGAGCTTGCTTGCCAAAGACCGCCCCAGCCACGCTGAAGCTCTGCCAAATATTGGTCCCACTCTACACGGGTTCGATTGCTAGGGTAAGGTATGGGTGGAATGGGCACTTTAGAATGCCAAACACTGCGCAGTTGATGCTGCTCATTAATTTCGGCGATGTGCATCGACTTCCAGACGTGCTGAGTGGCTTTCTCTATGTACAACATGCCACTGGGGCCATGAATGGACAAATCGCTTGCGACCGAGCTAAGGGCTGCTGGCTTACTACTGTTCGCCGCAACAACGGCCTTCGCCCACAGCTTAACCCCCAAGTACGCAAGCGCCATGCCTTCACTCATAACTTGCTTACCTTTCGAGTGCGACCTGAATCGCTGAACGAAACTCTGGTTAATAGCATCAGGCGAATTTCCAATATAATTCAAGACAACAAAATCACCCGCCATCGAAACATCTCGATAGGCTACGATTTCGCTTTCAGACAAAGAAAAAGAGAAGGTCGGCACATCGCTCGCATTGACCCCGCCGTCGCGAAGCGCTTTGAAAAAATGCGCGTTGCTGACACCGTTGACAGTATTGAAAATAACATCGGGCTTCGCCTTTTTAATGTCCTCAACAATACCCGAAAAATTCTGTGCGCCCAGCGGTAAGTACTTTTCTCCAACAATCTCACCTCGCCACTGTTGAACCAGGTCAGAGATGATCTGATTACTGGCTCGCGGATATACATAATCAGAGCCCACCAAGTAGATTCTTTTTCCTAGGCGACTCAGCACCCACTCTATGGCCGGCGTGACCTGCTGATTGGGTACAGAACCTAGATAGATAATATTTTTAGAGTTTTCTAAACCCTCATATTGCACAGGGTAGTAAAGTAGATGATTATTCTCCTCAAATACGGGCCGCACAGACTTTCTACAGCTGGAAGTCCAACAGCCAAACACCACATCAACGTTTTCTTTTTCGACGAGAGATTTTGCCTCACTTACAAATACCTCCGGGTCTGAGCGGCCATCACGAATCACCGTTTCTATTTGGCGTCCCAGCAAGCCCCCTTGCGAATTGAGTTCCGCCACGGCCATTTCAATAATATCAGCCATGCCTTCTTCCGATGTGGCCATATTTCCGCTCTGTGAAAACAAAACTCCCACCTGAATGGGCTCTGCGGATTCCCGAATAAAATAATACCCTGCCACCACAATACAGACTGTCGCTGCGAGATAGGCAATAAGCGGCTTCGCGTTAATATTCATGACTAATAAAAAACCCCGAATGTCACGGCGAAAATGGCAATGGATAGAACTGGCCAGAATAGATTTTTGGTCAAGAAATTTTCATCGTAGCCATCGATCAAATCTCTCTTGGCAATGAGCACTGACGTTATCGCAACATACAAGAGCATAATATAAATAACGAAATACAAATATTCAAAATACATAATACTCGAGGAGTTCAATGATTGGCGAAGGTCCGTATGGGTTAGCCCAATCACAAAAAACAACGCCGACAAACCCACCACCACATCGTTTGCAGTGAAGCCCAACCAGGAGGCCGCTTCTCCGGTTTTAGTACTAATCAAAACAATAAGAAACATCATTATTGAAATGACAGCCGCAGGAATAATTCTCGAAACAAAAGGATTAAGAAACTCTCGTTCAATACTGATATTGTAAAATAACTCAGGCTTCCGCTGAATACCGTGCAGCGAGCGGTCGCCGAAATTAGTCGTGAAAAGCTGTTCTTGAATACTGAACCAGGCTTCTTCAATCTGCCAGCCCGGCAAGACAAAACCCTCCTGAACGCCCGGCAAACCCTTAGGGTTAAACATCACATAAGCCCCGATGTCAGGTACCAGCACAACATTGTCTTGATAGGAGTCGTGCCACATTCTCAGCCAAACCTGCTGTGAGTCCAGAGGGTAGAGAGAGTAGTCGAAAGCCTGCCGAAGAGAGCCCGTTACGTACCATCGAATCACCTCATCACAATCGCGCAGCGCTTTCACCTTCGTATTACATGCAGGGTCGTCAGGATTGCTTATACTTCGATGCACTTCTTCTATGGTGGGCGTGTGCGCTTCAGGCAAGACAAAGCCCCGCGCAAGCCCCTTGTGCAGGCCTTTCTTATAGTGCTGCCAAACGTAGGCTGAAATTTTTACGTTGTTCGCCCCTTCAAACTCTACTGACTGCAGATAGACGCCAGTTTCAATAAACTTTGGCGGTGAAAGACTTAGTTCGCGAGCGCTAGTGACTTGTTTATTCTTAAAATCACTCAACACATTGCTGCTGTATATCTTCAGCTCATCACTATTCACTGCGAGGGGATAACTATCTGCGACCTTCCAAAGCCCGTACACGCCCACAAAAATTATAAGAGACATAAAAATTGAAACAGGAAGTACATTTCGACCTGACGGACCCGACCACTGCAGCGAACAAAAGAGTGCAATTAAGACAAGCGACAAAACCATATACAGCAACACCGAGAACCACTGCCGACGTATGTCGTCTTGAACAATGAGCCGAGCCTTGTCAACTACCACAACCATCGACATATCAAGCCCTTCGATGGGCTGATAAATAATCCAGGATTGCGTATTACTCACAGGGTCTACGTGTGAGATGTGCCCACTCTCGCCCTTCACGGCGTGAACGGCCATTGAATTCAGAATGGGGTCTTCTCTTTCCCAAGCTTCTTCGAAGACAGTTTCACCAGAAAGAACCCGAGCTTGATCCGGATGCACTATAAATTGTCCTTGCCTCGACAATATTTGATAGTAAGAAATAAGCTCATGATCGTAGTTGATTAAGTTTTTCAGTGTGGCGATAGAAATCGAAGCAAAAATAATTCCGTCTGGATCGTCGCGCAAGAGGTCTTTACCCGGCAGCCAAAACGGCTCCCCATACTCAGCGGTAAAGGTTTTGCTCGCTTCACCTATGTAGGGCTCATTCCAATATTTACCCAAGAGCAGGGGTTTGCGGTACCAGTCGTATTCAAATTGGGTGTAATCGTAATCAATGGGCTGGGCTTTGATTGAGCCCTCAGAGACAAACATCCTAGACCACAAACGAGTATCGGCAGACGCCGCGTAGGGTTCAAATGCGAGCCCCAAACCGAAGAGGTCTTCGTTCGCGCCTAGATCTTGTTGCAGACGATGTTCAAGGTGATCAACAGTCACCCGGCCCTCGTGAAGATCGTTGGCGAGAGTCGCCACTACCGGTTCAATTTTTCGTAATGTTTTAGAAAGAGACCGCGTTTGCTTTGCCACCAAAGATTCTACCGCGGCGAGCGCCTGGGAATTCTTTTCTCGCTCTTCGTTCAGTACGTCGTAAAACCTTACGCCACTGAAGAGCACAGAAACAATGCCCACTAGCAGTAATAGAAATTTCACCTGCTTAAACATTACACAATTACCGAAAGGGCTAAGGGGCTAATAACTAATAGAAAATAAGCACTAGCTGGCACAGTGCAGTCTTTGCGCATAGATACCATAGCTACCATCAACATCCTGCTCAGACTGCCATACCACCATAGCCTCATCGCGAACTGACATAGCCATAGTCGCATTTTCCTGTTCGGCCTCTTCATGGGTATTAACGGACACCCAAGGTGTATAGGTCTGACTAGCGTTCACATAGCAACAAGAATAAATTCCCATCGACTCGTCTGAATCTTCCGCAGACTGCCAAATATACAAACGATCTCCTGAGGAAAAGCCTCCAACATCAGGAAAATGACAACTGATCTCACTGCCCACGCTAATAGTGGTTTCAGGAGACATCAGGCCCGATTCCAAATCAAAACTGCGTGATTGAATACTATAGAAGTCGCCGCACACCCCATGACTTTGCCATACAAATTCATAGCGTCCATCACTTAACAAACACACTTTGGGGTTGGTTTGCTCAGATTCAGTTATGGCGTTGATTTTCATCTCATGACCAACACGCTCGAGATCAAAATCAAAACGCTGGGCGTAAACGCCATACATAGACAGATCTTGCCCCAGTGATTGCCACACTAGCATCAGCTCTTCTTTTTCTGGATGGGCTTCAACAGACGCATTCATTTGATGAGAATGTGTGTAATTATTCGCCCGAACCGGATCGGCCACAGCAATGCCATCGCGATTAAAGCGGCGAATGAAAACGTCAAAATCACTTCCGGAAAAAGAATAGCTGTGCCAAACAATCACAAAGTTATTTTCTGGCAGCACCTTGATAACCGGGCGCAAGTGATCGTTTACCCCTCTGGGATGTGCCGTCATTACCTCAGACCTTGGCGTGCCGTCTTGATCAAGCAACTGCATCTGCACTTCCCAACGCTCGTTTGTTGGATTTCGCCATTCCCAAGCAATGAGCCAGCCCTGTGTAGGCAGGCAAGTCACCACCACATGTTCGTGAGTACCGCTTTGGTGTTGCGCCAAGATTATTTCCGGCCCCAAGAATTTCGCGTCGTTGTCTAAAAGGCGAAAAACGACTTCAAAATCACCACTGTCTCTATCAGACTGCCAAGCGACAAGGTAGCCATCATCAGACGAGGCTATCGAAGGGTAAAACTGATCCCGAGGACTATCACAAATTGCGATTTCACCACCCAGTTTTTCAATCATAGTCACAACTCTTTACAGTATGAATTTTTAGTCGTTCAAAAATACGACGCCTCGCCTCTACGATCAGGGCCGACAACTAAACTCCGTCTTTGCACAATCTTCATCGGCTTGTTGTGCGGCCGACTGCATGCGAACAACAGCCTCAGAAGTAATAATGAAGCCCGCATTTCCCGCCCCCCTAACACCTGCACAAATAGTGTCGTAATCTTTGGCATTTCGAGATTGCGTCACAATAACATTGGAGGCAAAAAGCTGGCCCGTTTGCTGATTTATAGTGGCCAAAAAACGATCCACAATGGGCACCATTAAGGGGTAGCAGTACTCTACTTGTATCTTCAGTAGATTCGCGTCCTGGATAGAAATTGCACCCACAGACGCATCGCGATACATCAAGTTATCATTGGGTATAACCACATCTGACACTTCGGAGTCGTAAGTGCCGTGAGGACCAAAATGTGCCACCCTCGGGTTTATCCTTGTAATGCGAGTAAAGTTCTCCACTTCAAATAAGGCCCTTGCAACACCCTCATTCATCTCTTCATCAGTAGCACCATGGGTATATAAAGGCGCTAGCCCTCGCACCAAGCCCTTCTTAATCCCGTCGTAGGTCGCGCCATTGAGGGCACCCATACGAGCGGCTTGAAAAGTCGCGTAGTTCAGCGTGGTTTTCGCAGAATAAATAAAGGCGACTTGTATCGTTCCGAAAATCAAAATCATCAACACAGGAAAAACAATAACAAATTCTGTTAAGCCCTGACCCGCTGAGTGCCTCTTCGAAACCTTAGTTCTCACCGAAGACCACGCTGTTAAGTCGCTGATGGATAAGATCGACCTTTTTCATCAGTGGGTTATCCGCAGGAACCGACTGAGACATTTCCGCCATAGTGTTAGACATTAACTTCGCCTCAACCAACACAAGATTATGCCAAGCCTTAGCGTCATCTGGACGGCGCACTAACGCTTCTCGATAAGCTTGCACAGCTTCATTTGGGCGTTCCAAGCGCGCATAACAATTGCCGACAAAATACCAATAGCGAGCTTCTGTCTTCATCTCCTTGGCCAAAAATTGATAGGCCTCCAAAGCATTCGTGTAATCTCCCGACTGATAATAGCCTTGCGCCTTCTGATCCATCGCCAACAAATGCTTAGCTTGGCTTACGGGGGTGGTAGCAACACAGCTCGACAGAAATGTAGCCAAGATAAGCCACAACAAGCTTCTTACTTGAACGCTAGCACTCACTAAATACATCTCCTACCGCCATACCGGTGTGTGCCACCACTCCCGCCTTAAATTCTATAACCTGTTTGGCTTTTAAGTGAGCTGCGAACCGCCACGGCTTAACACTTTCAATAATGCTCATGACTTTCCTTTCTTTATCCAAAAAAACCACGTCCAAGCCATAGCCCATGAAGCAAGTGTGCACTGAATTACAGGGTGCAATGAGCATAGCCTGATCGTTTTCCAGAGCGGCTTTAAATAACAAACCCCGCGCTCGCGTCAATATTGTCGTGGCCATCGAAACCGAAAATTCAGCGATTGAGTTTGTCTCTCGCTGCAGTCGATATTTTACAACTTTCATCAATAAACCTTTAGCGGTACCACTAATACAAGCCCTTACTGGCGCAGAATTTATTACTCTCGACTTTATATGCCGCTGTTCATAAATTTAATGACAATTGGGTAAAGCAAAATGACAAACGTCACTGGGAAAATAAACAGCACCAAAGGAACCACCAGTTTCACTGGCGCCTCCATGGCTTGCTTTTCGGCCCGTTGGAAACGCTCGTCCAAACGCTGCCTTGTTTGTACTTGAAGCGTCTTCTTTATGCTTGAACCCATTTTCTCAGCTTGCGTGACTGCACCAATGAAGGTGGATATCTCGCTAACACATAGGCGTTCATCCATGCGTTCCAGGGCCTCGGCTCTCGACAAACCAGAGCGAATATCGCGCAGCACAATTTTAAATTCATTTTTCATCGCCCCAGAGGGACCCTTATCTACCGCCTGGCGTAGAGCACCCGAGAAGTTAAGCCCCGCGTCCACAGACATCGTCATGTACTCCAGAAAAACAGGCAGCGCGCGAATAATATTGCCATTGCGCTTGAGCCGTGTGTCTCTAACCCAAATCTCTGGCAAATAGAAACCTGCGAGTGCGGCCAATAGATAATACATCGGGTTAACGTCGCCGAGAGAAACGGTTACTACAGCCGTGAGCGCAGGCACAGTCACCGCGGAAAATAAGCAAAGCGCAAAATAGTCTTCTGCTGAAAAAACATAACAGACGCCACTCTTTTGCAATTTATCATCAATTTTATTGAGGTGCTCTGCAGACAAATTACTGCTGACAAAATAGGATAAAAACCTGATGATTGGCCAAAACAACCTCAGGCCTGGCGGGATAGGATCTAGAAAATCACGATCGTCATCCGGCACCATAAAAAAGATGAGACCAAAAGCCAAAACAATCGACGCGGCGGCAATACCAAAGCCCGCGGCACTTAAATAGGGATAGAGCTCAATCATGCTGATACCTACACGTCTATTGAGGTGATTTTATTGATAATAAAGAAACCAATGGCTTCCATTACCACCAAGCCTACCAAAATGGCGATGCCAGTAGAGGTAGTCACTAACTGGCTCATCGCTTCCGGCTCCATCATTGACAAAATAACACCAATAAGAATGGGCAGGCCCGCCATAAACTTTCCCTGCACCTTACCCTGGGCCGTTAAGCTTTCAATTTTTCCTTCCATGGTTTTCTTGCGCCTCAAGGTGTCTGCCATAGACTCGATGGTAGTGACCAAATTACCACCCACCTCCTTACTAATGCGAATCGCCGAGCTTGCCATAATAAAGCTGTCCAGTGGAATTCGCTCTTCCATCTCCAACAAGCCATCTTCAAGCGCGACACCCAATTTGATTTTTTTCAACAGCAAACCAAACTCCTGGGCGAGCGGTGACGGCGCCCGTTCAACCATGTCCGCCAGAGCCAAATTGAAACTTGCCCCGGCCTGCAAACTGCTCGAAATCATCATATAGGCGTCGGGTAACTGCGCCTCAAATTTCTTTAAGCGTCCGCTTCGTAAACTTCTGTACACAAACGGCGGAACAAATAATAGCGCCACCGCCACTCCCCCCGTTACAATCCAGATTTGCCACAGCATATGAACCAGCGTCGGCACAACAAAAAATGTCACCACATTAAGCACAAACATTTTTTTCGGATCTGCAAAAATAAACAGGTCTGACAGTTCCACCTCTGCACTTTCCGTAAACTGACTTTGGTACAGAGCCAATGAACTGGCAACAGAGCTACCAATGGCTTTAACCAGCAGAAACACCGCTGCAAATATACACGCAGCGATTATATATATCGAAAAACTAATTTCGTTAAAAAATTCCATGACTACCGCTCACTAATGGGCAACATAAGTAGATGAAACCCATATTATTCATTCGAAGCTTCGTTAAAGAGGGATAGATCGGGATCTACTCCCTGGTTGCGAAGCATTTCATAGAACTCGGGAACGCGCCCAGTCGCCAGAAAACGACCATGCACTTTACCTTCGCTGTTGACGCCGTCTTGTTTGAAATGAAATATTTCATTGAGTTGAATGGTGTCACCTTCCATGCCAGTCACCTCGGTGATGCTAGTCACTCGGCGGGAGCCATCGGAAAATCGCGACTGCTGAACAATCAAGTCAACGGCCGAGGCAATTTGCTCTCTAATGGCAATAATAGGTAAATCCATACCGGCCATCAGTACCATCACCTCCAAACGTCGCACCATATCACGGGGGGAATTTGAGTGACCCGTTGTCAAGGAACCATCATGACCCGTATTCATCGCTTGAAGCATGTCCAAAGCTTCTCCGCCACGACACTCACCCACCACAATTCTGTCTGGCCTCATTCGCAAGCAGTTCTTAACCAAGTCGCGAATAGGCACTGCGCCTTTGCCTTCCATATTCGCTGGGCGCGATTCCAAGGTAACCACGTGTGGTTGCACCAGCTGAAGTTCAGCGGCATCTTCCACAGTGACAACCCGTTCGGTCTCGGGGATGAAATTGGACAAGATATTCAGCAAGGTTGTTTTACCGGAACCCGTACCACCGGAGACCACTACGTTTTTACGGTATTCCACGCACTTTTGCAGGAAGGTGGCCATAGGTTGACTAATCGCGTCAAAAGCAACCAAGTCATCAACGCGCAACTTTTTGTCCGCAAACTTTCGAATGGTAAGACAAGGGCCCTTTAAGGACAGCGGCGCAATAATGGCATTCACTCGCGAGCCATCGGCCAAACGAGCGTCCACCATAGGCGAACTCTCATCAATTCTTCGGCCTAAGGGCGAAATGATACGTTCAATAATGGACAGCACGGCACTGTCACTAGAAAAATTAATGGTCGTGCGCTCAAGTTTACCGGCGCGTTCGATATAAATGTCTTTATGGCTGTTAACCATAATCTCTGTAATCGAAGGGTCAGCAAGAAAGCCTTCCAGTGGCCCAAGGCCCACAGCTTCATCCAACACCAAACGCTTTAGAAGGTCGTGATCAACCGTCTCTGGTATGCGAGTTGCTACTTCCGCCATTACTCCGTCAATCAGTTGAGACAGTTGTGCCCTCAACTCACTATCGCCCATGGAATCTAAATCCATGCGACGCAGATCCATCAGACGAAATAATTCCTTATTGAGATAAGCGGCCCATTCCATGTAGGCGTCTTGTTGAACGTCTGCAATTTCATTGTCCGCCGCGTGCGCCTGATCTTGTTCGGCTGATTCACTCTCACTCCCACTCTCGTCTTGGCTTTCGCTCTGAGCGACCAAATTTTTAACAAGAAGTGTATAGCCGCCAATCGTCAGTACATCTGTTTCCTGTAGTGGACCGTGTCGTTCAACATTCTCACCATTCACCAAGAGGTCATAACCGCGGCTAATATCTTCAACATAGATACCCGCCAAGGTTTTTTCGATCTTGGCGTGCTTGGGCGCCACACTCCAACCTTTCAGATTAACCAGCACCTGCCTTGATTTGCCAATTTCACAGCTGTCCAAACCACAATTTATAGTCTCGACTAACGCGCCCTTTTTATCTTTAACCGTAATTTCAAACATACCCAAACCCCAACTGTCGCAGCATTCAATCTACTAAACCTTCACTCATACTTTCATCAAACGTTGTCATGAATTTCTTGGAGCGTTCAACCTCAACCTGATTAATACCCTGACTTAAATCGCCCATGACCGTAGGCGTTAAAAAGATGACCAGCTCGGTCTTCTTTTGACTGAAGCTCTTGGATTTAAATAACTCACCCAATATTGGAATATCGGCAAGCCATTTAACTTTGTCTACGCTTTTGGAATCTTCTCGGGTCAGTAGTCCCGCCAGCACAAGAGTTTCACCCGGTTTTAAGCGTATGTCATTCTCTGTTTTACGGCTTTTCAGCGCTGGGTATCCACCCACTGAGTTGGCTACATCCAGTTGGCTCACCTCTGTCATTACCTTTGCAGCGATGTTTCCATAGAGATCTAACTTTGGCTCTACATTTAGGATAATGCCGTAATCCTTATACTGAACTGAGGGCCCATTTACTGAAGTGGTCACCACAGGAACTTGCCCGCCCACTTGCAATTCGGCTGAGCCGCCACTGCGCGTGCTCAAACGAGGTGAGGCCAAAGTAACGGCTGAGCCTGTGTGCTCTAAAAAACTGATCCGAGACGCTATGGAGCTGGCAATACCCCAGGTGGTAACACCCCCTTGTTGCGCCGCCAACAATGAAGCAATTTCTACCGCATTGAAGCCGCTGTTATTATTGTCAGGGTCAAAATTACCTGTATCAACGTCAAGCCCCAGGCTGGTGTTGCTTATTTCGCCCATAGGGCCTGTGCCAACCGTATAGTTGTCACCGCGCCATTCTTTCCGATAAGTACCGGTAGGGCCCGATACACTTGTATCCCAAGCGATACCCAAATTTTCCATATCGTCAGAATTGAATTCGGTGACACGCACATCAAAGTAAATCATCTCTTCCATGAATTCATTCCCCTCCTGCGCGAGCACTAGCACATTGGGGTAACGCTGCTTGACGATATTGATGCGTTCAAGGTCGCGCGCCATCACATTACCTTCAATCACCAGACGACGCCCCACGGCCTTAATTTTAATGCCCGCGACATCAGATAGCAGCTGCTTGATTTCGATGATTTCTCGCAGAGAATTCGACTCCACTACAATCAGTGATACTTCTTCCCGACTGCCATCGCCGAACCACACTTGCATATTGGTTTCGCCCACTTCATCGGCGGTAAAGACAAGCTCTCCATGCTTCAAAATGGTGGTGCTTACTAAGGCCGACTTACCCACTGCGATGCGGGAAATGTCGTCCACCTCCAACACCTTAGACTCACCTTGATACAAGGTGAGCATTTCAGGCAAATATTGGTTTTTTGCGAGCGCATTAGAATGCCATGCTAAAACCAGCAGCGGCATCAAACTCATTGCGAATAGTTTTTTCATTATATTTCCTCGAGTAGGCATGCCAATTATTCCATTGGGACTTTTTTAACAGGAGTGATGCCATCTTCAGCAGTGCCTCCTGCAATAAATTCGTAAAAGCGATTGACGATAATGCGTTTCGAATTGACCTTGCCAGCGATCATAGCCTGAGTCGTAGTCTCGGTTGTCACGCCCTCGTGAATAACATTTCCGTTTGCGTCAATAATCTTGCCGTCTCTCAACTCACCGATTACCTTTCCGGAGGAATCGACAACCTGGCCATTCACAAGACGGCCAACAACATTACCCTGACTGTCTTTCACCAACACAACAGGTTCATTTAGAACCTGTCCGTCTGCACCGACAAAAGCCTTTTCGATTTCGCCCAGCGACTCGCCGTCCAGACCTACGGGCTTGCCATTCTCATCGATGCTGCCAACTACCTTGCCGGTGCTATCGATTACTTGACCGTCAACAACACGACCGATAACTTTACCTGATGCGTCGCGAACCACTTCAGACACCACCGGTGCTGTCGACTTAGACATGTCTACTTCCAGGCCGTTTTTGTCCAGGTAAACACCCTTATCAACCGTACCCATGGTTTCTCCGGTCAAAGACACCGCACGACCATTTTCAACTTTACCAATTACATTGCCAGACTGGTCTACTATTTGACCATCTTTAACGTAACCAACAATCTTGCCATTGGCATCGCGAATCACATCTTGAACTTTCGCAACGCGCATCATCGGATCGTCTTCTGAGACGCCACTGACCACTGAGCCTAAAACTTCACCCGAAAAGCTTACCGCTTTACCATCGACCATCTTGCCAACAATTTTTCCGTTGGCGTCAACAATGTTGTCGCCAATAACACGGCCTACCGGCTTACCATTAGCATCCAATACTAAATCAACCGTTTCAGGCTCGTCAGGCTCCAGTAGGCTACTGACGGTCAACTGGGTAACATTAGACACACTGGTATCTTTGGGGTGGCGTAACACCGCCACCAGGTCACCATTTGATTGAGCGAGTTCCAGCTTAGCGGCCTGTCTTGAAGACAGCTGCACCGCGATCATGGAGAAATTCATATTGAAACCATCGGCCGATGTATTATCGTAGAAGATTTCGTATTTTTTTCCGTTTTCATCTTCCTTACCTGCCGCAAGCACCACTATGTTTTCTAAGAGTGGGAAGATTACGTCATTGCCGACTTTTTCATCAACAGAGGCCGGCAGGCCAATTTTCGGCCCTTGAAATTTTCCATAAAGATCAATGTGGTCACCGGGGCGCAATAAACCGTCAAAGGAATTAATCTTTGATATTTTGATGGTTTTGGCACGTTTACCTAAATCAATATTTTCAGAAAACGTGTCAACCGCCTCACCTTCTAGGGCAGACCAAGTAATTGGCTTGCCGCGCTGCAGCTTGGAGATCACCATGCGGTTTTCCGCTTTGCGCCAATCACTCGCCAGGAGAACACCTGCAGGTGTGTATTCGGAAGGTATCCTCAAAGCAGATATTGTGGTTTTTGCCAGCACATCTCCCCGCACCATATCAGTGTTCGGAACAACCACAGTCACCATGGCTTTCACCTTTGGCTGGTAGGCGTTCCGATAATAATCTTCTTTCATTTTCAAAAAGAGAACTGCTAACACCGCCGCGATCACGCCAAAAGTGATTGCTACGAAAAGCAGTTTGCCCCCCGATAGATTTTTCATTATTTTCCCCTGCACCTTCTTTCAAAAAAGTAGAATTAACTTCCCAGTATTTATTGTTTTCTTTCTCTAACTAATTTCTCACTAAACCTTAATAGTCATAGTCTACTACCGGAGGCTCCCCAAGTTCCTTATCGGAATAGCTATAAGTTGTTGTCTCTACGCCAAGATCA
>Ga0209826_1001413_pt1 | contig 16746 bp, 15 predicted proteins | sample GOMGulsemesocosm_5_FD_184637 | JGI IMG/M metagenome (GOLD analysis project Ga0209826, IMG submission 184637) | Methane-oxidizing microbial communities from mesocosms in the Gulf of Mexico - GOM15C Gulf of Mexico (SPAdes) (version 2) | ecosystem: Environmental > Aquatic > Marine > Cold seeps... | reverse complement strand
TTTTGAACATTTAACCGACTGAGTTAGCCTTTTTAAAAAGAGGCTCCTATTTGGTAAGTCTGTAAGTTCATCATATTCTGTAATATATAGAAGTTCCTTAGTCCTATCGTTCAGTTGATTTTGTGCAGATAGTAACTCCGTAATATCATAGGCAGATTCAATAACGGCGTAAACGTCACCATTGTTATTGGTTAAAGGCGAAGTACGCATTTCAGTTACGATCTCAGATCCATCGAGCAGCTTATGATTACGAATAGTTGAGCACGTAGAAGATTTTTCTAAGAAAGGGCAGAGGTATTCACTGTCATTACAAGGTGTTGTGCGGTTATGCAGGACTTCATAACATTTTAAATTGTGAATATTCTTATTCAGTAATAACTTCTTGGCCTTTTTATTCATCATAGAAATTGAGTAATCGGGGCTAATAACGGTAATACTGTCATCAACGCCATCTATAATGTTTTGAAGATACTGAGATTGATTTTCTAGTTTTTTATTGGATGTTAAAAGCTCGGATTCTATTTTTTTTAATTCTGTAAACTCCCGAGAAATCCCAAAAATTTTAGTGGTTCCATTTTTTTCATCACGCACCGGTAAAATTGTTGTACTCCAGTGCCTTTTAATATCGTTATCTAATTCAATACTTTCTTCATAAGATATCGGCTTATTTAATTCGATACATTGTTTGTATCGGTTTGATACCATTTCGTAGACTTCTTCATTCATCATTTCGCTTATTTTTTGACCGGCGAAGTCACCATTACCTAGATTCATTAGCTGTTTGAGAGAATCATTAATAGACTCAAGTACGAACTCTTCATTATTATTTACAGCGACGACAAACATATTATCGTTAGTAGTATTCCATAATGTACGAAAAAGAAGTAACTCCCCCTCTATCGTAGCTGTTACGCTATATTCATGTTCTATCATTGTATTACTCACACCGGTTTATTATATTATAGTTATTTTTCAGTGATTTTAGGAATTTGATCTGGCTACACTGTTAAGAGTAAATAGAACTGTCCGCTTTGGTTAAAAAAAGCCTTATTACTGCTCTATAAATTAATGGTTTATCAAATAATAAATGGAGAAAGTGCGCTAGTATTATTGTAGATTCAACTAGGTTCGTTAAATCTAAGAAAATGAATGGTTATTTATACAGACTTAGACTCAGCCTGAGACCCCTCTTTATAGATAATCAACCAAGAGGGACACCTGTATAGTGAGTCTGGCCATACCATATTTTTTGGTTATGAAATGGTAACTTCTCAATAATCAGGGGCAGCATAAAAAACACTTGACAGCTTTTTAGAGAAGAAAAAAAATCTACAATCCCATAAAAATTACACAGAGAACTCACTGAGCCAACGCTGAAACAAATAAAACAGTAGTCCGTTAGTTTTGGCCTTGAAAAGTTGATTTTCACCTATTCACGGACACGACAAGCTGCCGAAAAAACCAATGATATACTAGGTTTAGTCAATTGTAGCCGTTTAAAAACCGTGAAGAATCCGCTTGTCATACCTGATATTCCAGAACAAGATCAGACACCGACCGTTAAAGCGCTTTTAGCGTTGGCTGAACAATTTTGATAGTGCTCCAACGAGACAAACCTAAAGCCGCCGCACCACTATAATAAGTTGTAGGCACACCAAGAAATGCTGCATCCACCGTTAAAGCAATGGTCGGTAAAATCATTAAGGCGAGGATGAATATCGCAGTCAATAAACTAACACCTGGCGGATGAATCAATCCGATTAAGGGTGCTAATGTGGTTAAGCCCCAAAAGCCATAAACTACAGAAGGTATTCCAGCCAATACCTCAATTAAACGTCGATACCAAATCGCTAAAAACTCAGGTGCGTAATAGCGACTAAATAAAGCCGATGCAATTCCCATGGGTGTGGCCAATAACAATGCACCCAAGGTAGAAAGCACTGTGGCTGATAACATGGGGGTTATATTGTAAAGCGCTTGGATTGGATGCCACGATTGATTGGTGATAAACCGAGAAATGAGTATATGAGTTAATATCGGCAATGATTCAGTCAGTAAAAACAAAAAAACCAGCAAAACAATCCCTGCGACCAACAAAGCACATAGCCGTAAACCAATGACTAAAGTATGATCAGTGCGCGACTGGGACAAAATATTGGTCATTGATCAGGTCATGCACTTGTTCAGAACGAGCAAAATCAATAAACCATACAAGGCTCCCGTTATGAATAGACCACAACTTAATGGTGCAGGACTAGGTCTTCGACGGGAGCATATGCTACCGTTGATGCAGTCTATACCTGACGCTATCAATTTTTTTGAAATATCCCCAGAAAATCATCTTAATTTAGGCGGTAAAAGAGCTAAGGATTTTCGTTGGTTTACTGATCGTTATCCCTTTGCCGCTCATGGTTTATCACTTTCTATCGGTGGGCCTTGTATCCTTTGGATGAAAGTTTTTATTGCGTATAAAAGATTTTATGGCTGAACATCAAATTCAGCTGTATAACGAGCATTTAAGTTATTGTGCTGATAATGGCCATTTATATGATTTATTGCCTATTTCTTTTACAGAAGAAACATCTGATTCAACTTGCTTTGCACTGATGTTTTCTAATGAAGAAATCGGCTTTGGTAATCCTATTACTTGGCAAAGTGGTTGTTCACAACTGACCTTTACCCAGCTTTCTTTATCTGTTGGTTTAATAACAACAGCCATCCATGCCATTTTGAACTATCAATAACCCCATCTAAACAGATATAACCAAGACCAGCTAATACATTACTCGGGTGTTTAATAAAAATACTTTCGCCCTGCTCTGTTTCCAGAACACCTCCCAGCCAGATATGTAAAAACACTTCCTGTGAATCTTTTTCTAAAAACACATTAACCATCACCTCATAAAAGCCAAAATCATCAACATTTATAAAATCAGGTACCTTTTCCTTAATAATACGTTGACGATATTGGCTTAAACAGACATTGCTTTGTTGTTCTGAAATATCGGAGAGTAAAAAATATTATTATTTGATGACTCATCAGTAATGGAAATATCCCAGTACTTAAAACTGCCATCCTCTTTTATTACTCTCAACTGTAATTGTTGTTCTGTTACTTTAAATTCAAAATCAATCGGCGAGAAAAAGTAACACCCTGCATTTTTTGCTTCTTTAAATGGATGGCAAAACAATTCGGCTCTTTTGGGGAGAGATAAAAACTCTCTACACCTTATCGTTTATCTCTTTGAACCTTGATTATAAAGAAAAGAAATATTGTAAAAAAGTGTTATTTTATTCCCCTCTCCCCGTTTGGGCTTGAGAATAAAAATGCTTACCTTAACGACATTGGCAGACACTCCTACAATATTTCTGTTAAACCTAATATGCTCATAGATACCCTAGCAACTCAGAAATAATGGCTTTTCCAAGAAAAACTAACGCCAACTGAACGTGCTTTAGCAAAACTAGATTTTCGGTCTGCTGAATTATAGTATCGCTGATTTAATAAATTACTTCCATTAAGCGACAATTGAATATTTTGATTTATTTTATAACGAATAGCAGCCGATAGTAATTGTGCAGAGGATATTTCCTTTTCACCACTTGCAATATCATCCTTATTTTCGCGCATTTCAAAACTCATCTGAGTTTCCCATTGCGCAACATTATATTGAGCCGCTATGATTAATCGATTACTGGGAATGTCAGCTAACGGCTTTCCTTCGTCTCCTTCACCCTTTAAATAGTGAGCATTAACACTTAAATTCAACGCGTCTGTCAGATAATAATCTGCTTCTACTTCAACACCTTTAATTTCACCATTATTCAGATTGACATAAGTCAGTACATCATTCGCTATTTCTACACGCTCAATATAGTCACTCACTGTCAGATAAAATATATTGCTTCCTAGCGTTAAATCAGCACCTTGCCATCTGACGCCTAAATCAATATTAACCGATTGTTCCTTTTCTAAATTAGAATTAGCAACCACTTCACCTCGCCCTGTTGTACCCGAAAAAAACCTTTCACTCAGACTAGGAAAACGAAAACCAGTGGCTACATTAGCCGTTAACTCAAAACCTTCTTCAAAATAATGGGAAAGCGCTAAAAAGCCAGACCAGGCATGATCATCTCGTGTTGCCATTTGTGAAGCTGATTGATTAAAATAACTAAACCGTCCCCCCAGTTGCCATTCAGTACCATTCCATGTTCCTGATAAGTCTGCCAACACTGATATTTCATTCTCTTCGCCATCCACTAATGGCTGATAACTTGATTGCTTCTGTGTTATTAAATCAAGCGATTTTTCCTGACTATTGACCGAATGGCGTGAAAAATACTCTAACCCTACTCGACCTTTATAATCTGAAATTTGATGCTCTATTTGCCAATTAGCACCAAAATCCAGAGCCTCATTAGACACGGTAGTCAGACTTTTATTAAGTTTGTGAACTTCTGTTTCTAAATCATTAGGGTGTAGATATACCCCGCCCTTCCAACCAGCTTTAGAGATAATATCTAATTTAACCAGCAAATGTTTTTCTTCCGGATAATTAGTGGTACGTTTGGGGAAGTCAGTATTCGATTTACCGACATCTCGTGCTATAGAGGGTAAAGCAAACAATTTAAAATCTAAACCTTGCCATTCTGTATTCATATCTAAAACTGCTGAATACTGGGTAAAATGTGTATTTAATTCATTTCCATCAGCAGATTCAGCATTATCTGCTTTTCGTCTGGCAAAACCCAAAGACCAGTTTTCATCCCCGGTCCCGACAACCTGATAATTTTCATTCCCTTCAGTTTGATACCCAGCCATTAGAAAATTTGAGTCAAATTGTCTGGCAGACATATCAACCGCACCCCCTAAAGCACCTGAACCAAATTGAGTCGAGACAGGATTACGCCAAACAGTGATTTGATCAATCAATAAAGGATCAATAAAAGAAGCTGAAACACCTGCACGCCGGTCACTTTCGATACGCATGCCATTTATCAGTGTTTTAATCCTATGCTTGGACACACCACGAATAGAAAAATTTTGATAATGTCCGCCTTGACTATTTTCTGAAACACTGGGAATAGCAGTAATTAAATCAGTAAGATTGCTTGAGTTTGATGATGTTTCTGCTGCACTAATAGTTTTTCTGGTATGAAAAAAACCCTGTGTTGAAGCTGGCTTATCTGCTGACTGAATAACTAGAGGAGTTAGTGTTTTTGTTGATTGCTGATTAGGTTCATTTAAAGCACCATGATCAGCAAAACAATGGCCGTTTGAAAAAATCAAATAAACAATGACTAGCAGCGCCTTATTAGGTAGAGTGGAAATCAAAATTAAACCTGATTACGTATAAGTTTCAGCCAGTCCTTAATCAACTTTAAGCCCTCGCCCCAGGTGGAGAGAGGGTTGGGTGAGGGGAATAAGAATAAGGTTCTCTATTCCTTATTCTTTAACCTCTTTAAAAACAAAAGAAATATTTGAAGAAGAAATTTGTTTAACTCCCCCTCACCCAAACCCTCTCTCCACCTGGGGAGAGGGCTTAAGAGCAGATCCCCCGTACCCTTCTGGTTTAGCTAAAACTCATGGGTAATCAGGAAATTAAATGTGTTTTAGATGGCGGACAAAAGTCCGCCCTAGCTTTTATCGTTTTCTATAAAGTACAGCTAGACCACTCACCATTAACCAGAAAGCAGCGGGAACAGGGACTGTTGATACATGCCCTGTATTTAATGTAGCTGATAAAAGGTCACCATTAGTATCACCTAAATCATTGATGGATAAACTCAATTGAGAGACATCAGATTTTAGTATATTGAATGTTAAAGTTAGCAATGTAAAATCATCAGCCTGAAATTCATTTAGATCATCAGCATCGTCATCAGGTACTTCATAAATGTTTAATATACCCGTCTCACTCAAAGAGGCTTCAGAAAAGTGAAAGCCATAATCAACAAAATCCAGCTGATTTCCTAATATAGCATCGCCAAAAGTGACACTAGAAAATGCTAAATGATTGCTATCAAAATTAATATCTAAATCATAAGCTGCAAGAGAAGGTGCCACTTCATGACCTAACCCAGAAATAGTGATATCCATATCAATTGAATTTCCATTCTGTACTGCTGTACCAAACCCTAAATGTATTGTGGCATTAACTAAGTTAGATGACAGTAACAATAAAGTTAAGCTTAGTAATTTATATGTTTGTATTTTTTTCATCATATTATTTTTTAATTTGTTGGTCAGGAGTAGGCTAAAACCCACTCCTTCTCTATCAAGTTATTCCGTTGAACAACGAGCTCTGGTACACAGTTTCTTTAAAGCGCGTACATCACGAACGGTTATAGTGCCATCATTGTTAATGTCTTTGGGATCATCCGCCCCTGCTGCAGGTTGATTTCTTGATGCTAGAATGATGCTCATATCATTACGATCCACATCTCCATCACCATCTAAATCCCCACGAATTATCGTTATTTCACATTCATCGGGGATATGGTTTCCATCAGTATCCTTACTAGTTTTCGTCGATAGATCAATCACATCAGATATAGCATTATTGTTACAGTCAGGGAATAAATGAACATAATAAATATCTTGTTCGCCATTAAAAGTTGCTGGGTAAGCTACATTTATGCCCGATAATCCAGACTCAGCATCAATATAATCACCCATTTTTGAAGACCCAGCAGGGAATCCAATTTTTGTGTTAAAGGGAAGACTTACTGGTCTATTTTCGCTCCATGTTTGTCCAGCATCCCAAGAATAAGCATAAAATAATTCAGAAAACTTTGTACCATCACTACTATTTCGAGTATCGAACCAGACTAAGTCAATACGTGAGTTGCTAGCAACATCCATCGCTGGAAACCATTGCCATGAATTGACTGCGGGCAAATCATCATTGACTCTTAATGGAGCAGACCACGTATCACCTCCATCTTCGCTTCGTATAAAATGGAGATCATGGTGATCAGCACCTGCTGGATCTAAAGTCGTCGCGACATAAATATTTCCACGCGTTGCTTCTTGAGAATGATCAATTGCAAGTTGGGTATCACCCAGACCACCAAATTGGTTGGGACTATCAATGCCAAAGAAAGGAATAATAGCCTTCCCTCCCATATTAAGCACCTTTGTTGTAAAACTAGGAATTACACTAGGGTCTTTAGCGTTAGTTGACTTGGCAAACAAAAAATCATCAAAAATAACTTTATTCGGTTCATTTGAATCCTGATGACTGGTTTCTGTTCTACCCACAGAATACACATCACCATTTGGTGCCACAGCAACCCTTCCAAAGCCTGGGTCTAAAGGAATTTTAATCGGTGTTTCAAAGCTTACTCCCTGATCAATTGAACGGGTAAAATGATTAGGATTAGCCCCCGATCTCCAAACACTGTAAATAAACCCATCACTATTACCTCCAGTATGATCTACCGCCATCCAGTTTTTATCACCATCAAAAGCTTTCACTGGATTTTTCCAGCTCATCCCTTTATCAGTCGATTTAAAAACATCGGTACGCGCAGAACCTGGGGCACCATGATGTAATGATTGATAATAAAATGTACCTTGTGAATCAACATCAAGCACAGGGTCTGTCCGATATAAACTTCCTGTTAATGGCAGTACACCAGGGAAAGTCCAGCTGTCACCTCCATTTTGACTGTAAGCCCACCCACCTTGAACGGAACTTGACTCGACTGTAGCAAATTGACGCCAAGCAATAACTATATTATCTGGATCATTAGGGTTCACTGAAATGCTAGGTTCATTTGCTGCATCTTCATTTATATTTTGTCCTAGGGTATCAACATTGACTTGAATACTTGTGTATGGCTCCAAATAAAACTTAGATTGCGTTTCAAGTACAGAAGATGAGGCATTGAAAGATAGCAAAAAAACACCCAAGTAAGGCAATATCGACCGATTATGACAATTCATTTTTTCTGCCTCTAAAAACACTTAAACTTGCCAGACCAGTAAATAAAAACCAGACAGCTGCAGGTAAAGGAACAACTGTAGTTTGCAGAGTAAAGTCACCCACCACTGCACCTAATTGTGCACCAAAATGACTAGTTCCTTCAGCAAAAGCAATATCACCCGATAAAGTCAGTGTATTTCCAGAAATAATACTTAGCACATTGTCTAAATCATAAGTGTTTGAAAGAAAACCATAATGATTTAGTAAATACCAACCCGAGTGTGCTTCTGTTACTCTATTCTTATCAAATTGCAAAGAATAATCACCTGAGACTATGCGGTTCCCCTCTTCTTCTCCTGTTGGAGAAACTCTAAAAGGAATATCAAGGCGGTAACGCACTAAACCAGTCAGCCCTATTGCCCCTTGTACTGTCCCCGTTAAATCAGCAGGATCAAATTGTAAGGTCGTTGGCTGATTCTCTCGTCTAGGGAGATTATTAACAGTAGTTCCATTAATTTGAAACTGAAGTCCTGTTGCCGTAATTTCACCTGCACCAGGGACAATATGTTCACTCAGTATCTGCCCACCTGTTCTAATCGCTGCAGCAGATGCATCAAAAAATTCTTCAACATAAAACGCTGGTCTATTTGGATCATTATCATGCGTAAAAGCACCTGCCAGAGCATCACGGTCAAAATTGATGATCATTTGACCACCTTGTATAGTGCTTGCCGATACAAGTGATGAGTGCACGGATCCAAAAACGATAAGCAGTGTCATGCAAATGCTCGAAAACCAGTATTGAGTATTTTTATATTTATTGTTCATCTTATCTTTCCGATATATTCTCGATTCTGATACATATAGAGAGCTTTGCAGGGAGATTAACTAAAGCAAGTATCATTTAAAATTGATCTAGTATTTTATTAAAACCAGTAAAACGACTTGCTTCACTGGTTTTAAATCGGCAAATTAATGCCTTTTACTGTTATTTTTTACGACTTAAGCCAATCATCCCGACTAAACCACTAGCAAATAACCAAGCTGCAGCAGGTACAGGTACAGAGGAAACCACTATATTAAAATCACCAACATCCTGGCCTTGAAAACCACCTAAAAATGCAGCAGAATTAGCTAAAACTAAATCACCCGAAAGCGAGAACCCATCACTATCGTTTACCAATGTTGCATTGGCTAAATCAAAAGTATTAGCAGCAAAAGAAACATGATTAACAAACATCCAGCCAGAACTTGTACCACCTGCTGCAGAACCTACACGGCTAGCATCATATTCCAGACTATAATCCCCATAAACCAATTGCCCTGTAAACAAAGCACTTGTTGTCTTCCAGGCACCCGCCAAGCCAATAACACCCGTTGATGTAGTTGCATCTGTGCCGTTATAATCAAAAGTAGTATTAACTGCACCACGTCCCGCTAAGCCAGTAGGTGCATTATCAGTGTACATCTCAAACATAATCCCCGTTGTAGAAGGTGATCCAAGAGGCACCAATAGCATATCCGCTGAACTCATAGTATCCATATCAGCTTTATCAAATACTGCTCTAACTGTTTGAGCACTAAGAGTACTCCAAGCAGCAGGATCAAGATCAATTGTTGCCACGCCACTCTGCAATAATGAAGCCGATGCAGTAGTAGGTAATAAAATTGCTGCAGCAGAAATAATTGACATACCGACTGTCGTCTTAATTTTACGTCGTGTGATTGTTGAAATGTTCATTTTTGTCCTTATATAAATTTAATTTAGGTTTTAGAATGTCACCTACGTTAAAACCATTAAATGGTTTCTTGTTACATTTCCATATGTTTAATTTCTCTGTAAAAAATACCCTTAAGGTTATTACAAGATATGAATTAAAAAATCCGTCTTTAATATATAAGCCGTTTAAAGTGTGAAATCGATCACAAAAAACTATACTATTTTTGTTGTATTTTTCATGAAAATATAAATAACCATTAAATATCAATATATTATCTACAAATGTACATTTATAATTTAATTAAAAACTTTCCAAGTGATGGCAATGACTGCTCAATACATCACTCAAATATTACAAATAACCTAACAGCTATTAGAATCAAGAAAATATTGGAAAGTAGCTTCAAGGGGCAGGGAAAAATGAGGGCTATTCAATGACTGTCTTTATAGACTGTAAGAAAAATTCAGATAGGTTGAAAAAGGCTGAGTAGGAACAAAACGGCCACCAAAATAATTAAGAGATTGATAGTTTTTTTCATTCGTTATATTCTTAAATGCAGCACTTATTTTAAAGTTTTCAATGTCGTAATTAAGCGCAGCATCAACAGAATAATAACCATCACTTTTGTTATACCCGGGAACTTCAAGGTAAACACCTGATTGTAAATAGACACCGGCACCTATACTGAGGCCATTTAACAAGCTGTGATCAAATCGATAATTTGCCCATATTTTTCCTGAATGATTTGGAATATGAGGCATGGATTTGCCATTAAAGGAATCTGTTTGATGCTTAACATAGCGCGCATCTGTATAAGCATAACTACCCAGTAAACTTATATTTTTCATCTGCCAGGTTAAATCTACTTCTACACCTTGGGAGCGTTGTTCCCCTGTTGTTTTAGATCTACCTTTCGCATCAGTATTATCTCTAATAGCCACATTAGATCGATTAATTTGATATACAGCTATTTGCCCAGTCATTGCGTTTAAAAAATCAAATTTAAATCCCGCTTCAAAATGCTCAGATAATTCAGCAACAGGTGTACTTACAAAATTGATAAAAGGCTGGCCTCGCATCCCTTCACTATAACTAATAAAGCTTGATATCTGCGTTGTTAGCTCATAACTCATCCCAATTCTTGGCAAGAACTTGCTCTCACTCGTTTGAGCATTAGCTTCAAAACCTGATGCTTTATTCATATAATCGATATCCACATAACCCAACCTAACACCGGCTAATACATGGAGGCGATCATATAAAGTGCTTTGTAATTGTACATAGCCCCCATAAGTTTTATTAACAACAAAGATATCATTTATACTCGCACCAGGAGGATGATAAGGAAAAGGGAACTGTGGATTATTTAAATCAACAGTGCCTAAAAAAACAGCATCAAAATTAATAAACCCTTCATCTTCAAACTGGCTAAAGTCTGCCCCAAATAAAAGTGTGTTTTGAGTAAACCCTAATTTAAAATCTGTGCTTATATTCGCCACAAAACTTAATTCTTGTTGTTGTTGATAGAGTTGAGTATTTAGCAAAGCCCAAGTTGAGGGTGATACAAAGGGTTGATCGGCCTTTATTCCATCCGCGCCAAAGAGGGTCTGAACTTTTTGATCAAATTCAGATTGAGAATATCGCGCCTTTATAGATAAGTCCCATGCATGATTGATCTCATGTTCAAGTGTTCCCCAAACACCATAAAAAGTACCATAACTAGGTTCAATATCACTAGGGCCAATATAAGTTTCAGGACGTATATTAAATTCTCCCGTCACAGAACCATGAGCAGGTACGCCTTGATAATCCACTTGCTCCCAGCTAGAGACTTTTCCTTGTATTGTTAATTGGGTACCTTGATTATTTGTAAAAGTCACTGCTGGATTCACATTATATCGTTCAGTTTCAACCACATCGATATAGCTTCCTGCATGGGTATACTCCCCTGTTATGCGGAATAATAAATGTTCATTTACAGGTAAATTAAGGTCAAAATAAGGCTGGTAATATTGATAACTGCCATATTTAACCCCGACCTCACCAATAAACGCTTGCTCTGGCACTTTAGAAACAATCTGGACTAGTCCACCTGGTGGCGCACCAGAGCCCCCACCATACAACAAGGCATTTGAACCTTTTAAAACCTCTATTCTTTCAACATTAATTAAGCTTTCTTTATCCCCCACATTATAATATTGGGTAAAGCCATCAAGCAGTTGTTCGGCTCTAAATCCTCTAATTCGAGTAAAATCAAAACTAGGGGTTAGTATCGTCTGCCCAACACTGACTCCACTGACATTTTTAAGACTCTCACTCACTGTCAGGCTGCCTTGATCATCCATTAAAGCCCGAGTGATGATTTGAATAGACTGTGGAATTTCTTTTATCGCCGTATTTGTTCTAGTAGAACTGTTTGTATATAAAACCTTATATTCTGTTGGTTTCTGGCCTTGTTTTTGATAATGAGTATTTGTGCCTACAACGGTTAACGGTTGTAAAACTTTAATAGAATCTAATGTATTGCTTTGATTAATATTTTTTTGTTCTTGAGGAAGAGAGGTTATCTTAGTTTCGGGAATAATAGTGACTGTATTAATATCAATAAACTGATAGGTAAATCCACTGTCTTGCAATAGAAAGTCTAATGCATGTTTGACAGTCATTTCCCCCTTTAAGGCTTTACTTTTTAAGCCACGCACTTTATCAGCAGTATAGATCAACTCTATATTTGAATCTGCTGCAAATTGAATCAGTCCGCTATTAAGAGATTGTTCAGGAATATTATATTGATGTTGATTTTCTACGGCCAGCAAGATATTGCTGACACAACAGGCAAGAAAAAAACTCTTAAGCAAAGTTTTAAACGCGCCTCTATTGTGAAGACTTAATAAATAGTGTCTGAAATCCATTTCAACTATTATAGGCAAAGAATAAAATCTAGTTATACCCTATCGGTGAATAATACTCCACCACCCTGCCACTCGTGTTTGTTTTAAATCAAGTGCTTTGCATATTGAGTTTAAAATAGTATCAGGATCATTCAATGAAAAAACACCTGTCACACGTAAATGTTTTAGCCTTTCATCAGATAGAAAAATACGCCCATTTTTATAACGCTCTAGCTCTGCAATTAAATCACCTAAAGGTTGATCATTTATAATTAACCTACCATCCTGCCAGGCTGTTTCTTGGTTAAGTATTATTTCTTTAGCTTCAGGTAACGCCTGACCAGGATTAACATGAAGCTGCTGTCCTGTTTTGACATGAATACTCTGCTTATTATTTTGTATTTGTTGTACAGAGACGGCGTGTTCCAGTACAGTTACTTTAACTGAATCATTATCAGTTTTATAAACTTGAAATACTGTACCAAGCGCCCTAACTATCACGCCTTCTACATTGACATTAAACGGACGCTTAATATCTTTAGCTACTGTAAATATAGCTTGTCCATGATGCAAAGTAATTGAACGATTTGTATCAGAATAATTAACTGAAACAGCACTATTGGTATTTAACAATATCTGACTTCCATCAGATAATTGTACGTCACGCAATTCACCCGTTACGGTATAAAAATCACTATTTAAACTATCGAACAAGTACATTTGTTGGGGTAAAAATAAATTGACCACAAGCAGACATGTTGCAATAAGTGCTAGTGGCGGTATTAACCAAGCAAGCAAATGTTCTCTTACATTAAATTGCCATTTTTTCTTTAAAGGGTGTTTATTGACGACCTCCTCAGTCACTGTATTAGTTTCAGCAACAGGTTTTACCGCCAAACTCATTTGATCAAACAAAAGCTCTGCTTCTGAAAAAGCTTCAGAATTTTTATGCCCCTCGGCTAACCAATCTGCAAAGGCCATTAATTCATCATCTTCCAAATCATCCGAGCGCAATCGAACCAGCCAATCAATAGCTTGCTGTTGTAACTGAGGCAATGCAGAATCGTCTATTAACTTAGACATTGTCTAATTTCATTATTTAAGTCTATTTTGATAGTGTTACTATATAAAACGTTTAAGTCAGCAAGATAACTACAAATCTTTGAAAAAAATTTCATAATAGCCTTTTAATTCTTCACTCGTTCAGCGCAATGCTTCATTGCTTGAGATAAAAGTTTATTAACCATAGATTTGGATATACCCATACGATCCGCTATTTCAGCATATTTAAGACCATCAACACTATGCATATAAAAAGCGGTTCGGCTGCTAACAGGGAGTTCATTTAAGGCTTGTTTCATGATCAACATTTGCTGTTGACCCATTAACGCTTTTTCAGGTTCTGTCGACTGGTTTGAAGAGACTTCAAGTGCGTCATCAAATGCCATATTTGAGGCGTATTTATTTCTTACAATCGCTTTTCGTTGATAGTCAATCGCTAGATTTAAAGCAATTCTAAAAGCCAACGCTCTTGCATTATCAGGAGGACTTTCTTTAACTTTTTTATCCAGTCGCAAATAAGTTTCATGAGTCAAATCTGCTGCTGCTTCAGCGCATTTCACACGACTTGTCAGAAACCCTTGAAGATCTTTGGCAAGCACTTCATTCCAAAACAGCGAATTATTAGCTGGCTCTAAAACATTCATAATTATTTAGTGTGAGAAAAAATATTTATAAACGGTGATACCTACAACAACCAAAACAACAACAACCCAACCAATAATATCCATATATTGGCGTAATTTAGTTTCTAATTTCTCACCCCCCGCAGCAATTAACATAGCGACTAAAAAGAAACGCGCCCCTCTACCAACAATTGAAGCTAAAACAAAAGGAATGAACATCATTTGCAAAGCGCCTGCAGCAATGGTGAACACTTTATAAGGTATGGGTGAAAACCCAGCAATAAAAATGGCCCAAAAACCCCAATCCTTAAACCAGCTTTCTGCCAATAAGTATTTTTGCCAATAATGAGACTCTTGCAACCAGGGAGCGATTGCATCAAACATAAAAAAACCTATGCCATAGCCTAGCATGCCACCCAAAACTGAAAAAAGTGTTGTTAACAACGCCAATCTGAAAGCTTTACTCGGCTGAGCCAAAGCCATGGGAGCTAACATCACATCAGGTGGGATGGGGAAAAACGAAGATTCTGCAAAACTTAAAGCACATAAATATTTTTCTGCATGCTTATGTTTTGCCCAAGTTAAAGCCTTGTCATATAATTTTTTAAACATTAATCTCTTCCAGATAAAAAAGGCACAAAGCTAACCGCTTCTAAAATTTCATTCTCATACCCTTTTTCAGTACGAGTAATTTTATATAGTTGCTGTTGATTTTTTGAACCGACAGGAATTAACATCACCCCACCAACAGCCATTTGTTGCAATAAAGTTTCAGGGACTTCTTCTGGCGCAGCTGCAACTATAATACCGTCGAAAGGTGCTTGTTCAGGCCAACCCCAGCCACCATCACTATGTAAATAGCTGACATTTTTTAGCTTTAAATCCCATAGATTATCCTTAGCTTTTTTTACTAAAGGGGCAATTCTTTCAACGGTATAAATCTTATCAACTAAAGGTGCAAGGATCGCGGTTTGGTAACCACACCCCGTCCCTATTTCTAATACTTTGGATAAATGCCCATTTTCTAGCAGAATCTCCGTCATTTTAGCCACAATATAGGGCTGAGAAATTGTCTGATTATGGCCAATAGGAAGCGCCATATCATCATAAGATCGACTTTCTAATGCCTCATCAACAAAGATATGTCTTGGCGTATTACCCATCACTTCAAGGACTTTCTCATCAGTAATCCCCTGTTTTCTCAAACGATCAATCATTCGTGCTCGGGTTCGGCTAGATGTCATTCCTCGCCCTTGTAATCTAACGTTCAACCTTGTTTCTCCTGTAATAACCACTGCGCTATCTCATCCATTTTCTCATAACGTGTTAAATCTAATTGTAACGGGGTAATAGAAACATAGCCCATTTTAATGGCATAAAAATCAGTCCCCTCCCCTGCATCTTGCTCTTTTCCTGGAGGCCCAACCCAATAAATATCTCGCCCTCTAGGATCTGAAGACTTTATGACGGGTTCAGCTTTGTGTCGCTGCCCTAACCTTGTTGCCTGATAGCCTTTGATTTCATCATAAGGAACATCAGGCACATTAACATTCAATAAGGTATCTTTAGGTAACGGGGTTTCAATAATCATTTTAAATAAAGTAGCCGCAACTAGCCCTGCAGTTTCAAAATGCTTAGGGTCATTCGATGCTAAAGAAATAGCAACCGCAGGTAAACCTAAAAAACGCCCCTCTGTAGCAGCCGCTACCGTCCCAGAATACAGAACATCATCACCTAAATTTGAGCCATGATTTATCCCAGCAAAAATCATATCAGGCTCACATTCCAATAAACCTGTTATTGCTAAATGCACACAATCTGTTGGCGTACCATCCACTCTGATATAACCATTTTCTGATTTCTGTGCTCTTAAAGGCATTTCCAATGTTAATGAGTTGCTCGCCGCACTACGATTTTTATCAGGAGCAACCACTGAAATATCAGCAAACTCAGATAAAGAGTTAGCTAAAACAGACAAGCCTGTTGCCAAATATCCATCATCATTACTTATTAATATGTGCATATATCCTTAACCTAGAACCTTTTTTAATTTATCAAAAACATTATAAACTGAGCCAATTATAAACAAATCTGAGATATCCTTATTATTTTGTATAACCATCTATCTTAGAAAATTAAATAATACCTATAAAACAATAATATATATAACATTAATAAAGCTGTTTTACGCAATTCAGACGCACATGGAACAACTACTCCAATAAATCAAGCGGACTAGGCACACGTGAAATATCTTTATCCATCACATGGGTATAAATCTCAGTTGTTTTAACATCCGCATGTCCCATCAATTCTTGTAAAACACGAATATTAACCCCATTTTCAAGCATAGCTGTCGCAAAACTATGCCGTAACGTGTGACAGGTCACTTGTTTATCAATACTAGCCAAACCTGCTGCTCTTTTGACTGCTTTCTGTAAACCAGATTCCATAACATGATGGCGTCTCTTAGCACCACTGCGAGGGTCAACTGATATTTTTTTTGCTGGGAATACGT
>Ga0209826_1001412_pt1 | contig 16751 bp, 14 predicted proteins | sample GOMGulsemesocosm_5_FD_184637 | JGI IMG/M metagenome (GOLD analysis project Ga0209826, IMG submission 184637) | Methane-oxidizing microbial communities from mesocosms in the Gulf of Mexico - GOM15C Gulf of Mexico (SPAdes) (version 2) | ecosystem: Environmental > Aquatic > Marine > Cold seeps... | reverse complement strand
CCCAGCTCAAAATGAGGAACCGGTAGGGGGTAGATACGGTACTGCCCCGAAATATGTACCCAGGGGGGCTCCTCACCCGTCCAGTCGGGAATAATGCGGCCGCAGAAAAAAGGGCAGCCAGGGTGTTCTCTAATAACCTCGGCAATAGCTGTCAAATAGTGGGAGTCCACCCGATGGTCGTCATCCACAAAGCAAATATAGCCATCAGTCACTTTTTTAAGCGCTAGATTAAGCGCGTGAGACTTGCCTGGGCGTGGCTCTTCCCTGTATTGCAGGGTGATTGTCTCTGTGTTCTTTTGTTGTGCCATATAAAGCTGTAGTTGCTTTGTACTCTCGTCTCGACAGGCGTTAGCGATAACCATAATAGACAGCTCACAGTTTTCAGGCCGCAACGCTGAATTGAGTGATTGGATGGCCTGTATCAGTAAATCTGCACGATTGTGGGTGCAAATAACGATAGTGAGTTTTAGGGGCAGCATTGTGCTCGGTTAGCAATATTAGTGGAAGTCATCATTGACCATAGCAGAGCAAGGGAACGATGAAAATAGTTGGCTTGGGGGAGAGTGCTTTGGGTATCAATTACGGTAATATATTTTCTGATAGCGGGAAAACTGCTCAGCCGAATGTGTTGGCTCGCTTATGTCTGTACTAGAAGAGCTTAGCTCAGGAGCGACTAATATACTTGCCCCATATGTTACCTAAAGTATAGCTGGCATTCATCGCTTGTCTGATTACCCCTGGCTTCCTGCGGACATAAATAGATATTGTTTTGGAAAGCTGTCGAAATAACTCTGTTATTAGAAAGGGCGGGACGCCAAATAGTTGACGCGGATAACAAGGCATTTCAAACTGGCCTTTTTTTCTTCCGGCAATAAAGTGGAGCTTTAAAAAATAACTTCGTGTTAATTTCCACTCATCTACAAAGTGATTGACGGCCATTTCGGGTTGATAGCGCATTTTAATATTTTCTGCTAACAACTGCTGAAAGAGTATGCCGTCAGAGCCACCGCCAATGCCTTTTCCTTCCCTGTTATAACGCGAATCAAAGCGTAGATCAGAGTTGTTGGTAAATAGAGTGGTTTGATAGGCTACGATGCCGCTCCAGATGGGAGTGCTTCTATCTGTAATCCAAAAGGGAGAATCTCCATAATCGATCTTGCCGAAGAAGGGAAGCAGGTCATCGCCAAGCCATTTTGGACGTTTGTGCTCACTAAAATCGATATCAATTTTACCGCCAACACACTCCGCACCTTCCGTATCGAGGGCATAAATAGCACGCTCAAGCATGTGCTCTGATGGTAGCTCATCATCATCTATAAAAAGGAGGAAGGTGCTGTTAATGGTTTCTGTAATAGCTCTATTGCGGGCAAACGGAATCCCTTGTTCTGATTCTATAATAGTACGAACAGGCGGGCCATTTTCACACGCTAACGTTGAAACAACTGTCTGTGTTTGATCCGTGCTGTTATTGTCTATAATTAAAATATCAAACGGGACGGGGCACTTGAGCGATCTAAGCGCCTTGATAAGACCCGGTAAGCGTTCGGCGCGATTATAGCTACAAATGGCGATAGTTAGATTTTTCATGATACTCGTTTTAGTATTTCAATTAATTTTAAGTGCCATGAATAAGGAAGTAATGAAGGAAGCATATATTTCCAGTCACGAATAGTGCCGTAGTGACTTTTCATGACCTGCTTAAAAATGGACCTGGCAGCTCTGATGTCGCGTTTCCAATAACAATTGTAACCACGTCGCAACAATTCGCCATGCATTAATTTTTTTAAATTAACTTTCCCGAAAAACGTCGCAACGTGCCTGTTTTCTTGAATAAATAGTTGCTGAGCAAGCCAGTGATTTATGGCTGTTTTCTCTATATTGTCACTCGCTTGTGGCCTGTCATGGTGCTGATAGTAGGCCAATACCTCAGGCACCAAAACAACCCTGTGTTGATAACCAATTTTTAACCAAAGAAGAAAATCTTCAGATGTTAATATCCGCTCATCAAACCCACCTGCTTCTATGATTGCAAAATGACGTGTCAATGTTGCATGAATGGGCCATCGACAGTTTTCAAATAAATCTGCTTTCTTAGTCGGTGTTTCATAATTAGGTGGTACAAAGGGTTCCCCAGTACCACCTGGCAAACCGACATTCTGCCAACCACAGTAGGCCAGTGCTGCCTCAGCGTCGGTGGCGAGTGCCTGGTATAACTTATTCAAGCATTCTGCGTCCCAGTAATCATCTGTATCTAAGAAAGCAATAAATTGCCCTTTGGCGATTGATAGGGCCTTATTTCGAGCGCGGCAAACACCACTATTGGCTTGATGAATCAATACAAGACGTTGGTCTGTAATCGAATTAAGGATGTCGGCAGAAGTGTCAGTGGAACCGTCATTGACGACGATAAGTTCTAAATCTGAAAAGGACTGATTGAAAACGCTAGCAATAGCTCTGGCGAGCAGGTGTTCACCATTAAAGCAGGGCATAACAACGGTGATCATAGGCGCTTGAGTCATTTAAGGTGCAACCTGTTACAGATACGTTTGCAAGCATATTGTCCAACTTTGGGCCAGCTAACCTCGTTATCAGCAAAGGCTAACTTCCGCGCAAATGTTGCTAAAGAGTCGTTAGCCATAATAGAAATTCGCCGTATTTGTAGGGAGTCATTATCGACGAACTTAAATCCCGGTCTCGTTGTGAAAGCAGTGGTGTAGCCATTAGAAGCAACAGTATCTCTTATATGCTGGTCATATAAACCGTATGGGTAGGCAAAACTAGTGATAGGTTGTTTAAACAGATTGCTTAAATAGACTCTGGAATTATACAGTTCGGAATCAAGCTGCTCTTTGGAGCAGAGTGTCAGGCGGGGATGGGATAGAGTGTGAGAGCCAATCTCCATACCTGCAGACTGCATCTCCTGTAACTGACTCGATGTGAGTAGGGGATATGATGGCGCATCAATATCAACCCACGATGATTTTTTGCCTATGTCGTTACAGACAATAAACCATGAAGCACACATATTTCGCCTGGCAAGCTCTTCAAAGGCTGGGAAATTATCGGCATAGCCATCATCAAAGGTAATCGCGACACTTTTGGAGGGGAGTAGCTGAATTTTTTCAGGCGTGAGCTGATGGGCGCAAACAGTCGTCCAGCCCTCATCTTGCAGAAGAGATAGCTGGGCACAAAACTGCTTGAAAGAGACTGCCCACTGCCAGTCAGGGGTGGCTTCACCTGGCTGAACCGAGTGGTACATAAGGGAGAGAAAACCATTCTCTCCTGCGCCAGAAAGCAGCCTTCTAGATAGGGGGTCGAGGCTCATAAATGTATTTTCATAGAATTAAATATATATTCGAAGCAATAAAGCGCGAGACAATGTCGCCAACCTCATATACTGAGCTGTGATTAGTATCGTGTGTCATGTGAAAGGAATGCGCGCATATTAGTACAATTTTACTCTGGATGGTTTATTAATGGACAATACAAATGTCAGAGGAAAGTTAACGCGAATGGAATATGTGCCATATCAATAATCTCAGGCGTTGCAGAATAGTTTGTTGTTCAAGTGCCCGTAGTCGCTGATCTGCCTTGTTGATTTCGTTCAATAAACCATTGACCAATTCGAGCACATCAGCAGAAGCCATTGCGGGCCCATGCTCTACAGCTATAGCCGCTATATTTAAAAATTCAGATCCGTACTGTTCACTTGAAAAGTTACGTCTCACAGACTGCAAACCGTTTTTACCCAGGGCCTGCGATAAAGCTTGATCGTTGAGCGTTCTTACAACAGCGTCTGCCGCTGCTGCTTCGTCACCGGGTTCGACGAGCAAGCCGTCAATACCATCTTGTATACACTCCCGTAAACCCTGGCAAGCCATAGCTACAACTGGCTTTTGTAATGCCATTGCTTCAAGTGCGGCTATGCCCTGGCCTTCAAAAATGGCGGTTGAAAGAAAGGCGCTACTTTGTGCTACAAGTGCAGGTACATCTGATCGAGGGCCAAGGATGAAAAGCTTATCTGCTAATCCAAGTTGCCTGATCTCCTTGTCTAGCAGTTCGGTTGCCTTGGATTCATGCTTAGGGCCCACAATAGCAAAGAATGCATTATCACAGCGTTGAACAACTTTATGGGCAATGCGAGCAAATGTCGCGAAATCCTTCTGTGCAGAAATACGCCCTACACCTAGAACAAGTTGAGCATCATCAGGTAGATTGAGTTCATTTCGAATATTTGTAGTGTCAGCAGTTGATGAGATATGTAGTGCTTCAATATCGATGCCATTATAGAGAGTGCTTACTCGCTCGTTTGAAATCTGAGTGCTAATTGTCCCAGAGACATCGTTTGAAACACCAATTACATGGCTGCTTAAGTTATCAAGAATCCAACGATAGCCCCCAGTACCTATTGATGACTGGTAGCGCTTAAGGTCGTTATCGAAAGGCGCATGAATATGCCAGATTGTGGGTATTCTACATTTTGCAGCAGCTAATCCGGCGTGCAATAAATGCCCTGTATTTAGATGGATAATATCGGGTTGGTGCTGCTCAATAAAATCAATCATCTCTTGAACCTGGCGAGATGACTCGGCTAAAAAATAGAACTGAGCACGCCAGGCATCACTTTTACAGCAGGGGTAGGGTATCACCTGAAATGGGATGTCATGGCTCGTTAAAAAATCACTGACATCACCCAGGGCGGGAACTATCGCAACACAAGTACTACCCAGCGATTTTAGTGCAGTGATAAGCGTGCAAGTGGTTTTATCAACTCCGTTTTTTAAATCACTGTTGTGAAAAACATGAAGAATTTTCATAAGCTCTAAGTTCTGTTTAAACGGTTTCTAACTAGATTAAAAGAAGAGAACAAAACAGCCATAGTGGTATTAACAACGTCCTTGTTTTGTAATAAGGTTTTGATTATTGACCGTTTATTGCCAGTGAGAATATGGCGAAACAACGGGTAGCGCATAGGCAGTGATGTATGGCCGAGGTAAAACTGAGTAATAACTGCCCGATTGCCAGGATGTAAAACAAGCCCCTTCTTTGCCCAGTGTATTGATAGTAACAAGCCATGCTGATTCAAAGAAGCTTGAGATAGCGATTTCCAGCAATCAGGGTGTGGCAGCGGCCCAAAATCAAAATACCAGTTGATTATGTTCTTCTGAAAAGCAGTCAGGGGCGTGCTATTTAGATTAACTGGCGGAATATTGTAATTTAAAACACCCGTGTGAATGTCGAAGTCATATTGTTGTGCTAAGTGCCTTGCCAAAATATGAGAGCTCATAAGGCCACACTCGCGCAACATAGCCGGGTACTCATGTAGCATATTGCGCTTGTGAATAAAGCCGCTCAAAGCCAGGTGCTCTCTGCCCAGTAAAACCTCGCGAGACCATCTTATAGCCGGCTGTTCGTCACGTAGCGGCTGACCGTCCGGGTTCATGGCCTCAGTGTAGTAGTGTTCATCAAACAGGTATAACTGTTCAGGCAATACAGTGCGTACTGACTGCATTAAGCCAATAAACGCCTCAATATCAAAGCGGAAATCATCCTCTAAATAGGCAAAATAGTGACCACTTGCATTTTGAATTGCCTGTTCCCAGTTGAAGGGGGAGGGAAGTACAGTAATGGCCTCTGATTCAGGTAGGTTTTTTGTGAGCATCCCTTTATTTAAAGGTAGCTTGTCGGCTGCAAAAATAACTAATTCAAGTGGAAAACTTGCATTAGATTGTAATTTGCAAGCAAGCTTGATGCGTTGAGAAAAGTCACCTTCACTGTCAGTAAAAGGAATGAATAGTGTAAGCAGAGGTGCTAATTGAGTCATTGCTTTTGGCGAATTAAGGCTAACACTCTCAGCTTTCAGATGGCAGATGGAACATTGACTCTCCACTAACGCTGCAAATACCGGCATTTTCTTCGAGCGTAATGAAGAAGATAAGGGGGCATGGTTTCTAATCGGATCACGAAGCCATAAAATAATGCGGCGGTAAAATTGCTCCTGAGAAGTGTCCGCTGGCTGTGTTAGCCAGGTATTAAACAACAAGGATTCTTCGTGTTCGGGTAGTAACCCTCTTATCCTCTGATCTTGCCAGCTGCCTGTAGGGAAGTTGTACACGATTGACCTTGCGATATCGATAGCCGCAGAGGGATTGGAAGAAAGGTAAGATGAGAAACCTTGATCGCGAACTTTGTAGACAGAAGCCGCCTGTAAAGCAGCTTTGCTCCTTGTCGTGCTATTAGGGTTTAAACGCCACTGAAAGAGAACAAATGGCAAGTTAGCAAACTTAGCCCCATTAAGTTGTAGTCGCATAAACAAGTCGTAATCGGGGACGAGACAACTCCGTTCAGTGTTATAGCCACCAATTTTTTCAATAGCACTTCTACGAATCATTGTTGTGGGGTGATGTAACGAAAAATACGAAAACATCAATGATTTAATGGTCTCGGGGTTAATTGGGTGTGTGTCAATCCCGGCTGAAGTGCCGTTGGTATTTGTCATTTGCCATTGACTGCCGACGGCGTCGATATCAGGGTGGTGGTCAAGAAGCTGTTTTTGAAAAGCCAATCTTTGCGGTAAAGAAATGTCGTCAGAATCCATAATGGCGATGTATTGGCCATTACTTGCAGAAATGGCGCATTGTGTGGCAGCACCAATACCCGCGTTCTTTTGTGAAATAACTTTGATGCGAGTGTCGCGACGTGAAAATTCCTCAAGAATACACGGGCTATTATCGGTGCTTCCATCATCGACAATGATAAGTTCAAAGTTGGAAAAAGTTTGAGATAAAATGCTATCGATGGCGGGTTTAAGGTAAGGCGCAGTGTTGTAGACGGCCATGACCACAGTAATTTCAGATTGAGGTGATGATGTTGTATTAGCGTTCATGGGATTAAGTGCGGCGCTATTTGCTTAAGCGTTTATGAAGAGACGCTGGGCATGCCCCAAAGCGCCCTAAAAAATAGTGTAAAATACCAAAAAATTGAGCTAGATAAAATGGTGATTTAAAGCGCTGTTTTAATTGCTTGAGATAGGTTTTGATAGCCCAGTAGTTGCGTTTTAAAGAAAAACGTTGATTTGGGTTGATAGGTGTTTTGTTGGGCAGAAACTCAAAGATGGTTTTCTTTATGACAGAGCGATACTCGTTAGAGGGTAGGTGTCTTTTTGCCCAGAGGAGTAAATTACGTGTCATGTAATATTTCCATAATGGGGATTCGCCGCCAAATGAAGATGAAACCTTGTGCCAAATCTTGGCATCAGGCACTGTGTAATTAATGAGTCCCGCTTTTATGGCGCGTTGACACCAGTCATTTTCTTCAAAGTTTAGAAAAAATAGAGGATCCATTAACCCAATGTTATCAACGACAGACTTGTGAACAAATAACGCGCAGCCCACTGCATAATTAACGGCATAGGGTCGTTGGCTGGGGAGATCTTGCTGTTTTTCATTGCAGCAGATATGCTTTAGTTCTAGATTTTCACTGTCCCACCCCCCCCCCGCGGCCCATATAATATCAGGCTTGTCATAATAAAAGCTCACTGTTCCTAATATCCCCGGATTAGGTGAGTTGTTGAAAGAAGTACAAAAAGAAATGAGCAGGCCAGGGTCGACAATGGTGTCATTGTTTAAAATAACGACAGCCTCTGCCCCGTTGTTGAAAGCGTAAGTTATTGCACGGTTATTACCTTCAGCAAAACCAAGGTTTTCTCCATTTTCTAAAACGAAAATATCAGGATAGGTGTTTTTTATTGAGGTAACAGAGTCGTCGGAAGACCCATTATCCGCCACTATAATTGAGAAGTTAGGGTGTTTGATGCGTCGTACACTTTCTAAGCATTCAAGGGTATCTTGCTTTCCGTTCCAATTGAGAATTATTATTGAAACTTGGGGTGTATGGGGTGTAGTAGTGGGCATGAGTAAATGTCTACGATTTAAGTTTTTTTAGTTGCGCGACTGCTTTTTGAATAGGCCATGGGGTATTGTTTTTCAACATCCTGATTAACTTGTTGTTTTTCCTCTTTTGAAAATTTATATATTTCTTTTCTTTTCGATAGCATTTTTTTATGGCTGACTCTTTGTCCGAGAGCAGCTTGAAGAGTCTATCTGTACTTTTAAAGGTGGATTTTTGGTGTTTAATGGCAGTTAAAAATCCTGCATACATGTTTGGTTTGTTTGTGGACATGGATGATTCGTGCAGGCGATAAGCGGCAAGTGGTTTGTTTAAGAAAAAAACGGATGGTGATTGGCGAAATATATTTATCCAGCAATCCCAATCCTCATGATTCGGTAGAGATATATCAAACCGAATGCTTTCGAATAGCCTGGCATCAAATAAAAAGCAATGCGCGGGGATAGATAGCCCATCTTCCCATCTTAGGATAAGGTCTGCAACGGGGTCTAATCCATTAAGGTGAGGTGTGACATCACTGTCAAGGGTGATTATTTCGCTGGCATCATTTTCTGCATGGTAATAAAAATCACATATAGATACCGAAGGTGAACGGGTTTCGCTGATGAGTGCTATTTGCTCAGCAAGCTTGGTTGATAAAATCGTGTCATCGCAGTCTAGAAACTGGATGAAGTTGCCACTTGCTGCTTGTAAACCGGTGTTTCGCGCGGCTGAAAGTCCTTGGTTGTGCTGCTCAAGATAATGAATGCGAGGATCGTTGCGGCTAAAAGTTAGTGAAACCTCTCTTGTATCATCTGTTGATCCGTCATTGACAATAATGCATTCCCAGTTTTCCCAGGACTGGGAAACAACACTTCGTATTGCGTCAGATAAAAACTGAGCCTGGTTATAGCAAGGTATAATCACGGAAATAAGTGGGCTCAAGGTGTTTTATTCCTGATAAGAAGCCACGCTTTTTTTTTATACCAGCGCAATCTGTTCATATTTTTTGACTGGGTGATGGGTCGAAACAGCTCTCGGTACAAGCGCCTACACAATGGGGCTGTGCGTATGGCCGGTAAAACGAGCGGGCGGACTAATTCTTCATGACCCATTTTACGGTAGATGTCCATCCAGCCAATGTAATCACTACCAATAGTTTGGTCTCTGCCATAAAGGCGATCTAAGCGAGTGGTTTTTTTTACTTTGGGCCGAATGGCTTGCCCTTGCTGTTCAAATACTTTTAGGGCTTTAAAGCGCGCTCGATCAGCTGCTTGTCGTTGTTTTTTTATTTTTGTCTGAGATATTTGATCAGGATGGACTCGATACTGAATGAGCGGCTGAGGAAGATTGGCCACCTGATGCTCTTGAATAATGCGCAACCAAAGATCATAGTCTTCAGCATGCTGTGCGTTCGTATCATAAGCCCCAAGACGTTGGGCAACTGATTTGTGAAACATAACAGATGGGTGGATGAAGCAGTTTGAAGAAAATATATTGTTAAGGATGTCTTTATGTGTCAAAGGGATAGTCAGTGTGTCGAATACTTTTCCGCGTTGATTAATGACTTCTGCGCAGCCACCCAGGAGTACGACGTTAGGGTTTTTTTCAAGGTAATCAACTTGCAACGCTAGCCTTTCAGGTAAGGCAATATCATCGGCATCCATTCTGGCGATGTATTTTCCTTTTGCTTCATTGATACCCCTGTTTAAGGTGTAAATAATACCTCTGTTTTTATCATTGTTGATGATTTTTAGGCGGCTATCTTTGAATGAGGTTAGGATTTCTAGAGATGAGTCTGTTGATCCATCGTTGATGGCAAGTAATTCAAAATCTTTAAAGGTTTGGTTTAAGATGCTATCTATTGCGGGCTTTAAGAAATATTCAGCATTGTAAACTGGAATAATAGCAGTAATCTTCATTTTGTATGCTGTTGATTTCTGTCGAAAATATTTTTCAAGTATGGTGTGTAGTGCTTTAGGAGGACTAATATGGCTTTCTTGGAGAAAGGTGAGTGTATTAGTGCTCTTTTCATCATTTCAGGAGCTGCTAATTTTGCATAGCTGTTGTTCTTTATTTTGGTCCTGTATTCTTCTTCTTTTGCTAAAAAGAGGCTGCCTTGACTGTTTTTTCCTCCTGTTAATTCGATTATTGAGAGCGGGCTATTTTTATTTACAGTTTCATTGACAATGTAGCTATGGTTTTTTGATAGTATCTTGTCAATTTTATTTTCGTCATAATCGGCGCCAATTTTAATAAATAATTTTTTGAGATTATCGCTTTTATCCAGTATGTCATTATAGGATATGGTGAATATATCGGTGTTTTTTTGTGCATATTTTGTGAAGTTATTTTCAGCATCAGTTAATAGGCGTACAGTCGTTTTTCTTTTTATGTCTTTCCACCATCCGCTTCTAGATACGTCCTCTATATCCCTTGTGTTGAAAATTATTAGCGGGTTTGGTAATAATTTAGATAAAAAATCAAGGTAGTCGCTGAAGTCTTCATTTATGTCGGTGTGTAAATATCGAATCTCCTTAAATCCATAGCATGAAATTGCGCTATTATTTTCTGGTACAAGCTGTTTTTTTAATATTTCTCTGAATTTAATTATTAAATCATCACTGTTAAGGTGTGGAGCGCCAAACCACGGGTGTTCTGGGGTGTCGGCGTTAGATTGTGTTTTCGATATATTTATGTCTTTATATGCGCTGAATAGTTTGTAGCAGAAGTTGTTGTTTTCCCCTCTTAATAGGCAGCCGTCAATACTATTAATGATCCCTTGTAAAAGAGTGGATCCGCTACGTCCATATGTTACAACTAATATTGATTTGTAGTGCAGTTTATTTGCCATGCTGATTTAGTTGCTCATAATCCATTTGTAGTCGGCGCATAATAATCTTAATGGAGGTTGACGTGATTCATTCGCTGTTTTGTCTACTGTAAAAAACTCTAAATTTTCACCGGAATACAGACTATTCCTATGTTGGTCAAATATAGCGACTCTAATGCCATAAACTCCAGGTTTTAGCGGATAGGACTCTTGTTCTAGTGTTACAGAGTGCTCGCCAACGGAAAGCTTTTCTAATGGTGGGGTGTTTAATTCTGTTGTTGATGCGGTTAAGTAAACAAAGTCTGTGGTATGTGTGCCAATAACAATTTCTGGTTTAATGATGTCTTTATTTGTTCTGAATTCCACATTAATTCGTAGTGATTCGCCAGATTTTATGCTTTCTATTTTTTTGCCACTTTCCGAGATTATTGCGACATTGATTATTTCAATAATCTCTGATTCGCTTTTCTGTACCTTATTGTCATCGATATTTTTAAGTATTTGACGGTTGTTCTCTTCGTAGAATTCATTGCATACATCATCGGGATCACCATCTAAGGTAATGGCGCCATGCCCTAAAAGGATTGCGCGATTGCACATTCTTGCAACCTGTCTAATATTATGACTAACCAGAAGAACGGTTTTCCCTTGTTTCTTGATCAAATGCTCCATGCGATCAAAACACTTCCTTTGGAAAGCCAAATCCCCAACGGCCAAAACCTCATCAATAATCAATATATCGGCATCCATACTAGTAGCAATGGAGAAGCCTAGTTTAACCGTCATGCCAGAGCTGTAGCGTTTCACCGGGGTGTCAATAAACTGTTCGAGCTCTGAGAAGTCGATAATTTCATCGAGTTTACTTGCGATCACCTTTTTAGGTATGCCAAGAATGGCGCCATTAAGGAAGATGTTTTCTCTCCCCGTTAACTCTGGGTTAACGCCTGCACCGACCTCGATAAGGGGGGCAATGCTACCGCGAACGATCACTTCGCCGCTGGTGGGCTTGGTGATATTAGCCAGATGTTTGAGCAGGGTGCTTTTGCCTGCGCCGTTATGGCCGATAATGCCGACCACTTCGCCTTCTTCAATGGTGAAATTGACGTCATCCAGTGCCTTAAAGCGCTCTCGCTGCCATGTGTCTTTACCCTGAATTTTTGCAAGGGTGTGGCGCAGGCTGTCTTTAATACTGGTGACTGCCCCCAGGTCGTATTCTTTGGTGAGGTGCTTGACTTCAATAATGGGCATATTCAGGTCTGCTAGTTGAAGAGTTTTTAGGTTTGTTTCGCGGCGCGACTAAATAATGTCGGCAAACCAGTTTTCTGCTCGTTTGAAAAATAGGTAGCTAATGGGCAGTAAAACACTCATAAGAATAAACCCGGGTAGCAGGGCGTTAAAGTCGGGAGCCATGCCTTTTAGTAATACGCGTTGGAAGCTATCAATAATGCCTGCCAGCGGGTTGAGGGTGTACAGGGTGTAAAGTTGATTAGACCATTCGCCAGCCATTTGTTCGTCGAGCAATTTTTGCCGTACCAGGCTCAGCGGGTAGATAACGGGTGAGCCGTACATTAACAATGACAGGGCAATGGGGAGTAGTTGTGACATGTCGCGGTAATAGACATTAATAGCGGCACCAAAAAAGCTAATCGTTAGGGCGATAAGCATGGTGTACAAAATAATCAATGGTACCCACAGGGCGTATATAGTTGGCATCATTTGGTAATAGGCCATTAAGCCGGCGAGTATAAAAAAGCTGACGGCGAGTTCTACTAACTTAGTGACCATGGCTGTAATGGGGAAAACTTCTCGGGGGAAGTATATTTTCTTTATTAATGCGGCATTACTGGTAACGCTGCTGACCCCCTCTGAGGCTGATTCCTGAAAGAAAATCCACGGTAGCAGTGCGGCAAAGGTGAGAATGGGGTAGGGGGTGCCGTCAGTTTCAATACCGATAAAGCTTCTTACCAGGGTGAAAATCAGCATTAACATGACGGGCTTTAGTACCGCTAATAAAAGGCCCAGGTAAGATTGCTTGTAGCGTACGACGATATTTTTCCATGCTAAAGCTGCGATTAGTTCGCGATAGGCAAATAAATTTTGCGTTGTGTTAATCATAGGGTTCGTTAGCTCGGTAGCATTTTGTTTTATTTCACTAGTTTGTTCAGTTTTTCCTGCCTTCTTTTAAAAGCTTTGTGCGGCTTGATAGCCATGGCTTTATCGAGATAGTGCTGAGCATTGTCGTATTGTTTAAGGTCGATAAAAGCGTCGATAAGGCTTTTATAGGCTTTTAGGTATTTGGGGTTTTTCTTGAGTGCAAGCTGATACTCTCTGATGGCTTCTGCTTTTTTGCCTATTTCAAAATAGACGTTGCCAAGGCCTGTGTGCAGGTAAGGCCTTAGGCCGAAGTTAGGGTTTTTGGCATGAGATAGCCAATAGGTATAGCCTTCTGTTGTATTGCTCAAACATTCACGCCGGTCATTGCCAAAATAGGTGCGGCATATCGGTGTTTTAGCAAGTTGGCCGCAAAGGTGGTTCCCCCATATCATATCTCCTCGGTAGCTGGGGCCATTGAATGGCGCCCGTTGTTTATTCAGGGGTACAACGCAAAAGGGAGGGAGTGTTGCGCGATGCTCTACCCAGTTAACGTTACTTACTGCCCTACGCCAGTGTATGGTTTCGGCGTGCAGGTTAAAGTTTGGTATTAGGGCGCATATATACAATGAGGTAACTAAGACTAGTTTATTCATGTCTGATCAGCGTAATGATTGAATAAGGGACTTTGCAAGGCGAGGGTATATAAGACGGTGAAACCTGTTTTCACCCACGAAGTGAACGAATGTAGCATCTTTTGCGAGGTCAGCATTTTTTTGAGTGAACACGAAATAATCATCAATAGGTAGGGCTTCAGCGCCTTTTGCACCTAAAGCTAAACCGTGAACCGTTTGCTCTGCTCCCCATTTGAATATTTTGTCGTCAAATTTTTTGTGAAGCAATAAAAAAAGCTCATTTAATTCGTCAAGTTTGATGGTTGTGCTGTCGTAGCCGATGAAACCTGCACAGAAACCTTGCTCTATGTTGTAATTTTTTTCTAATGTGATGTTGATGTTATCGATGTTTTTCATGATCAAGGTTTGAATATGATCTTTTTCTTGTGCAGCTTGTTTACCGGTACTCGGTTGGCTTTTTTGTTTTGTCAGTTCTTTCCGCTTCATGCCCCCTAGCGGTGCAGTGTGATACCAGGGTTTGCCGCCATTTTCTATCCAGTCAATAATTGCATCTGGGCGTTTTAGAAATAAGGTATCGCTGTCTATGACTATAATTCGCTCGGATTTACAAGAGTGAATGGTATCAAAAAGCTTAATATAACTTGTATAGCTATTGCGCACTTTGGATAGGAAAGGGTTGTTGAGTGAGTCGAATGCTGCATCGGCATCGAGTCTATCAATTACCTTGCAGCCGGGTAGGTGAAAAGCTAATAGGGCTTTGTCCGCTTTAGTTAAACTACCATCGTCGTGTACGACTACTGATAGGTCGGCGTGGTATTGAAGAAGTGATTTAATGGCTACCAGATAGGCATATATGTAACGGTGAGGTATCACAGAGTGCACTTCAGTTTTTGCGTCAGGGTTGGTAGTAATGGGTTTTGTTTTTGCTATTTTGCCAAATAAAAACTTATCGCCATAGGTGTTCAAAAAAGGGTTGAGGCCTCGAAAACTCCAGGGGAGCAAGTTGATGGGGTTCATTTTGTAGCTCCAATAAAGCTGGAATAGAGGGTTTGCATTGCATGCGTATGTGTTTCTACAGCAAAGGTCGCTAATGCATGCTGCCTGGCTGCGGTGCCTAAGCTGTTGCGTGTTTCTTCCGAGTTGTAAAAGTCGTTAATATTACTTGCTAAACTTGACGCATCGCCCGCTTTAAACAGCAGTCCGTTTCTTTCATGAGACATCATTTCCGCCGCGCCTCCGTGATCAGGGCCAATTAAGGGTCTGCCCAGCGCCATTGCCTCAATAACAACAGTGCCCAGGGGCTCGGGGCTGGTTGAGGCGGATACCACAATATCGAGGCCATTATAAACTTTTGGCATATCCTTTACGTGGCCAGTAAATATGATGGTGGATTCAAGCCCCTCTTGTACGACTCGCTGCTTGAGCATTTTTTCGTAGGATGCACAGTCATCGGGTGTACCGCCGATGATCAGCATTTTCAGGTTGGGAATCTTATCTTGGAGTTCTTTAGCTGCATCGAGAAAAATCTCCTGACCTTTCCAGGGGATAAGCAGGCCCACTAGTCCGACGGCGAAGTCATCATTATTGAGTTGATACTGCTGACGAAAGGCTGTGCCATCGGTGGTGGGGTCGAGGCCATCGAGTTCAAGGCCATCATAAATCACCGTGATCTTATCTTCGGGGACGTGAAGCTTGCTTTGTATGCTCTTTGAGACCCAATGGGAAACGGGGGTGAAATGACTTGGCAGGGTGAATGCCCAGCGCATGAGTCGTGATCCATCCTGATCGCCTCGCACATGGCAGACACTGGGAATGCGTAGAACTTTGGCAACCAGCAGTGCGGCACGATTACACAGAGGTTCGTTATTGGCGTGTATTAAATCGGCTTTAAAGCGCCAGGCGGTGTACAGCAGGTGGAGGAAAAAGGGCAGGAAGTTAAACAGGTCGTCGGCGCGGGCCAGTACCTGGTTAACGATGAAGCGCAGGCCGGGGATTTTATCGATCCAGGCTATGGGGTCTATTTTTCTGTGGGCGCCCACGATGTCGACGTGCCGGTCGGGGATGTGCTGCCATTGGGCTTCGTTGGCGATTTCCCGGTATTGGGGGCCGGTGCGGCCAGTGACAACCATGGGGGTGAAGCGTGTGCGGTCGAGGTTTCTCACCAGATGCCGCAAGCAGATGATAGCGCCGCCATAGCCGATGCCGTTTTCAACGTAGAGAATTTTTTTGGGTGCGTTGCTTGGCATTATTACTGTCTGGGTTTAATTGAGCACCCGGGTTCCCTGTTAGTGGTTGTGCAATGCCCATCTCTTTACTTCTATGAGCGTTTAAATCATTGCGACTTGCGCGGAATTCTATGGGATTGTCTGCGTTAAGTCATGCCCCAAAGCTATAACCGGGCCACATTTTAGCAGTCTGCATACTCTATTCTCATAATATTGCGACCGATGGCTTTATCTGGAAAATTATTGGGCTGGGCTGGTGTTTTGTTGCTTCAGTGTTTTTAGTCTTCTAATCAAGAATTTTGGCAGCAGGCATGCGACGGCGTAAAAAAGAGTGCGCTTGCTGACTTGCTCTTTTAAGCTGGATGCAAAAACGTTTCGAGCCTGCCTGTAGTTACCCTGACTAAAGTGCCAATAGCCCAGGTCGGTGAGCGCAGAGGCGCGCAGTGTACCGGGTCTTACATCTTGCTGCTTCAGTTGCTCTGCGCCGTAAAGGCTAATTGAGCCCATGACTTTGACCAGGTCTTCCAGCATCGGGCCGGTGTTTTGCGTGGCATTAGCGCCGTGTTGGCGGCGATACATAAGTCGTTGGGGCAGGCAGGTGATGGGGTGGCGGCAGGCTATTTTGGCCCACAGCTCAAGGTCTTCACCAAAACGAATGTCGGGGTTGAAGCCACAGGCTTCGTTGAGTGCAGCTCGTTTGACCAGTACCGTACCGGTGGGAATAAAGTTTTTTTTGACTAGAGCAGTAAGTGCATTATTGAGAGGTCGCCCAGCAAGGTTTTGGAATTGTTCAAGTAACTGATGCTTTGCCAGCATAGATTCAATCAACACATTGCCCCGCTCGTCGGTTTCTGCCATGTCACCGGCGACGAGTTGCAGGCTGGGTTCCTTTTCCAAGGCCGCTATTTGCCGGGCAATTTTGTCCTTTGGCCACCGGTCATCGGCGTCAAGAAAGGCAATCCAGTCACCACTGGCCGCTTCAATACCCCGGTTACGTGCGCTGGAGGGGCCCTGGTTTTGTTGTTTGATGTAGATGAGCTTGTCGGTCTTTTGCGCTATTGCTTTAACCAGGGCTTCGCT
>Ga0209826_1001409_pt1 | contig 16762 bp, 18 predicted proteins | sample GOMGulsemesocosm_5_FD_184637 | JGI IMG/M metagenome (GOLD analysis project Ga0209826, IMG submission 184637) | Methane-oxidizing microbial communities from mesocosms in the Gulf of Mexico - GOM15C Gulf of Mexico (SPAdes) (version 2) | ecosystem: Environmental > Aquatic > Marine > Cold seeps... | reverse complement strand
AAGTTTTTTTCAATCGTTATCAATTCACGCATCAAGCGATCATATTCAACATCTGGTACGCTTGGTTGGTCAAGTACGTAATATTGGTAATTATATTGATTGATTTCTTTGTGAAGTTTGCTTACTTGTGCGATTAGCGTGGTAAGTGACTCAGGCATAATTTGAACTCGCTATGATTAAATAAGCACTTATAAGAATATGTTTCTGAAATTGATATATTGTTAAGCACTAGCAAGGTGGTGCTGACGGTCAAATGCCCGTATTTTACCAATATAGTGTTGTTCTGTTTGCTTGGTCATTACATTACGTTTGTCATCTAACAATTGTGCATTAAACTCCTGCGCTAATTGCTTAGCTGCTGCTAACATTTGCTCAAAGGCTGCAAAAGATTCACCCGCGTTAGGTAGGGTCATGAATAAACTAACCCCTTGGGTAGCAAAAGTTTCCATTGTCTCTAAATCAAATGAACCTGGGTTTAGCATATTAGCTAAACTAAAAGTCACTGCACCATTACCCGCATTGTCTTGATGACGATGAAATATATTCATTTCACCAAACTTTAAACCTAGCGTTAATAAGGTGGGTAAAAGCACTGCGCCTGACATTAACTGGTTAGCTGGCATAACAACACTTAACATGATAATTTGAGGCTCAATGGGGTTATGCTTTAGCGCATCTTGTGCTGATGAGGGTTGAGGTGAAATGCTATCAATGTCATCAATCTGAACCGGTGGTGTCGATTCTTTTCTTATTTCTTTAGATGCAATTTGGTTACACGTTACTTTGTTAGAGGCTGGTTTTGCTTGAGTAACTGGCTGTTGATAAATAGGATCTAATTTTATTCCTTCCTCTTGGTTCTCTTCGTTTGCTATTTCATTAGTATCGATTGAAGTATTGAGTACATGAATATTTACTTCTTCTTGCAAACTTTTTTGTAAAGGTAATTCACTGCATGAATCATCACGTTGTTCACATTCTAAATGGCTAACTTCTCTCAAGCTCATTCTTTGTGCAAAGTTTCCTTCACCTATAACGTCAGATCCCTCAACTGGTTTTAATACTTTTATTTTTCCAACACCATCTTGATCAAAACCTTTTCTATCAAAGTCTCGTGATAGTGGCTTAACCAGTTTTTTACTCGCTTTAAGCTTATAAGGATTTTTTTGCTTTCGAATGGTCCATAAACCATGAATAAATATAGCAGCAATAACTACGCCACTAAGAATAATTAATGCGTTTCTAAAATTATCTTCCATTTTTATGCCTGTATTGTCACTTTTTTCTGAGAAAGTTGAGAGTTTTATATATTTCAAAGCTACCTCAAGATGCAGGATTTAGTTGGAATTAGAGACGTTTTAGGCAAGGCATTGGGAAGAAAATGGTATTCCCTTGCCTAATCAATAACGCTGCATAAAACGATTCTAAACCAGCCCTACGGGGATGTCTGAGTAAACCACTCTCTTTGTTACGTATATAATTAAGGTAACAACCAGTAATTACATAGGCATCTTGATCATGAGTCACTCAGACATACTAAAAATCACACTTTGAAGTAGCTTGAGTAATTTACAACTCTAACAGAAACAATGGCTTTTTGTAACAAGTTAGTGCTGTAATTACGATTAAACAAAGTTTATACTCAAGTAAGAAATATCAACGGGTTAACACACTAGCCATTCATGACATATACTCCTAAAAAAACACAACAAAATAGTTCAACTTACGCTAATAGCGGGGTAGGTTATTTTTTCAAGGGTTTTGAATTAATCCACTTAAAAGGTATTCGCCGCTTTGTTTTTATTCCATTGTTTATTAACTTATTGTTATTTAGTGTCGCGTTTTATTTTATGTACATTGAACTTAAGCATTACATAAATACTTTACTGAGCTGGCTACCCGATTGGCTATCATGGTTAAGTGGTTTTTTATGGCCCTTAGCTGTCATTACTATTTTAGTTGTTTTCTCTTTTATTTTTAGTACCGCGGCTAACTGGTTAGCCGCTCCTTTTAACGGTTTACTGGCTGAAAAAATAGAAAATATTTTGTTGGGAGAAACAATCCCGAATGGAAATATGTTTGATATAGTGAAAGACACCCCAAGAACATTAACGCGCGAATGGAAAAAATTGATGTACTACTTACCCCGTGCTATCGGTTTTTTCATTCTACTGTGGATATTACCTGTCATTGGGCAAATATTCTGGTTTTTATTTGTCGCTTGGATGATGGCAATACAATACAAAGATTATGCCTTTGATAATCATAAAATTCCATTTCATGTGATGAAACAACAACTAAAAAATAATAAACGTTTGAGTTATAGTTTTGGTATAAGTGTTGCGGTATTTTCTATGATACCGATTGTAAACTTAATAGTAATGCCCGTTTCTATTTGCGGAGCTACTGCTTTATGGGTTGATCACTACCGTGACAATTTGTTATCACATTGAATGAATGTCGTATCACAAATAAAAATCATATATATTTACAGAAATTAATATAAATCATTAGGCTAATGCAATGAGAATAAAAATGAAAAATATAAATAAATTATTACTATTAAATGCAGCAGCATTTACCTTTAGTGCCAATGTATTTGCTTTAGTAGATAACCAAAAAGATATAGTTTCAATTCCTATGATAGAAAACGCCCAAGTTTTCGCTGAATTTACGGATGATGTACCTGCTGTTTTAAATTACTTTACCACCTCAAAAGAAACGCAAATAATTAATTTTTATCAACAACAATATGGTAAAGCATTATCGCAGGAAAGAAAGCGAGATCGTTTAACATTGAAATTTCAGCAAAAAAATTATGATATACGCGTAGTTATTTCACAACAAAATAACAAACACCAAGTTGATGTCATTGTTGTAAAAAAAATATAGTCAATTTATTTAAAACTGCATTTAAGTTGGCTTAATAAAACATAATGAAAATTTTATCATTAAACCTTTAAATATTTGCGCTAGCAAATATTTTTGTTAAGAAATATATTTCTCACTCATATCGTTATGATAAACTAGCGTTATTATCTGTATAACATAGGCATTTCATCATGAAAAAAACATTCTCTTTAACCCATGAGAAAATAAAAACCCCGCGACTTATTGATTCAATTAAACACGATGTAAAAAAGTATCTTAAAAGAGAAAGAAAGAAAAAACTTCCTGTAGATGTAGATTACTGGGATTTTGATTGTAAGTATGGACACAGTGAAGATACGGCTGAAACCATCCATGTTTCGGCTCTTAACAAAAGTATCGACGATGCAGCACAGCATGAATTAGCAAGTTTTTATTTAGAAATTTTAGTAAAGCCTGGTATTAGAACAGCACAACCATTTACAGAAGAAGAGGAATAAAAGTTAATTGAATAAATAGAGCTTGTGAAACCATTTCATAATTAACCGTGTATGTGATGGTAACCAACACCATCAAAGATATAAAATACCAACAAAAAATTGAATAACACGACAGGTATAAAAAATAAGTTTTCTATATTAAAATATTTATAGGTATTTTATAATTTTCATCAACTATAAAGTTGAGTGAAATACAGTTTACACCGGGTAAATTAACATCTCATCCTAAGGCTTAGTCAGTTTTACAAAGGATTAATTAAATGACAATTAACGATGAAATACTAGTTTTAGCTAATCAACTCGCCAATAAAGGTAAAAAGCCTACGGTTGCTTTGATCAAAGCTAAATTGACAAAAAACATTCCATTACCAACGATCATTTCAACATTAAAGGCATGGCAACATGATCCTAGCTATATTGTTTTACCTCAATCAAAAATAGAAGTGAATAGTGGCTCAAGCGCTAGTAATGCTATTAGCGCAGAAACCGAGTCATTAAGAAAGATAATGAATAGCGAATTGACTCAAATAAAGCAAGAAATTGTCGAATTAAAAGAATTAATACATCAACTATTAGCACAACAAAACCCAAACATTAAAAAATAATTGAAGCCTCAGTCATTATACTATGGGTGTTAGTTGGGTAATAAACTCAGTAATTGAATTACTCAGTTTTTTATGAGGTTTACAACCAACTTGTTCCACCCAAACCGCACCTGTATCGTTTTCAATTGAAATAATCATATCGTCTTCATCAGTAACAGCAAAAAAAACTGTTTCAGCTTGTTTTAATCGACGCTTCATTAAAATATGACCAATTATATTCTCTTGCAATCGCTGAAAATCATCTTTATTCCAAGCAAATAATAATGATAGATCGCCATCTTCTGTTTTGGCTGCCAACTGTTCACTGTAAATGGTGGTGAAATAAGTTTTAATATCGGGGTGTAAGGTTAACGCTAATGCTGATTCAACATTTTCAAAGCTTAGCTCATCGGCACTTGTTATTTCAACTGGTTGCCAACTCACAACGCTTTTTTCAGTCTTTATTTTTTTCGTATCGCCTTTTTCAATACCCCCTTGCTCACAAGGAGAAACCCACTGCACATCATGCTCTATTTTCGGCAGTTGATTATGACAGTGTTGATAATTTTTGATATAAAGTTTGGCAAACTGGTGCAACACTTGAGGTAAGTTATTATTAGCACAAAGAGAATTTGATGATGTCATCTAGTACAAAAATCCTTTAAAATAGCCCGTTAACTCACCTAATTAATAAAACTGGTATAAGCGACACATGGCAAAAGAAAAAATCATGGCAACTTACCAAAATGAAAAAGCATTAGACAAACTAACGCTTGGCAAAGCCACACAATATTGCAGTGAATATAACCCAAAATTACTGCAAGCGGTACCAAGAAGCCTAAATAGAGATGATTTAGTACTGAAAAGTGATAACTTACCTTTTACTGGTGAAGATGTTTGGTATGGTTATGAATTATCTTGGTTGAATGCTAAAGGTAAACCCGTCGTTGCGGTTGCTGAATTTCGCTTTAGCTGTACCAGCCCAAACATTGTAGAATCGAAATCATTTAAGCTGTACTTAAATAGCTTTAACCAAAGCAAATTTGCTAATAAAGAAGCCGTTGTCGCACGATTAATTAATGATTTATCCGCTACTGCAGGGACTGCTGCAAGTGTTAAATTATTTGATGTTGAAAGCTGCCCTGCTTTAGCAATAACACCTACTACAGCATCAATAATGTGCATTGATAATGAAGATATTTCTATTGATAACTATCAGTTTTCGGCTCAATTATTATCAAATGCTCAACAAGTGGATGATACGACAGAAGTAGTGGAAGAAAAGTTAGTGAGTCATTTATTGAAATCAAATTGCTTGATTACTAATCAACCGGATTGGGCTAGCATATTCATTGACTACAAAGGTAAGCCAATAAACCATGCTGCACTATTAAAATATTTAATTTCATTTCGACAACATAATGAGTTTCATGAACAATGTGTTGAGCGAATTTTTTGCGACTTAAATAAATATTGTCAATTAGAGCGATTAACCGTTTTTGCTCGGTATACGCGTCGAGGTGGTTTAGATATTAATCCATTTAGGAGCACTCATCTAAGTAGTGCTCCATTTGCTAGAACATTAAGACAGTAAAATTATTTTATACCCGTGATACTAGGCTTGGCTGGCAACTAAGGCTTGTTCAAGATCGTCAATAATATCGTCAATATGCTCTATACCAATAGATAAGCGTACCATTTCTTTGCTAACCCCTGCTTTGGCTAACTCTTGATCATTCAGTTGACGATGAGTAGTTGACGCTGGGTGGCAGGCGAGTGATTTAGCATCTCCAATATTGACTAAACGTACTATTAAATTTAAAGCATCAATAAATTTGGCACCCGATGGCTCTCCACCTTTAATACCAAAACTGAGAATACCACTGCTACCTTGCGGCAAGTATTTTTGCGCTAGGGTATAATCACTTGACGTTTCTAACCCCGAATAATTCACCCAAGCAACATTGCTATGTTGATCTAAATACTGCGCTACTCGTTGACTATTATAACAATGGCGTTCCATCCTAAGTGGCAGCGTTTCTATTCCTTGTAAGATCAAAAATACATTCATAGGAGAAATAGCTGCGCCCATATTTCTTAATGGTACAACACGTGCCCTAGCAATAAATGCCGCCGCACCAAACGTTTCAGTATAACTGACACCATGGTAAGAAGGATCTGGTTGATTTAATTGCGCAAAACGCTCTTTATTTTCAACCCACGGAAATTTACCTGAATCAACAATGATACCGCCTACTGAGGTACCGTGACCACCCATATATTTAGTTAACGAGTGCACAACAATATCAGCACCATGCTCAAAGGGGCGACAAAGAGCAGGACTGGCAACCGTATTATCAACCACTAATGGAACCCCATGTTTATGAGCGATCTCTGCCATTTTTTCTAAATCAGCAACATTACCAGAAGGGTTTCCAATCGTTTCACAAAACACCGCTTTAGTATTTTCATCAATTAAGCTTTCTAAGGTAGAAAAATCATCATGATTAGCAAACCTAACCTCAATACCCTGTTGCGGGAAAGTATGAGCAAATAAATTATAAGTACCACCATATAGCTTATTGATGCTAACAATATTATCGCCTACTTTAGCTAAGGTTTGAATAGCCGCTGTTATTGCCGCCATACCCGATGCAAGCGCGAGTGATGCAATACCGCCTTCAAGCTCAGCAACACGCTGCTCTAAAACAGCTTGAGTTGGATTACCTATGCGAGTATAAATGTTACCTTCAACTTTTAAGTCAAAAAGATCAGCACCATGCTGAGTGTCATCAAACGCATAACTTGTGGTTTGATAAATAGGAACCGCAACGGCTTTAGTGGATTGTTCTGGAGTATAGCCAGCGTGAATGGCTGTGGTTTCTCTACGCATAATTAAAATCCAAAGTAAGAATAAAATGAAGTTAACTTATCTTAGCTAATAACATACAGAATCAAAAAGATAATAATGCACTTAACTTATTTTTTTGGTTATATACTCGTAAGATTGCAAAATACATACTATGCATACAAGCTATTTAGTTTAATAAAGAGAAATTGATACATTATTTTCTACATTAACGACTAACCTTGTTTATAATATTATAAATTTTTAGGTATAATGAAAAGTAATTATTAATTTTAGATTACTATCATCATAAGGATTAACGTTTTATATGAATACTAAAACGGTTGTTGCAAGCCAAATAGTTGTATTAAAAAACAAGCTTAATGCTGCAATAGAGTCTAGAGCATCTTTAGAAGATGATTTTAAAACACAATCTAGTTTATTAATTCAATTTATAAGTAAGCTGTCTTACGTATCTAAAGGATTGAATTTAGAACTAGACAACCGTTTAGCTCAATTACGGGTATTACTGGCAACATCAGCACCCTTTTCTGATATAGAACAAAAAATAACTCATATTTCAACGCTATTACAACGTCATGCGGTAACTAATGAACAAAATATAACGCAATTGCATGAGCAATTTAACTTAGCAGGCAAAAAACTACAAAAGATTAACAAGTTACCCCCTAACTTACGCCGTAAATTACGAACATTACTAAAAGAAACAGAATCAACAAAGGATTCATTAACTCAATACATACCGTTGCTGAATCAATTATTAAGTTATTATGATATCTATTTAAAGGCTAAAAATGATGTATCTGATGAAAGTTTGTTACCAATTAACAATACGCATACTTTACAAAAAAACACATTAATTGAAAATAAACTTAATACTGAGCTTATTGAAAAAATGTCAGCGTGCCTGAGTAAATTACACTTACCTGCTCCGCATACAAGAAAACTGCAAGTATTAAAAAATAAATTACTTAAAGATGCTTCAAGTGATGTGGTATTAGAGCATTTCATTGAAATTTTTGATGTGATATTTGCTGAATTAAAAAACGAAAGAGACAGTGCAACAGATTTTTTAAACTCACTGAGTGACACTTTAGCAACAGTACAAGATGCCGTTAAAAAAACGCTATCTACCTGTCAATTTTCAAAAAAATCTAATGAAAAAATCAATCTAAAACTACAAAAACAGCTACAAAACATGACCGTATCAGTTAAAGGTGCGATGTCTTTAGAAAAAATTAAAGTTGATATTAATAACAAGTTGGAACTTATTTCAGCAACTTTAGAACAAAAGTCAACGTTTGAACAACAGTCTCAACAGGCATTAGCCAGTCAATTAAAAGATATGGCATCTAAGGTTGATAAACTTGAAAAACAAAGCGTTTCTTTTGAAAAAAAACTGGCAGAGCAGCAGCGTAAAAGCATGCAAGATGCACTCACAAAATTAAATAATAGAGCGGCTTTCGATGATTATTTTTCTAAATCAATGGTACGCTTTCACCATAACCCTTATGAGCTTGCTTTAGTGGTAGCAGATATTGATAATTTCAAAAAGATCAATGATACTTATGGTCATACAGCGGGTGATAAAACCTTACAAGTAATCGCTAACACCATACAAAAGAAAGTAGACGATGATGTTTTTGTTGCCCGTTATGGCGGTGAGGAGTTTGTATTAATTTACGACAACAGAAACAAAAGTGATTTAATAAAAGAATTAAACGACCTGAATAAAAGTATTGCCAAACTGCCCTTTAAATTTAAAGACACTAAAGTTAGTATTACTTTATCTATGGGTGTCACTCATATATTGCCAAGTGATAACATCCATATGGTATTTGAGCGTGCTGATGAAGGAATGTACAAGGCTAAAACGCTAGGTAAAAATCAAGTCGTTTATCTATAATTTATTCCCAAGTTAGTTTTAAGGCGTTTATTATGCATGTACAGCTTAACCCTGTTGGCAACATGAATATTCTATCTCAAGCAGAAGTTGACCAGCTACAAAAATCATCTACCAGTGAATTATACAACGTTTACCGAAATTGCTCCTTAGCTGTATTGAATTCAGGTAGCCATACTGATGATGCTGAAGTGATTTACCAACAATATAAAAACTTTTCAATTGAAGTACTTCGCCGTGAACGCGGTGTAAAAATTGACCTTCACAACCCACCTGAACATGCTTTTGTTGATGGCAAGATAATTCGAGGAATTAGAGAACTATTATCAGCGGTGCTACGTGATATTCTCTTTATTCATAATCGTTATCAAAACATGCATTGCAAGCCTGACTCGTTAACCGATGAAACCTTTGGTATTTTACGTAATGCCAATGCAATACTACCTGAAACAGAGCCTCGTTTAGTAACTTGCTGGGGTGGTCATTCCATTAAATATAATGAATACAAATATACTAAAGCGGTTGGTTATCAATTAGGGCTGCGTGATTTTAATATCTGTACGGGTTGTGGCCCTGGCGCAATGAAAGGCCCCATGAAAGGAGCGACCATTGGCCATGCTAAGCAACGTAACAAAACAGGTAGATATATAGGTTTAACTGAGCCAAGTATTATTACAGCAGAGCCACCCAATGCTATTGTTAATGAATTAATTATAATGCCTGACATAGAAAAGCGTCTTGAAGCATTTGTTAGAATATCACATGGCATTATCATTTTTCCTGGTGGTGCAGGCACAGCAGAAGAGCTATTATATATTTTAGGTATTTTATTAAATAAAAAAAATAGTCAGCAAATTTTACCTATTATTTTAACAGGCCCAAGCAGTGCCAGTGATTACTTCTGTGAGATAGATGCCTTTATTAGTGCGACACTCGGTAAAAAAGCTCAAAACCTTTACGAAATAATTATTGACGATGCTCCACTAGTTGCCCAAATAATGGCAAAAGGTGTTAACAAAGCCTTACAACAACGAAAAATAACGGGTGATGCCTTTCATTTTAATTGGTCAATGGTTATTGAAGCTGATTTTCAGCACCCTTTTGAGCCAACGCATAAAAACATGTCAACATTAAATATTAACTACGATCAAGAAACATCAAAACTTGCTGCTAATTTACGCCGAGTGTTCTCAGGTATTGTTGCGGGTAATGTAAAATCTTATGGTATTAAAGCAATTCGAGATCATGGGCCTTTTCAAATTTCTGGTGATAAAAAAATAATGCTTCTAATGGATAAGTTACTCGCGTCCTTTGTTAGTCAACAACGAATGAAGCTTCCAGGGAGTAATTACATTCCATGTTATCAAGTCGTTGAAGGGGTTTAAATGTCTGCTCATTTAGTACTAATTGATGCATTAAATTTGATCCGCAGAATTTATGCTGTACAAGAGCGGCCTTTTATACAAAATAAAACACAAGTAGATGATGAACTATCAGATAACACAAAAAGACAAATATTAAACAATACGCGTAATGCTTGCATTAATGCCATAACGAAAATATTAGACATACAACAAGCAAGTCATGCTTTAGTTGTGTTTGACAGTAACATGCCCTGTTGGCGTTATAAATTGTATAGCGATTATAAAAAAGGCCGTAAAAAAATGCCTCAACATCTCGCTGATGATTTACCCGCCATTCAAGATGCCTTTATGCAGCTAGGTGTCGATTCACTAGAATCTGAAGATGATGAAGCTGACGATCTTATTGCCACCTTAGCCACAAAAATGGCATTGCATGGACAACGTGTCACGATTATATCTACAGACAAAGGGTTTCTATCACTATTAAGCCCTCACATTCATGTTTATGATTATTTCAATCGTCGTTATTTAGATGAAAAGCATGTGAAAGATAAATTTGATATAAAACCATCACAACTTATTGACTTATGGACGCTAACTGGTGATACCACCAATAAAATTCCCGGTGTTACAGGCATAGGTAAAATCACCGCAGCTAGCTTACTTAATGAACACGGCTCCCTAACCAAAATACTCAATTGTGACGAGATCAAACCTAAAATAAAAGCAAAACTTGTGGCCGGTGAAGAGCAAATACGGTTAAGTAAAAAGTTACTAACCTTGAAACAAGATATCCCTTTAGGTTTTAATTTAAAGGATATTCGACTATAAAAGCAAAACACTAGAGAGTTCTGATGAATAGTAACTTAACATTAACCGTTTAGACTACTACTTAGCACGAACAAATCAGTAAATGCTTTTTTTCAAAGTAAGTGTTAAATAAAAATTCATGCTCGCATACTATTCGCTTACATGGTATAAAACGCCTCGTTAATAATAATACCTATGAAAAACACAAAACGAGCCTCTTTTGGTGTTTTGTGCAACAAAGACTATTTAGCAGCTATGCCATTCAAAACCTGCGCTAGTGCTTAATTTAGTTTTTATTCCCAAGCATTTAACAAGGTAAAAAAATATGAGCAAACAAACCATAACAGTAATTCCTGGCGATGGCATTGGTCCAAGCATTATAGAAGCAACAATTAAAGTATTAGATAAAGCAGGTTGTAATTTTAACTATGAATTTGCCGATGCAGGCTTAACAGCGCTTGAAAACCATGGTGAACTAGTACCTCAAAAAACCATGGATTTAATTGAAAAAAATAAAATTACATTAAAAGGCCCATTAACTACGCCAGTTGGTGAAGGTTTTACCTCAATCAATGTTACGCTGCGTAAAGAATTTAAATTATTTGCAAATTTACGCCCTGTACTTTCGTTTAAGGGTACTAAAGCACGCTATGAAAACATTGATATTTTAACCGTACGTGAAAACACTCAAGGAATGTATTCAGGTATAGGTCAGGTAGTCTCTGAAGATGGCGAACAAGCCGAAGCAAAAAGTGTAATTACTCGCGAAGGCGCTGAAAAAATTCTTGTTTTTGCTTATGAAACTGCACGTAAAGAAGGTCGTAAAAAAGTAACGGCTGTTCATAAAGCTAACATTTTAAAATCAACATCAGGTTTGTTTTTAAAAGTAGCTCGTGAAGTTGCAGCTCGCTACCCTGACATTGAATCAACAGAGATGATAGTTGATAATTGCTGTATGCAGCTAGTCATGAACCCAGGACAATTTGACGTTATTGTTACTACCAACCTTTTCGGTGATATTTTATCAGATTTATGTGCTGGTTTAGTTGGCGGCTTAGGTATGGCACCTGGCGCAAATATTGGTGAAGATTGCGCTATTTTTGAAGCAGTACATGGCAGCGCGCCAGACATTGCAGGTAAAAATTTAGCCAACCCAACATCGGTAATATTAGCCGCATTGCAAATGCTTGAATACTTAGAAATGAGTGATAAAGCAGAAAAAATCAGAAATGCACTCATTGATGTTATTGCTAGTGGAGATCGTACCACCCGTGATTTAGGTGGTACTCATGGTACTACTGACTTTACTGAAGCGCTGTTAGAAAGACTTTAGTTTTTTTGTAGAAAAAAGTTTATTCCTAAACTTTTTTAAAGCGGTTTTAAGTTTAGGTTTGGTTGGAAACGAAAAATCTAACTAAAATATAACGACCTATATCCATATAGGTAAAACCGCTTTTATAAGAGCCTTGCATGCACGGTGATTTCCTCACGATCATAATACAAATGCTTTGCATAAAGTTCATATTTTACTTTATGTTCGCTAAAAGCATCTTTTATCGTTTGCAAATCATCAGTGACCTGTTGATACCGCCCTTTCATTGGTAATTTCAAATTAAATATTGCTTCTTTGCAGTAACCGTTTAGCAACCACTCACTCATTAACTTAGCAACGCGCTGTGGTTTTTCAATCATATCACATACTAACCAGTAAACATTTTGCTTCATTGGCACGTATTTAAAACCATCCATCATTTTGTGTTTAACTTGCCCTGTTTCCATTAAAGAATCCGCCATAGGGCCATTATCAATGGCGGTAACCATCATACCACGACGTACTAGCTGATATGTCCAGCCACCCGGTGCAGATCCTAAATCAACTGCATTCATGCCAGACGTTAATCGGGTATCCCATTCATCTCTAGGAATAAAGTGCAAAAAAGCTTCATCTAACTTCAAGGTAGAGCGACTGGGGGATTGGCTAGGAAATTTAAGACGAGGGATGCCCATCACATGAGCAGAACTATTACACGCTAATGAAAACCCTAAAATAACTTCTTGCCCAGATAAAAATAAAGCATGTAAAACTGAAGCGTCTTGATCAAGTTCAGCTGATTTTTTCTTATCCGTTAGTATGTTAACCTTACGTAAACCTTGACGTAATGGCACGGCTAATTTACGACAAAACTTACTCAATGCCTTACCATCATTAGTATCCGCTGTTTCCATGCGTAAATCATCATATTGCCACTCTGTACCAAGCGCATCAACTATAGCCTCTACTCTATTATAGTCGGGCAGATCAATTTTTTCTGTTAAGGTTACAAACCACTGGCGAGCAAAAACAAGACGTTTAAGGGGAAGTTTTTTTATCAATGCTTCGCCATGATCACTTTCATGTAAATGAAAAAAAACAATACCTTGATTTTTTTTTAGATCTAAATAGCCATACATTTCATTCCATGCGGCTTTTTCTTGAATTTCAGCGCCACACTCTTTTTCAAAACCAGGGCGACAATATAATACGATAGAAGTCATAAATTATTTTTACCTTCAATAGACAATAGCAACCAAGCAACTGCCAGTGATATTCCACCAAATGGTGTTACTTTGCCAATAAAGGCAACATTAAAAAACATTGTAATATAAATACTGCCACTAAAGCATACAATGCCAAGAAAAAAAGCAAAGCATGACACTAACAATATTTTGGAGGGTGCTTTAACTTTCAACCCACTGATAACCCAAACTAATACAACTAACAACGCCAGTGTATGAAATAACTGATATTGTACTGCTGTTTTTAATGTTGCTTGAGTATAAACGGAAAGTGCTTGCCCTCCATGTGCCAGCCAAGCACCAAAGAGAACCGAAAAACAGCCACTAACGCCAACAAAAATGATTAAAAAACGTATAAACTTATGATTCATATCAACAGTGCCTTTTTTATAAATTGAATTATTTCAAATACAGCCCGTTCAATATGTTGTTGATGAGTGAAACCTGACTTTACCCTGGGCTTTAAACTGTGATCACCATCAGGTAAAAAAACACATTGGCATAAAGGTGATATGTCATAGTCCGATATTTCATCTTTACTTCCTAAAGTATCACGTTCACCTTGCACAATAAGTACAGGACTATTAGTTAATTGCAATGGCTCTAAACGTAATTTATCAACTTTTTTTGCCGGATGAAAAGGATAGCCTAAACAAAAAACACCTTGAATATATGTTGATATTTCAGTATTTTCTGCCAAGGTCACAGCAACGCGTGATCCCATAGATTTACCACCAATAAATAAAGGCAGCGTGCTTTTTTGTTCAGAAACCAAATGATTAACTATACTTTGATAACACTCAATTAGCGTTGGCATTCTATCGGGAGGGTAACGTTTTCCAAATTCAATACGTTTATCCATATAAGGAAAATTAAAACGTAATACATTAATATCAGCTTCATTCAATAAAAGTGTCACTTGCTCCATAAACTCATGATGCATATCTGCACCAGCACCATGAGCAAAAACAACCTGAGCAATAGGCGATGCTACGTCATTTACAATTTCAGTTGCCATTTATATTTTCTTTTATTCTTACTTATATTGATAGAAAGAGATAAAAGCGATCAATCAGTTACCAAAGATTCAAAACCTTTGACTAAATCATCAACTGCCTTCATTTGAGCAAGATAAGGCTCAAGTTTATCAAGTGGTAGCGCACAAGGGCCATCGCACTTAGCAATAGCAGGGTCGGGGTGTGCTTCAATAAACAACCCTGCAATACCTATTGCCATACCACTACGGGTTAACTGTGCTGCTTGAGCACGACGCCCGTCAGCACTGTCACTTCTGCCGCCAGGTTTTTGCAATGCATGAGTAGCATCAAAAATAACGGGAGCGTAATTACGCATTTCGTCCATGGCTAGCATATCCACAACTAAATTATTGTAGCCATAACAACTACCACGCTCACATAAAATAATATTTTCATTGCCTGCTTCACCAAATTTATTGATGATATGCCGCATTTCATGTGCAGCTAAAAATTGAGGCTTTTTCACATTAATAACAGCACCCGTTTTAGCCATTGCGACCACAAGATCGGTTTGTCTGGCTAAAAAAGCAGGTAATTGAATAACATCAACAACATCCGCAACAGGCTGTGCTTGATAGGATTCATGCACATCAGTAATAATTGGCACATTAAAGGTTGATTTTATCTCTTCAAATATTTTTAAACCTTCATCAAGCCCTGGTCCTCGATAAGAGTGCACAGATGATCTATTCGCTTTATCAAAAGAAGCTTTAAACACATAAGGAATATTTAACTTTTGCGTAACTTCGACATAATGTTCAGCTATTTTCATTGCTAAATCACGTGATTCAAGCACATTCATACCACCAAATAAAACAAAAGGTTTGTCATTGGCAACCTTTATATTGCTAACTAAAACTGATTTTATTGTCATCATTTTCTCCATAAAAATTAGGATAAAAAAGTTGATAAAAATTATAATACTATTAACTGGGTTAGCTAAGTAAACCTTTAAAGTAGCTTATTATTAATAGTCCTATTTTTTTACTCATGAGTATGGTTATTAACAATACTAATGAAATGTAGGATCACTTAGCGTAATTTTATCAAGTTGAATTTTCAGCAATTGGGCAGCTGGATCTTTTGGACAGTGTTCAACAAAATACCGATAATCATCAACGGCTACTTTAAAACAATCTAGTTGGTGAAGCAAAAACCCGCGATCTCTACGTTGCATTGGATCATCAGGGTTTAATGACAATAAAACATCAACACATAATAACGCTTTATCAAACATCTGTTCACTAATAAGCGTACTTTTTAATAAGGATAAATGTTCAACTAAAATAGCTTGGCGGTTTACCGTTTCTACTTCATGTAAACTGGGATCGCCAGCTAAGTCATCAAGGCATAAATCAATATCTTGCCAATCGAGCGACTCTCCTGTGACCGCATCAAAAACAATAGCAAACTGATCATTACAACAAATTCGTACCATTACTTTGTTAGGTACAAAAACCAAATCAGTTTCAAAGCCACAGGCTGTAATAATTTCAGCAACCAATACCGCTTTCACCATAGGTGACATTAACCGCTGATTCAGACTTATCGCTACTTGAAAAGAAAGTATTGGCCAGAGATTTCTATGATTATCAATAAACATATGTTGATAATATAATTCATTAAGCAATACTTCTGTTTGTTCTAGTGGTGATTCAATATCACTGATAACCGCCTGACACTGCTCAATAATCGTTTCTAAACTATCAAAAGCAAAAGATTGCTCAATAGTCGGTTTGCATTCAGTCAGTTCATCTTGAAAAATATATTCTTCAAGTAATACTAACGTTTGTAATAAATCTTTTTCTTCTGAGTTTAGCTCAGATAATAATAATGAATTCATGACAACTTAATAGTTACAATAAAAATAGAGGTTCACGCGTCATAGCTAAACGCACAATTAACATCACCCAACCGATAGCACCCAAATAACCAATTATTTGCATTGGTCTATTTCTCGCTAATTTTAAAGTGAAATATCCGGTAAAAATATAAGCAACAACCGCCAATAGTTTTTCCCCTAACCATAGCTGCTCTATTGGGTTAATGTGATATTGCACTGCCATAATCACACCCATAAGCAGTAAGGATGTATCGACAATATGCGGTGTTATTTTTACCCATTTAGCTTTTTGTTTAGGTGAGTTTGCGAGTAGCCAAATAAAACGTAAAGTGAAAAGGCTAACACTGATCACAGCCAGTGTCATATGCATATGTTTAAACATTTAGTACTTCCTATTTATTTATTTATTTATTTATTTATTTATTTATTTA
>Ga0209826_1001407_pt1 | contig 16766 bp, 14 predicted proteins | sample GOMGulsemesocosm_5_FD_184637 | JGI IMG/M metagenome (GOLD analysis project Ga0209826, IMG submission 184637) | Methane-oxidizing microbial communities from mesocosms in the Gulf of Mexico - GOM15C Gulf of Mexico (SPAdes) (version 2) | ecosystem: Environmental > Aquatic > Marine > Cold seeps... | reverse complement strand
ACAAGCGGTTACTTGTTCGCGAAGGGGAAAGCGTTAAAAGAGGACAGGTAATAGCAGAAATTGGTTTGGATAAGCAAAAGCAGTATGTATTATTTTTTGAAATTAGGCGCCATGGTAAAGCAGTCGTACCGACAAGGTATTTACCAAGATAAGTGTTGTATAAAGGAGGTATATAATCGTGAGTGAACAAAACACGTTAGATCAGGAAAAACCAAAAAAAAGAGCGGGTTCTGATAGAAGAATAAAAAAAACCTCTCCTACTGTAGAGAGAAGAAAGAATACTGACCGACGTACAACCGACCCGACTCAGATCTATCTTAATGAACTTAGTAACTCTAAATTATTAACGGCAGAAGAAGAAATAAAATATGGTCGGCTAGTACAAAAGGGTGATATGCCTGCAAGGCAAATAATGATTGAGAGTAACCTAAGATTAGTGGTTAAAATCTCAAGACGTTATATGAACAGAGGCATCCCATTACTTGATTTGATCGAAGAGGGTAACCTTGGTTTAATTCGAGCCGTTGAGAAATTTGACCCAGAAAAGGGCTTTAGGTTCTCAACCTATGCAACATGGTGGATTCGTCAAACGATTGAACGAGCCATAATGAACCAAAGCCGTACCATTCGCTTGCCAATTCATATTATCAAAGAAATGAATGGCTATTTAAAAACTGCGCAGGAGCTTACCCATCTTTTAGAGCGGGAAGCCAGTGCACAAGAAGTAGCAGATGCGACAGGGCAACCACTTAAAACAATTGAAAAAATGTTCAGGATGCATGCAGAGAATGTCACCTCAATTGACGTTACCTTTGGAAAAGATTCCGATCAGCCTTTAATGGATATAGTGGCAGATGATGAGGCAAAAGAACCTATTGATATCCTACAGGAAGAAGGTATTTCTAAAGGGCTGGAACATTGGTTAGGTCAATTAACGGATAAACAAAGCGAAATTATTTCGCGTCGCTATGGTTTACGTGGCTACCACGTATCTACCTTAGAGCAGGTAGCAAATGAAATGAGTGTCACTCGTGAGCGCGTTCGCCAAATTCAAATGGGTGCCCTGAAATCATTAAAAATTATCTTGGAAAAAGAAGGTTTATCCTCTTCTATACTACTTCATTAAGTCACTCATCTTTGGCTACAGAAGGCTGATGTTCTTCTGTAGCCAAACACTCATACTCTAAACTACCATCTCGTTTTCACGAAGTTCGGAGAGTTATCATAATCCTCTGGAAAAAGCTTAATTATTATCTAATATTTAGCATTTTTTTGACCTGATACGGTGCAGTGAAATTTCAGTGTTCTATAATATATAGATGTATAAAAACTGGAGTGTTTACGATGGGCAAAGAAATAGCAATAAAGAAAGATAACAATAATGGAATGAAGAAAAAAGAAGCGATAGAAAAGTTAAAAGAACTTCGTAACCCTCAGTTTGTGATGAACCAAAAAATGGCAATGTCAGGTAATGAATTGTTACAAATAACAAATGCTGTTGGTGAACATCCCTATGCTGAGAAAATGGGTATAGAAGAATATGAGCATGAAAAACATACCTTGCAAACTGAACTTCTTAAAGTACAAAGTTGGGTAAAAGAACACCAAAAGAAAATAGTTCTGTTCTTTGAAGGTCGTGATGCAGCAGGTAAGGGTGGAACTATCAAACGTTTTATGGAACACCTTAACCCACGTGCCGCACATGTGGTTGCATTAGAAAAGCCATCAGAACGAGAGCAAGGCGAGTGGTACTTCCAGCGCTATATTCGTCAAATGCCAACCAGGGGTGAAATCGTACTATTTGATCGTTCTTGGTATAACCGTGCGGGCGTAGAACGGGTTATGGGCTTTTGTAATGATGATGAGTACCTAGAATTTATGCGCCAAGCTCCTTTGATAGAGCGAATGTTGGTAAATGAAGGAACAATTTTCTCAAAGTATTGGTTCTCAGTAACGCGACAAGAACAATTACGCCGATTCCACTCACGCAAACATGATCCGCTTAAGCATTGGAAGCTTAGTGAGATTGATTTATTGTCTTTAAATAAATGGGATGAGTACACAGAGGCTAGAAAAGCGATGTTCTTCTACACCGATACTGCTGATGCATCCTGGATAATAGTGAAGTCTGATGATAAAAAACGTGCCAGAGTTAACTGTATGCGCCATTTCTTATACAACCTAGATTACCCGCTAAAAGACAATGCAATTGCGCATAAGCCAGACAATAAAATTGTTGGCCATGTGAATGAAATTTATATAAGCAAAAAGCAAGAGGTATAACAATGTCTAAGCAAGAGCAGAAGCTTCAAAAAATATTAGAAGCAGCTGAAAAAGCAGCTGAAAAGGCTATAAAAGCGGCTGAAAAAGCAAAAAAGGCAGCTAAAAAATCACAGCTTATTGAAGCAAAGGTCACCGTACAAAAAGAAAAAATAGATCGTGATACCAATAAAAATGTTAAAAAATTAGAAGATTTTGCACAACAAGCTGCAAAAAAGGCGCTTAAAAAGAGTCGCTCTAAAAAGAAGCTAGGATTGTAATTTAACGTCTAGTTACTAATGGTTTAAATTGTTAGTTATATACCCGTTCGGTGGAGCTTGCTTCTAGAAAATAGCCAAGAGCTTAAGGTTAATAATAGGTACAGGCTAACAATAAACTTGAGCTGCTCAGGTTGGTTATTAAACTCATAGTAGAAAATTAATATAGTTCCAGTTAAAAGGCCAATAATTGAAAGGCTAGTAATAAGTAATGATGAATGGGTTAAATCTCGAATCTTAAAGTTGGCGTAAGCCATTAGCAATGAGACTAATAAAAAAGTAACACTGCCAAATTCTAGAATGACCTCTAAACTACCTGCTAGTACCAGAAGAAATGCCAGTATAGCCATGCTTCCTATTGCATAAATAGGAACATGGTTAACTCGTTTAGAAAGAAAAGCAGGGAAATAGCCATCATCTGCTATAACCGCCATTTGTCTTGATGCTCCAAAAACCGTTCCGCTAATGGCACTACTGGTTGCCAATAGAGCACCGAGTATCACAAGATCAGTTCCCCAGTGACCAAGGACATTGCCCGCACCTGCAGCAAGGGCATATTCTTTGTTTTCAATAATATCTTCAAAAGGGATAGCTAGAATAGCGCCTAATGAAATAATGACATAAATTAAAATGGCTAAAAATAAGGCCGAATAAATCGCGATAGGAATATTCTTTTCAGGGGCTTCCATTTCATTAACAGCATTTATAACCAGCTGAAAGCCTTCATAGGCAACAAAGGTAAGCGAGGCGACAATAAAAATAGACAAAACGCTTACTTCAGGTTCATTCTGAAGCAGAACTGGAAGGGTTGTTTGGCTATTATTGATAAGGACAAATGAAATGATAACCAGAATAACCAATTTGGTATAAACCATAATATCTTCAATCTTACCCATACCTTTAACACTCCAGATATTGATAAGCGTAAAAACAAGGATCACCGTTCCAGCGACGATTTTTCTTGCCATTTCATTGTCTGCAAAAGAAAAACCACTAATCGCATAAGATGAAAAGGTATAAGCATACAAAGCCATAGTGCTTATATAACCGAAAATAACCCACCAACCAATCAGTGATGCAGCGAAAGGGGAATTGGGAAATGTCCTCTTATAGAAAGAGTAGGTGGCACCTTCATCCTTATAGTAAACACCCAACTTGACATAAGAATAGGCCGCCAGAGATGCAATAAGCCCACCAATAATAATCACTAAGGGTGTAAACACCCCAACCAGTGAGACTGAAATACCAAGAATTGTAAAAATTCCACCACCAACCATTCCACCAAGTGCAATAGCAATTAATTCGGGTATGCCAAGAGACTTGTTTCTCTTTCGGTGACATGACTTATTATGGTGTTTGAAAAAGATCATTTGTAGTTACCCAGATAACGATAATGGCCTAAGCTAGACAACGAAAAGGATGATCAAGTTAAGCTAGTTAGGCGAATTTAAACTAGTTTACCTTTATAACTAATTTCAACATACCAAAGTTGTTGTCATAAACACTTTTTAATAGTTTGGGCTCATTAACTCGCAATATTAACTCCCTATCTTTATTAGGCGTAAATAGCTCACCACTTTTTGCAAGCGTGCCCAATTTAAATTGCTAGTTAGCGACCTCTCCTAGAAAACTCCATACAAGGACTTAAGGGCGCGTAGGTAAAAGTGTAAGCTCTGCGCCTAAAGCCAAATATAGAGATATGGTCATATTCAGGGTTATAGTTATCAAGAAGGTACAAATAAGCTTCCCTCGCATCATTACCAATGCCCCAGCCCATAGCCATACCGATATTTTTTGTGCCAGTACTGATTCCTTTAATATTGGTAGTACTAATGTCTTGTCTATCTTATAAAGTAACCAGATTATGGAGCTTAGCAACATTAGTATGAGAACTCCGGTAATTAGCGCTGCCATCAAAAAAAACAACTAAATATCTCTCACCAACCGTCTTCTTTGGAATATGATCGATTCTTGTCGTGCGACTGTAACCAACCAATAAAATAGCAATAATAGTAAGAACAAGGCGAGATGATTTCATAGTGAATCCCCGTTTTTGTACTTATGCGGCCAAACTCATTTTATACATGAATTTTCAAGGTGTTAAGCAATGAGTGTTAATTATTAAACAAAACAGAAGTCACGTGTTTCCAACTCTTTTGCCATATACATGGCCCTATCTGCAAGTGCAGTGATCTCAGAAAGCGATTTTCCATTATCAGGGGAAATAGCTATACCAATGCTACAACTTATATCAATGTCTGCTCCAGAAAAATGATGGATAGAAGAGATACCATTGATAACTCTATTCGCTAAAACTTTTAATTGCCCTTCATTTGTAAATTCAGGCACTAGAATACAAAACTCATCTCCACCGACCCTATAAATATTTTCATTTTTTCTGAGTAATGTATTTGTTTTTTTCGCAATAAATTGTAGTAATTCATCTCCAATTTTATGCCCGAGACCGTCATTGATTTGTTTGAACTTATTAAGGTCTATAAAAAAAAGAGCAAGTTTCCTGTTATGGCGTTGAGCCTTTTTGGACTCAAGCTCATAATCATGTGCAAGCTGCCTTCTATTGGGGAGTTCAGTCAAATGGTCATGATGGCCTAAAAAATCTAATTTTTCTTCCATTAACTTCATGTCAGTAATATCAAAAATAGAACCAAGTAAACCTATCGTTTCACCCTTTTTATTTTGAAATGTTGCCTTATGAAACCTAACAATGCATTTTCTATCAAATGAAAGGCTTATATCAGCTTCATATTCCTGCTCTCCAGGATTATCAAATAGCTCGTTATCTTTTGCGGAAAATATATCAGCTTGTTGTTTAGGCCATAAGTCATAAACAGTATGGCCAATTAATTGGAGATATGTTTTTCCAGAAATATCTTCGTAAGCTTTATTACAGGCAATGTATTTTCCTTGTATATCTTTAACGAATAAAGGAACGGGGATTAGATCCAGTACTTCATGAAATGAGTCTTCATATTTTTCAATAAAATGTGTTAAGTCAATAAACATATGAGTCGAATTTTAACGGTAGATTCTCTAATGAGTGATTGTACCTAATAAGTAAGATACGAGTCTTATGAAAAACCAAAAGAAGGTTTGAAATTTAGTGGCTAAATTTACTTGACCACTGCAAATTAAAGGGTAGCGTTCTGAGTAGCACTAAGTTAATGGTATTTAGCGTATGATTTAAGTGGGTTCATTTGCAAGAAGAGAGATAATAAAGCATGAAAAACTGCCTCTATTTCTCCTCGGATTTCACCTTTCAAGTCTGTGCCGTAAACCTAAATCAGCATAGCTAATGTTGGCTAAAAAGCTTGCTGAATTGAAGCAAAAAATGTTTAGTCAACATTTAATCAAGCTTCTATATGACTCAATTGCTGGAAAAAATCATACCCTTTCGACCTAGAAGACGGGAGCCTAAAGCGGTCAAACGATGGCCTGAAAAATATCAATTATTAATCGCTCACAGACATGAAATGATGGGGATAAAATACAGAGGTAGATAGACTCCCAGAAGGCTTAACTGAGTGCCATTAGGTAGCGCCCACTTTAATTGTTGCATTAGCAAATTCAATAATCCAGACGTTACCGGATTCACACAACAGAATGAATGAATAACAATTTCATAATTATTATGCCGCCGCCGCAAAACCTTTGCTAAAGACACTTTGATTAAAGTACTTTTCTCTATCGATATTAAAGGCTTCTGGGTTAATAATGTTTTGGACTTGAAGAGGGTAGCCTCTCGAATCAACGAGTAGTGTTTCTAGGTCAACAACTGTTTCATCAACCGCAACCATCTTGCTATCCATAATCGTTAATACTCGAGGGCGTAACTTCGAATCTTCATTCGCTTCCAGCACCAGAGCCACGCGATCATCACTGAGCTGAACGTAGCAACCCGGAGGGAAAACACCTAAGCTTTCGATAAATTTACTCACTAACGCGTAATTAAAGAATTCTCCCGCTTGTTTATACAAAACCTGAGTGGCTTCCAAGTGGGTTAGAGCTTTTCTATGTCCCCTGTTACTGGTTAACGCATCGTAGGTATCAACAATTGAAATAATGTTGGAATAGAATGACACTTTATTGTCTTTTAACCCTTGAGGGTAACCTTGGCCTTTAATACGCTCATGGTGCGTTAATGCCGTTTCAATCGCGCCGTGAAACATATTTTTGCTCGACTTTAAAAGTTCAGCACCCAAGGTCGTATGTGTTTTCATAATGGCTGACTCTTCTTCCGTTAGCGCCGTTGTTTTATTCACAATATCAGAGGGAATGAGCATCATGCCCATGTCATGCATCATGCCGCAAAGCCCAAGGTTCCTAAGCTCTTGTTCAGGCAAACCAATATGCCGGCCGAGAACGATGGATAACATACATACATTCAAACTATGCTGAGCCGTATATTCACTTTTCTTTTTTAACTGTGTTAGCCAAAGGTGTGCATCAGGTGAATTCAAAATACTGTTAACCGAAACGGCCACGGCTTCTTTTGCTCCTACAGTATCAATGCTGCCACCATTTTTTACCGTTTGCATCATGTCTTTAATTAGCAGGCCAGTCTCATGGTAATGACTTGTCGCATTGGTAATTTCTTTTTCAAATGAACCGCGCTTTTTCCCCGGCTTTCCAATAATCAGCGCCTTACCAACAACCGAATTTTTCGCATCTAGGCTCAGCCTGCTCTGCCGTGTAGTATCAATGTAAACATGGTGGCAGAGGCTTCTAACAACCTGCAGATCACGGTCAGTTGTAATATTAAAGCCTTGCAGTTTAAAAGGGGAGTCTAACCAAGGGCGATCAAGCTTGGCAACGTACATACCAAGGTTAAGGTTCTCTGTACGAACATAGGTTAGTGTTGATTCTTCGACATATCGAGCCGCTTGTTGAGTAGACGACTTTTTACCGAATAGTTTCAAGATCCAATTAATCATCGTTATATTCCTGTTGTTCTTAAGTGCATTGAGCCCACTAAGCACATTAAATCGTTGCTACAGTATAGAGAAACCTATCTGCTACTAAGAGGTACAAAAGGCCGAAGAGTTCAATTGTTAGAGTTAGAGCACAAATATTTAAGTGTTCCCTCTAAATTATGACAACTGGGTCACAACAAATATTGTTAAGCATTAGCAAGAAGAATGGCATAAAGGAACTTTTTGAATACATAACAGTTAGTTAGCAAATAAAAAATGACCCAAAAAAAGAAGGAAAGATGTCAGATCTTGCCCTTAGCATATGAGTATTAATATTTAAGTTATGGGTGCATTAATAAGCAAAAAGTAAGGATCAGAGATCCTCTTGGTTTAAATTTCAGAACGCTTTACGATTCGCTTTTTAAAACGAAGAGAGCTGTATTAGTGACTTGAACTTACCGGTTTTTTATAAAAAAAAGGGTGTGCCTACTATTGCGTCTGAATATAGATAATCTGTTCTTAATTTATCCATATTCCATTCGTTATTTGACAATCTATAGCATCTAAAGCCATATGAATTGACAATCCTAGGCCAACAAGCCTTGTTTTTGGCACGAAACAAAGAACAACATACAAAATTATGAACCAAATTTGATGCAATGGATGAAAACCAATGCTGCAACGATTTGGACTGTAGATTGGATCAGCTAATAGATGATCAATATCTACAATCATCGTCATTATCAAGATTAAATAGGCTGTTACCCAAGTGCCACGATAAAAAATTCCTACCAATAAAGCTGGAACTAAAAAATGTAAGCCTAAATGAAGCATATGGAGATCACTCTATTTTGTATCAATCTTATCGATGGGGTAGCCTGAAGCTCTCTTTAGCTACTGAAAACTAACTATTTTTATACTTCAGACTATACTGAAATAAAATTAGATTTTATAGGACATGGGCGAACGCTATATGAATAACCAGAATACCGAACTCCAGCAAGAAATAGCAGACCTCCAAAAGCAAATTGTAACTTATCAGCAGGGTATGCTTGAGTTGCAACAACGTAGCGATATTCAAGACACTCTGAATGAAATGCTTAACATTTCCCTCATGCAAATCCCACTTAATGAGCAAATGGAAAGGATATTACTGATTGTACTGAACATACCTTGGCTCTCTTTAGAAATGAAAGGTTGTGTTTTTCTAACCGACGAAGCAGGTACAGGGCTCAAAATGGTTGCTTATCACAATCTTAACGAGCCGTTGTTAAGCATGTGTAATCACATACGATTTGGCCAATGTTTGTGTGGCAAAGCTGCTAATTCTCAGGAGCTGATTTTTCGTGATTGTATCGACCAGGATCATGACATTCGTCCTGAAGGCATGCAGCCGCATGGTCATTACAATATGCCAATTGTTTCAGATGGAAATACTCTTGGCGTACTAAATCTCTATGTAAAACATGGCCACAAGCAAACAGAGTTAGAGCAAAATTTATTAAGTGCTAGCGCAAAAGCAATGGCCGGTATCATTGAACGTAAAAAAATCGAGGAAAAACTGCATAAACTCTCTTACATCGATTCACTGACAGGAATTCCTAATCGCCGGCATTTTATGAATCAACTTGATGAGGTCATTATTGAATCTAGAAAGGCTCGGCTGTTTGCGATACTCTTTATTGATCTAGATCGATTTAAAATAGTTAACGATACTTTTGGCCATGAGTTTGGTGATCAAATCTTAATTGAAGTGGCTCAACGGGCGCAAAATAACTTGCGCGATACAGATATAATAGCTCGATTAGGCGGTGATGAATTTGCCGTTATCTTAGAAATGATCCCCTCCGAAGAGAAAGCAGTAGAGATTGCGGAGCAGCTCATTAAATCAATTTCAATGCCTTATACAATAAATGAGAAGGAGATTTCTATTGGGGCAAGCATTGGCATTAGCATCTACCCAGCTCATTGCTCCCATGGGGAGAGCTTACTTAAAAAAGCAGATGAAGCACTCTATCAGGCTAAAGAGGCTAGAGGGAAAGCTGTTTTATACAGGGGATAGGATCGCTTGTTGAAAATGGAGTGTTTGTTTGAGTGAGTGCACCTGAACAGGGTGGATCAGGCCTATGGCAGGTTGCATTATGTACCATAAATACGTGTTTAACCTTTATATTTACTGGCTTTGTGCTACTTCCCCCCCCCCCAACGTTTGCTATAATCCCGAAAAATTTATAAATAATGATGATGGCCGCTGCTCCATAGTGAGTAAGCGCACAAAAACGGTGCCTTTCTAATTGGTTACTTTTATGTGCTATAGCCGTGCCGTTGCAACCTAGAGATATGAGATTCAATGTTATTTAAACGCAAAGAACAGAACCCTATCCGCATTGCGGATAAAAAGGTTAAAGACTGGAAATACACCACATGCGGCTATTGCAGTACCGGTTGCTCGATTGAAGTTGGTCTAAACGAGGATGGCAAAGCCGTGGCTACCCGTGGTAACGCTAACGCCGATGTGAATCGTGGCAAGCTATGCATTAAAGGCATCTTTGAACACGAATTGTTCGATGCTTCTGGCCGTGGTGACAAACCCCTTATGCGTAGCCAGCCGTTCGAGCCTTGGCAAAAAACCGATTGGGATACCAGCCTAGACCACATGGGCAGTGAAATTAAACGTATCCAAGATACCTATGGTAAAGACAGTTTTGCCATCGTGTCCACCGGTCAGATATTAACCGAAGAATTTTATACCTTAGGTAAATTGGCCCGTGGCTGTATCGGCACCAATAATTATGATGGTAATACAACGTTGTGCATGGCCTCTGCTGTAAGTGGCTATAAGCGCTCGTTTGGTTCAGACGGTCCACCAGGCTGCTACGAAGATTTCGAGCATACTGAATGCTTAATGGCTTGGGGTTCTAACCTGCCCGAGCAACACCCTGTTATTTACTGGCGTTTAAAAGAAGCGTTAGAAAAACGTAAATTCCCTGTGATCGTCATAGACCCAAGGGTCACCATGTTTGCACAATTTGCCGACATTCATTTAGCCATTACACCGGGTACAGATTTAGCCCTAATGAACAGCTTAATGTACGTTATTTTAGATGAAGGCCTAGAAGACCGTGACTACATCAATGCCCACACCAATGGCATTGAAGAAGTAGAAGCCTGCGTAAAAGATTACGATCCAATTAGCGCGTCTAAAATTTGTGGCATTAACGAAGATATTATTCGTCAGGTGGCGCGTCTTTATGCCAAAGCCGGTTCAGCCATGTCGATTTGGACCATGGGCATTAACCAGTCTACCCACGGCAGCGACGGAGTGGTGGGCATAAACAGCATTAACCTAATTACCGGCAACATTGGTAAGCCAGGTGGTACCTCGCTTTCGATTACTGGCCAATGCAATGCCATGGGCACCCGCGAGTGGTCATCGTGTTCAGGTTTACCGGGTTATCGTTATTTAGAGAATCCAAAAGACCGTAAAGAGGTTGCCGATTTTTGGGGCGTGGATGAAGAATTCTTCCCGAAAAAACGCGGTCTTGCGCAAACCGATATTTTTCCAGCCATTGAAAGTGGCGAAATAAAAGGTTTATGGTTGGTGGCAACCAACCCCATGACGTCAATGCCGAATACCGCCCGTATTCGTAAAATTTTAGAAAAACTAGATTTCTTAGTGATACAAGATGCTTATGCCGATGTAGAAACCACCCAGTACGCGCACATGTTTTTACCCGCTGCGGTATGGGCTGAGAAAGAAGGTTGCTTCACCAATACTGAACGTCGTTACAATATTGTACGTAAGGTGCAAGAGCCGGTTGGTGATAGTAAAGCAGATTTCTGGATATTCAATGAAGTGGCAAAGCGCTTTCCTAATGGTCAAAAAATTGATTTTCCAGAGACAGTAGAAGGGGCTTTTAATGAAATGAAGGCCTTATCAAAAGGTGACTCTCGAACCTTAGATATTTCAGGTATGACCCATCAAAAAATTGAAGATTCGTGTGGCATTCAATGGCCTTACCGTGAAAGCGATATGGCCGAGGGTGAATCCAGCACTGGCGGCGGTAAGGTAAAAGGTGATGCCCGTTTATACACCGATGGAAAATTCCAAACTAAAGACGGTAAAGCCAATTTAATTCCATTGCCGTTTATTGATAACAACGAAATCCCGTGTGACGAATACCCATTCTGGATGAACTCTGGCCGGGTGGTTGAGCACTTCCATACTCGTACCCGTACCGGAAAAATGGGCAATTTAAACAAGTACAGCCCAACGCCGTACATGGAAATGAACCCAGATGCTGCCGTCGATTTAAACATTAAGCATGGCAGCTATGTGCGTATTGTTAGCCGGCGTGGCGATGCCGTGGTCATGGTGCAGTGCACACAAAGGGTTGCTCGTAATTCTGTGTTCATACCGTTCCATTTTCACGATTGTGTTAACCGAGTTTGCCTCGGTTTATTAGACCCTCATTCCCGTCAGCCAGCCTTCAAGCAAGGCTCTATCCGCATTGAAGAAGTGGATCAAATATTGGCTGCACAATTAAACGTCGAACGACGTTCGTACTAAGGGAGGGTTGAATATGAATAATATAACTAAAGACAAAGCAAAAACAAAAAACCCGGCCGCGACTACCGTGTCTTTTTACGATGCATCAGGTAATAACAACGGCTTTAACAGTGCCAATGTGGTCGTACCTGTAAATAAAGACGCATTAAAAGCCGCGGGTAATCCAAGCGAAGGCAAGCCAGCAGTAGAAATTGGTTTACGTGAAGAAAACATGACGGGCTTACAAAAGACCGTTCGTAAAATGAACCCTTGGTTTATTGCTCGTAACTTTTTAGACACCTTAGGTGTGGATAAAAGTGATGGAGTTGTAAACAACGGCGAATTGAATACAAAAAAGCGTGCTATTTTTGATGTGCGCTCGGGTGAGCGTGATTACGCAAAATTAAATGATCCTATCGTGCACGAGACAAACCGTTACGGCACCATGATCGATTTGTTGAATATTACTGAAACAGCGTTGCCAACTGGTCGTTCGTTGGAAATAAACGGCAACCCTGAAGTGGGCACCAACCCTAATCGCAACAAACAACATGGTTTTCACTTTACAGCAGATAACTGCATTGGTTGTCATGCGTGTGAAGCGGCGTGCAGTGAGAAAAATGACTTACCCGCGCATTTATCTTTTAGGTCGGTGGGTTATATAGAAGGGGGTTCGTACCCAGACTATAAACGCATGAATATTTCCATGGCCTGTAACCATTGTGATAATCCAGTCTGTATGAAAGGTTGCCCTACAAAGGCGTATACCAAGCACGCCGAATACGGTGCTGTATTACAAGACCCTGAAACCTGTTTTGGTTGCGGTTACTGTACTTGGGTTTGCCCGTACAACGCACCACAACTTGACCCAATTGAAGGGAAAGTATCAAAATGTAATATGTGTGTAGACAGGCTTGAAGTGGGATTAAAACCAGCCTGTGTGTCGGCTTGTTTAGGCAACGCGTTAAACTTTGGTGTGACCGAAAATACCCCTGAAAACCGCGAGCAAATTAAAACCAGTATTCCAGGTTTCCCTGATCCTACTATTACGAACCCTAATATTCGTTTCCAGCAAACCAGACCCATGCCAAACGAAATGGCCCGTACCGATAGCATGCCGGTTAAATATCACAAACAGGAAGACGGTTCGTTCCGTTCGGTTGTGGACGAAAAAGAAGGCAAAAAAGTATCGTGGAATTTAGGCCGTTTAAACAGCCGTGAAAACCCATTAGTGATTTTCACCTTGTTTACGCAAGCGTCTATGGGCGCATTTATTCTTTTATATTTAGGTTCAATACTAGGTGTAGAGAGTTTAGTTGCCGTTAAAAATAGCGTAATTTATTTACCACTGTTAATTGTTTTAGCAGGTTTACAAGCGGTAGGTTTGTTGTTATCCACTATGCACTTGGGTAAACCACTGCGTTTTTATCGGGGTTTTAATAACTTACGTTATTCCCCTGTTAGTCGAGAAGCATTGGGTGTCGCGTTGTTTTTTACGGGAATTTCATTATTTACCGCACTCGAAGTGGCCGCCTTTGGCCTTGAATACTTCAACCTATTTAGCGCAGAAGCATTAGTGGCATTAACCACTGATTTTATTATTCCAGCGCAACATGGCTCGGCAATTTTTGCGATTACCACCGGTCTAATTGGCTTGTATTGGATGTACCGCAGTTACCGAATTCCCGCTCGCCCGTTTTGGGATCACGGCCAAGTATTCAGTGCCTTCTTTGGTACCCTGTTCAGCTTAGGCGCTTTAGTATTGGCCATAATGGCTGTGCCGGCATTGTTAATAGCAGGTAAAGATGTAAGCCAATTATTGCAAATTACCGCAGGCTTAGCCGCCTTTGGTTTGGCTTTTGAAGGCTTGGGTTTACTCAAACACGCCAACTACCTAAACACCGAAAGTGGTGAAGGAGCCGCCGCCCATTACGTGCAGCAAACCACCTTCGGTAAAAGCTATATCCTGCGGAATGTATTAATGGCTGCAAGCGCGTTAATAATGGCCATCGTAGCTATTTTCTTAAGCGACAGCAGTATTGGTTTAATTGTAGCGGCCATTACTGTCCCTGCCATTTTGATTAGCTTATTAGTGGGTCGTTGCCTGTTCTATATTTTGGTTGTTCCAACCACCATGCCAGGGGCTTTTTTCTGGAAAAACAAAGGCTTTGAAGAACATGCCCGTGATGTAGGTCTAGCAGATATGCCGCAAGTTGGTGTTGTACCAGCTTGTCATATCCATTAGCCTTTTATTGATCGCCAGACCAAAAAAGGTGAGCAATGCTCACCTTTTTTATGTCCCCTAAACAATGCTAAAATTCTCCTCACAAAAACGACGCCAGTTGACTATAAAAAAACCGGCATAGAGAACTCCATGAACCTACAAGACGTATTGAATAAAACTTGCTTAATTGGCGTAACCTATGTAGACACCAACGGCGATACCTTAAAACAAGCTCAATACGCAGGCACCGTAATTGAAGTGGATGCAGAAGAAGGTATAAAGGTAAACCTGATGCCAGTGAAGGCAGTTGATTCAAAAAAGAATCCGGTAGAGAAAACACCAAACTTTCATTTACCCCCTTCACTAGATGCATGGTTCATTGCTCCAAAAGGGCACTTTAAAAATGCCGAACATAATATTGATATTGAAAACCCAGATTATTTTGTCACTTGGGATATCGTTAAAAAGAAAGACCTAGATCAAGTAGAAGAAGGCCAACAAGAATGGTGGGAATGGCATCCACGGGCCGTATCTCCGAGTGTGAATTAATAATATTAATTTACATGATCTATTGATACTTGTAAGTGAATATAGCTTGAATTAAATTTGCAACAGCCTGACTTTTTAAAAGCACTTATTAATGCTGTTGCTTGTCTTTTACCATTAGGTTGAAGCGAGCTTCAGTTTTATTATCTCAATTTTCAGGCATAAAAAAAGGGCTTTTATTTAAGCCCTTTTTTATCTCTCGGCTTGCTCTATTAAAACGATACGCCAACATCAACAGAGAATTGATCCATACACAACTCAATAGTATTGCTAGGATCAAACAGGCTGCCACCTGTTACACACTTTTCTGGAGCATACATAAAGGCAACATCTATAGATTTCCCGTTATCTAATTCCTTGGTGAAGCCAATGGTGTAATGCTGTTCAATGGTGCCTGAAGCGATGATGTTAAAGGTGACTTCATCGTTAGGGATAGGTTGCTGGCCATAGCTTGCACCAACACGCAATGTCCACTCATCTAATGCAGACCATGTATAACCTAGTTTGTAGATAGTCATATTATCCCAGCCAAAACCAACGCTATCACCGAGTTTCCCACCGCTTAATAAGCTGCGCGAGGTGTTACCAATGGCATCAGATTCGTTATATTGGATTTGTTGAATATCGGCTGTTAAAACACCTTGGCCAAGATTAGCCGCTAAACCAATTTGCGCATTGGCTGGAATATCAAACTGGCCACCGTGGGTGAATAAGCCTGCATAATCATCGAAAGTATTTTTGATTCTTGTTTGATATGAGGCAGCTAATCGAATACCGGGTGTTACTTCAGCCAGTACACCGACTTTTAAGCCAATACCAAATGCGTGGTCGTAATCATTATTACTTAAGTTCGAGGGATCAGAAGAATAGCCTTCAAACTGTTTTAACCCATTCATTCTTAAGCGTGAATAATTAAGTATGGCAGCCAGACCCCATGAAGCTCTGCCCTCTGCAAATTTACGAGAATAGTTTAGGTTAGTAAATAGTTGTGCGTAATCAACACCGGTATGATCGGCACCGAAAGTTCCGGCCTTAAAAGGTGTGTTATTCGTGGCGTAATCTGTATTCATTCCACCATTGCCATAAATGGCTAGGCCAATAGAGGTTTCTGGGCTGATAGGGCGGCTAATAGCAAGTGCTGGAATAATAAATATTTCGCTATCACTGGTTACTTTTTTACCAGGAAAGGGCGGGAAGCCAGCAGCTCCTGCGCTATCAACATCATAGCTGCGGTGAGGTGAGAAAAGCTGCATGCTTAAATTGTTTTGTACACCAACAAAAACAACACCAGCTGGGTTTATGGAAGCGATTAACGCATCTTGTGGGAAAGCAACACCACTACCGGCAATACCGGCTTGTTTAGCGCCATAACTAAGAGCGTATAAGCCATTTGAGGCAACCGCGTTAGGAATAATTGCGCAGGCGGACAGTAATAAAGTGCTTGCTAAAGCGCCTTTGTATTTTTTGAGAGAGTTTTTCATGAAGAGGGGTGCCTGAATGGGCGTATGTTCTAAAAGAGGCGCATTTTAGATATTTCTGCTTACTAGGTCAATTTGATTGAGATTGATTATCGATTAAAGCGATCACCCCAAACCATATAAAAAACCAAAGGACGTAGATAATGTGGAATATGATCAATTCATCGCTATCAATGTGCTCTTTATGCATAACTGTTTGTAAGAAATAAGAGGCTAGCTATTTAAGTTTGGTAGATAATATTATTGTTGAGTTAGCAGCTTTAAGTAGTAAAATTAACTCTTCAAAGAGGCGAGGTATTTACATGAAGATGAGTCAAATAGCGTTTAAGGGCTTCAGTTTTTTTGGCTCAGCCTAATCTACAATGAATTCATTATTTGAAAAGGATATTGACTGTCCGTATTGCGGGGAATTAATTTCAGTGCTCATCGACTGTTCAGTTGATGAGCAAGAATATATAGAAGACTGCCAAGTATGTTGTAGGCCAATCAATTTGAAGGTTG
>Ga0209826_1001405_pt1 | contig 16788 bp, 13 predicted proteins | sample GOMGulsemesocosm_5_FD_184637 | JGI IMG/M metagenome (GOLD analysis project Ga0209826, IMG submission 184637) | Methane-oxidizing microbial communities from mesocosms in the Gulf of Mexico - GOM15C Gulf of Mexico (SPAdes) (version 2) | ecosystem: Environmental > Aquatic > Marine > Cold seeps... | reverse complement strand
AATAACATTCAGGGGTATTTCTATTCTAAACCTATTCCTGCTGATGAGATGAGAAAGTTTTTAACCAGATAGTCGTAGTGCCTCGCAGTACTAAGCCAACGTACTTATCCTCTTAACTTCTTATAGGTGGGCTGGTCTAGTGCTGAAACGAAAGCAAGTGGTAGTGGTGTTTAAAACAAAAAAAGTCTTGCAGAACGCAAGACTTTTTTATTTATAACAAGGTGGTTTGAAGTTTAGCTAAGCCTTCCCCAAATCTTCACAAATCAACAAGGAATGCGGCGTTGTTACTCCCATTCTATAGTTGCAGGAGGCTTTCCACTTATGTCATAAACAACACGTGAGATACCATCAATTTCATTAATAATGCGGTTAGAGACTAACCCTAAGAAACCGTATGGTAAATGCGACCAACGAGCGGTCATAAAGTCGATAGTTTCAACGCAACGTAAACTAACTACCCAATCATATTTACGCGCATCGCCCATAACACCTACAGAGCGTACCGGTAAAAATACAGTAAAAGCTTGGCTTACTTTTTGGTATAAGTCAGCTTTGTGTAATTCTTCAATGAAAATAGCATCAGCGCGACGAAGTAAGTCGGCATATTCTTTTTTTACTTCACCTAAGATACGCACACCTAAACCAGGACCAGGGAACGGATGACGATAAAGCATGTCATAAGGTAAGCCTAGCTCTAAACCGATTTTGCGTACTTCATCTTTAAACAACTCGCGTAAGGGCTCAACTAAACCAAGCTCCATATCGTCAGGTAAACCACCCACATTATGGTGCGATTTAATAACATGCGCTTTACCTGTAGCAGAAGCCGCCGACTCGATAACATCAGGATAAATAGTACCTTGTGCTAACCATTTTGCATTTTTAAGCTTCTTTGATTCTTCATCAAAAACTTCTATAAAAACATTGCCAATAATTTTACGTTTTTTCTCAGGATCACTTTCACTGGCTAAACGATCTAAAAATCTGTCTTCGGCTTTAACATGAATAATTTTCAATCCAAAGTGGTCACCAAACATATCCATTACTTGCTGGCCTTCGTCTAAGCGAAGTAAACCGTTATCAACAAATACGCAAGTAAGCTTATCGCCAATGGCACGTTGCAATAACATCGCCACCACTGATGAATCAACGCCGCCTGACAAACCAAGAATAACTTCGTCATCACCCACTTGTTGCTTCATTTTGGCAATAGCGTCTTCAATAATCGTTGCAGAAGTCCATAGTTTTTCACACTGACAAATATCAACCACAAAATGTTCTAAAATACGCATACCCTGTTTGGTATGCGTTACTTCAGGGTGGAATTGTACGCCATAAAAGTGCTTATCTTCATTAGCCATTGCGGCAAAAGCACAACTGTCAGTTTTGGCTACGGTAACAAAGCCATCAGGAATAGCTGAAACCTTATCGCCATGGCTCATCCATACGTCTAATAAAGCATTTCCGTTAGCGCTAACACTATCTTCAATAGCATTAAATAAAGCAGATTTAGTGATCACTTCAACGGCAGCATAACCAAATTCTTTTTGCTCACTACTTTGCACACTGCCGCCAAGTTGCTCTGCCATAGTTTGCATGCCGTAACAAATACCTAACACAGGAATATTGGCATTAAATACATATTCAGGTGCGCGTGGTGAGTTGTCTTCAATAACAGATTCAGGGCCACCCGCAAGAATAATACCTGTTGGCTTAAATCCTTTAATCTGCTCTTCGGTCACATCCCATGACCAAAGCTCACAGTAAACGCCAATTTCACGTACACGACGAGCAATAAGCTGAGTGTATTGTGAGCCAAAATCTAATATTAATATGCGGCTGCTATGAATGTCTTTACTCATGTTTGTTCCTAAAAATAATTCTTGTAAAAGTAAACAGGCTGACAAAAGTCAACCTGATAAAAAATATAACTATTTGCCTCTTCGTGAAGGAGTCGTCATTCTGTAAATCACTTATACAGAATCTTGTGCATCAATCCTGAGATCCTCAATTAAGAGACCATGAGGATGACAGCAGATGAATAATTACAAGTTTTTGCCTAAAAGCGTTTCTAATTCCAACTGTATTTTGAGATAACACTTTAACCTCTGTTTTTTAAATATAAAAATTAGAGTGTTTTATAAAGTAGTTTTGTTCGAGAACAAAGAAAAAGCGCGGAGCCTAGTTACTTATATTAGCACCTAGGTGAGCACTTCTGATGCCGTTATCGTCAAAAATATAAAGTAAAATTAACCCGTTCTATAATTAGGGGCTTCTTTTGTAATGGTCACGTCGTGTACATGTGACTCGCCCATACCTGCTGAGGTTATTTTCATAAACTCAGGTTTAGTGCGCATTACTTCAATATTCTCACAGCCGGTTAAGCCCATTGATGAACGTAAACCGCCCATTTGTTGATGAATAATTGCTGATACTGGGCCTTTATAAGCAACACGCCCCTCAACACCTTCGGGTACTAATTTATCCGCTTCGCCATCAGATTTTTGAAAGTAGCGATCACTTGAACCTTCTTTTTGGCTCATGGCACCTAAAGACCCCATGCCACGGTAAGATTTATAATAACGACCTTGATAAAGTTCAACTTCACCCGGTGACTCTTCAGTACCTGCTAACATGCTACCCACCATAACGCAGTGTGCGCCAGCAACTAAAGCTTTAGCAATATCACCTGAAAAACGAATGCCGCCATCAGCAATTACTGGAATATCAGTACCTTTTAATGCTTCCACTGCATTTGAGATAGCGGTAAGCTGCGGTACACCAACGCCAGTAACAATACGCGTGGTACAAATTGAGCCTGGGCCAATACCAACTTTAACGGCATCCACACCAGCATCAGCCATCGCTTTTGCGCCAGCGCCAGTGGCAACATTACCTGCAACAATTTGTAAATCAGGATACTTATCTCGCGTTTCTTTTACTCTGTCTAACACGCCTTGTGAGTGACCATGAGAAGTGTCAATTAATAATACATCAACACCCGCCGCAACTAATGCATCAATGCGTTCATCCGTTCCTGCGCCAACACCAACAGCAGCGCCAACACGCAGACGACCTAATTCATCTTTACAGGCATTGGGTTTATTTTCGGCTTTTTGGTAATCTTTTGCGGTAATTAAACCAACCAATTTGAATGAGCTATCAACAACTAATATTTTTTCAATGCGATGTTCATGCATTAAACCCAGAATTTCTTCACGGGCAGCGCCTTCTTTTACCGTGACTAAATTCTCTTTGGTGGTCATCAATGCGGAAGCAGGTTTGCTGAGGTCAGTTTCAAAACGTAAATCACGACCTGTGATTATACCCACCAAATTATTCTCAGCATCGACGACTGGAAATCCCGAAAAGCCTAGTTCATCCGCTTTATGCATAATTTTTTCAATAGAGTCTGATGCATTAACCGTTTTAGGCTCTGAAACAATACCACTTTCATATTTTTTAACTTGTGAAACATTGCTTGCTTGTTCCGCAATAGTCATATTTTTGTGAATAAAACCTAAACCACCTTCTTGCGCTAACTTAATAGCCAGACGTGCCTCAGTTACAGTGTCCATTGACGCAGAAACCATAGGTACATTTAAGTTTATTTTTCGGGTTAAACGGGTTTTTAAATCGGCTGTATGGGGTAGTACCGTAGAATGAGCAGGTACTAATAGAACATCATCAAAAGTTAACGCTTCTTGGGCAATTCGTAACATCGCAATATCACCAGAGTTAAGTGTGAGCTAGGCACCAAAGAAGTAAAAGTGAGTACTTAATTGATACTTAATATTGCGGCAAAATTTTAACCGCTTTATTGCTTTAGGACAACATAAATTTGCTTTTAAAGTATAAAAGGATGCAAAATAACTGCCCTGAATGATTATTGACTATTCTTATGAGCAAACAACATATTTTACAAGTAAGTGAACTGACAAAAAAAGTGCGCTTTATTTTAGAAAGCGAATTAAACACTGTGTGGTTAACAGGGGAAGTATCTAACTTTGTTTCAGCTAGCTCTGGCCATTGGTATTTGTCATTAAAAGACCATAAATCTCAAGTCCGTTGTGCCATGTTTAAGGGCAACAACAGGCGTGTACGTTTAAATGTGGTCAATGGTCAACAAGTTTTAGTTCGCGCTAAAGTTTCTTTATATGAACCCCGTGGTGATTTTCAGCTTATAATTGAGCAAATGGAAGATGCTGGCGAGGGGCTATTACGTCAACAATATGAACAATTAAAAAACAAACTGAATGCCCTTGGCGTATTTTCCGATCAGCATAAAAAAGCAATACCAACGCACATTAAAAGTGTCGGTATTGTAACCTCACCGACGGGCGCAGCGATAAAAGATATTTTAACCGTATTACAGCGTAGAAACCCCAACATCAACGCTATTATTTACCCTGCATTGGTGCAAGGTAAAGATGCTAGCAATGATATTTGCCATGCTATCAATCAAGCCAATCACAGACAAGAATGTGATGTGTTAATTGTGGGGCGTGGTGGTGGTTCATTAGAAGATTTATGGCCATTTAATGAAGAAAGTGTTGTGCAAGCAATATATGATTCAACCATTCCTATTATTAGCGCTGTTGGCCATGAAATTGACACCACGTTAAGCGATTACGTTGCCGATTTACGTGCGCCAACTCCCTCTGCTGCTGCTGAGTTAGCCTCAAGTGACAGCGAGCAATTATTAACTAGCCTAACCTTAACTAAACAACGTTTAATTAAGGCCGCGGTTCAAAGAAATAGCTATAAGCAGCAACAGATGAATGCTCTTACTCATAGACTGTCTCAAGTGCATCCTGAACAACAGTTATTAGCGCAGCAACAAAATTCAGATGAATTACAACTTCGTTTAACCCAAGTAATGAAACGCTTAATATTACAAGTAACGCAAAAACCACAGCAATTACAGCATCGGTTGCATCAATTATCACCAAATAAAAAAATAACTGAACAACAGCTGCAAACAAAACAAAATCAGCAACGTTTAATTACTGCTATGCAAAAATTGTTACAACAAAAAGGTAAGTCTTTTGTGCACCTAATAGAACAAATACAATTAGTGAGCCCATTGGCAACGATTGCCCGTGGTTATAGTATTACGCGTAATGAAAAAGGTAAAATGCTGAATTCTATTACTCAGGTAAAAACTGATGAAAAAATATTGATACAAATCAGTGATGGTACAATTAATGCTAAAGTGGTTTCAGTGCAAAAAACAGATTAAACTTCTGAGCTAATAATACTTAATATCAACTGCTTTACTTGCTCATCACTTTCTATGTTGAATTTAACACCAAAAGATAAGCCATCTATTTGCTGCTTTAAATTACAAACCGATGCTTTAAGTTTTAAGTTGCTACCACCTTGTTTATCTTCAATAATAATTTCAAGTTTTTTATTTTCTGATAAAACTAATTTCTCACCATTTACAATATTAAGCTGACAGCCATTAATAGATAAATTAGTAATCGTGGTTTGCCAATAATCCTGTTCTATTTTTACTTTTGTTTCTATATTTGTTTCTATACGGATAGCGGATCGTAAGTTTTGTATCGTGATACTACGAGGAAAGTCTAATACCATAATACGTGAAGGTATTTGTATGGTTTGCCTAACTGAGCTAGCAAAAGCAAGCACTGCCCCTTCGTGACCTTCAATTAAACCTCTAACCGTAATAGAAACACCTTGGATAAGGTACTGAGAGAAGTTACCTAGCTTACTTGCTTCTGGAAACTGAATTAACACATACTGCTTAGGTGAGTAACCAATAAAGGTTGTTCTAAATTTCCCTTGCTGACCTGCAGGTGTAACAATATCAATAGTTACCTTAGAACCCGCATGTAGCAATGCTAATTTACGGTTGAATTGAGGTCCTGCTGCTATTTTAGTTGGTTTTTCAGCCATAAATACGTTTTTTTGCTAAAGGTAAAAAAATAACATTAGCCAAAGAGAAACTGAAAAGCAATAGCTTTGAATTACGAGTTTCTATTTTTGGGATGCTACAAGCAAGGGGAAGAGCTTCAGTTACGAGTCATGGCTTACAAAACACATCAATAAGTTGATGTTTGTTGGTAACTCGACATTAAAAACTCGCGACTGACCTTTGCTACTTATTTTCTTTATTATAACCTTGAGTTGCACGGGCTATTTTTTTCTGCTCGGTATAAGAAAGCTTTTTCTTACCCGCGAATGGATTAGAGGTTTCTCTAAATTCGATGCGAATAGGCGTGCCCATAATTTTTAATGATTTACGGTAATAATTCATTAAATAACGTTTGTACGAGTGCGGTAGCTTTTTCACCAAGTTACCGTGAATAACAATAATAGGTGGATTATAACCACCCGCATGGGCATATTTAAGTTTAATACGGCGACCTTGGTGCATAGGAGGTTGATGATCAAATGCTGCCATATCTAATATTTTAGTTACCATAGCAGTAGAAATACGTTTAGTTGCGCTAATAAAAGCTTCTTCAACTGATTCGTATAAATGACCAACACCTGTGCCATGTAACGCTGAAATAAAATGAATTTTAGCAAAATCAATAAAACCTAAACGCCTATCCATCTCGGTTTTGATCCTGTCTTTTGCGTGTTCTTCTAAGCCATCCCATTTATTTACTGCCAACACTAATGAACGTCCTGACTCAAGAATAAAACCCAATAAACTTAAATCTTGATCGCTAATACCTTCTCGCGCGTCAATAAGCAATAAACATACGTTTGAATCTTCTATAGCGCGTAGGGTTTTAATAACAGAAAACTTCTCTACTACGTCTGTTACATTTTTACGTCGACGAATACCTGCAGTATCAATTAAGGTATATTTACGGCCATTATGCTCCATAGGAATATAGACACTATCACGGGTTGTTCCTGGGGCATCAAAAACAACAACACGTTCTTCACCAAGTATCCGATTAGTAAGTGTTGACTTACCTACATTAGGTTTACCAATAATAGCAAGTTTAATGGTATCGTTTTCTTTTGGTGCTTCTTCTATTTGCTTAGCTAACTCAGCTTCTGACAGCTCATTTTCTGTATCATAAAAACCATCAAATTCTTTATTAGCTTCAGCTTCTTCATTTTTTGGTTGACCAAGCGCTTCAATATGCGGAGTTAAGGCGATGGTTAATAATTGTGTCACACCACGGCCATGTGCTGCGGCAATTTGATGTACATGCTCACCTAAACCAAGCGAGTAAAATTCTGCTACCGCCGAATCCCCATCAATACCATCAATTTTATTAGCAACTAAAAATACTTTTTTATCCTGCTTACGTAAATATTCAGCAATGCCGTGATCGGCAGAGGTTAAACCGTCACGCGCATCAACCATAAATAAAATCGCATCAGCTTCATCAATCGCCATTAATGACTGTTCAGCCATTAACAGATCAATACCTTGTTCATCACCATTAATACCACCTGTATCAATTACAATGAATGGATGTTCTTCAACTTCAGCTTGGCCATATTGGCGATCACGAGTTAAACCTGGATAATCTGCAACTAAGGCGTTTCTAGAGCGCGTTAAGCGATTAAACAGTGTTGATTTACCAACATTTGGACGGCCAACAAGGGCAACAACTGGAAGCATAGAAACCTCAAAAATAATATATTAATATTCGCAGCAAGCTGCGATCTACACGTTAAAATAATCTGAACGTAAAAACAAGTAACGGCTCCTCATGCTAAAGCACTGGAGCCGTTTATAATGCTAAGTAATTTAAACGTTATGTGAAAGCGGCTTAACTTATTGGCCATCTTTTATAATTGTGGGTGTTTCAATCGCTTGTAAATCACCATCTCTTGATTGACTATACAAAATATTATCAACAACCGTTGGCGTTGTATTAATGCCACTACTATCAACCTTATGGCGAGCAACAATTTCACCCGTTTCTTGGTCAAGCCAATGTAAGTAACCTTCAAAATCACCAACAACGATATAATTATCAACGACAGCAGGCCCAGTAACTCCACGATTAGACAAAAGCAAATTACTCCACAACTCAATTCCGTTTATGCGATCTAAAGCATACACATGGCCGTGTATATCTGTTAAGAAAATGGTATTACGATAAATAGCAATTTGGCGATAAGAAGAATACTGGCGTTTCCAAAGAATACGACCAGATTTCAATTCAATAGCAGCCAAGTTTCCTCGTGAAGATACTGCATAAATTTTATCACCAAAAACGACTGGTGAAGTATCAACATCAATAACACGTTCTAATTCTGTAGAGCCTGATGGTTCACCAATTTCAGTTGACCAACCTTGCTGACCTTTATCAAGAATGTAAACACTAACGCCACCTTTAGCAGTACCAATGAGTACCCCGCCAGAGGCTATAACTGGTGCTGAAATACCACGAAGTGTTAATGCGGGGACATTTTGTTCTATTGCCCACAACTCATCACCATTATCAGCATTATATGCTTTCATAATACCAGAAGTTGTATTCACTACTAAAATGCCTGAATCAATGGCAGGTGAATTAATAATTTCACCTTTAATACTAGCCTGCCATACTAATTCACCTGTTTGCGCATCTAATGCGTAAATTTTTCCATTTTCACTACCAACAAAAACTTTGTTTAAGCCGGCAACAGGACCACCTGATAATGAGGCTGACTGTCTGCTATCCCAGAAACTACGTTCGTTATGAATATCACTTAAATCTGTTGTCCATAATTCATCACCCGTTTTTGCATCAAGCGCAATAACATCACCTTCTCGACTAGCACTATAAATATTATTATAGGCTGCAATAGGTTTTAAGCGAGAAAAGTAATCTTCACTACCGTACCCTATGCTTTCTTCCCATAAAACATCTGGCTCAAACTTTTCATTTATATCGGTTAACTCTGCAACGATACTATCTGGATCTTCTTTATCAGTTGAAGAACAAGCGGATAAAGTAGAAGAAATTAATAATACGGCTAATATTTTTTTAGTCTTTGAGAAGTTAAAAGAAACGTTACCCCGTTTCATTTGAATAAAGCTCATTTTAATAAAAAACATTTTAATAAAACTCATTAAATAACCTTATTTAGCGTTCTGTTCAGCTGGTTTTTCAACTAATTGTGCTACGGGTAAAACAGCTGTCAATTTAACTGTTGTAGATAAATCATCTAGTTTCATTTGTAAATTTGGGCTAGTAGCTAAACCATTTGCGGTAATAGCGGCTTGATAAGCATTTCTCGCCAATTCTTTTTTATCTTGCAATAAGTAAGTATCACCCTTCGTTTCTTCAACGCTGGCTATAAATGACTTAGGCAATGGTTTCGCTAATGTTGATAATGCGTCAGTGTATTGTTCTAATTGAATTTGTACACGCGCTAAACGTAAACTAGCAATGCCTTTAATAGCATCAGTAGGTGCACTGGCAATGGCAGCGTTAAGTTGTGCTTGTGCCACAGTCCAGTTTTTTTCATTCGCGGCTTCTTTCGCTAAAGCTAAAGCGGTCAATGATGCATAGCTACTATTGCCATTTTCACTGATAAACTTAGCCGCCTGATCTGAAAAATTAGTTTTATCATTAACACTGTTTGCAATTAACGTTTGATAGCTATCAGAAACAGCTAATTCATCCACTAACTTATTGTCTTTATAAAAGTTAAAACCAATAAAACCAGCAAAAGCTAAAACGATACCTGCAATAATTGTATTACCATTTTCTTGCCAATAGCCTTTTATTGCATCTACTTGTTGTTCTTCTGTTTGATAAACGTCCACTACATCACCTCGACTAAAGCCGTTAAATTAATTCTGTTAATAAACTTGGAATTTTTTCAAATGCCACGTTTTGCTGATCTTGTTGCCCGCGTAAATACTTAACCATAACCTGTTGCTCAGCAATTTCGTTATCACCTACTATTAATGCGATTTGTGCGCCTGATTTGTCAGCACGCTTTAATTGTTTTTTCATATTTCCGCCACCACAATGGCATTGCAAGCGAATGTTAGGTACTTGGTCACGCCATTGTTCAGCTAACTTGTTCGCTTCGATTTGAGCATCATCACCTAAAATAACCAAATAAGCATCTACTTGTGGGCGAACATTAGTTACCTTGTCGAGCTCTGTTAGCATCAAGACTAAACGCTCAATCCCTAAGGCAAAACCAAAGGCTGGTGTTGCTTTACCGCCAAGTTGTTCAACTAAACCATCGTAACGCCCACCAGCACATATAGTACCTTGCGCACCAAGGCTTGTGGTAACCCATTCAAATACCGTACGGTTATAATAATCTAAACCACGCACTAAACGCTGGTTCAATACATAGTTAATATCCGCGGCATCTAAACGCGCACAAAGGCTAACAAAATGTGCCTTCGTTTCTTCACCAAAATAATCTGACAATTTTGGTGCATCAGCTAATGCTTCTTGTACTTTAGGATTTTTACTGTCTAAAACGCGTAAAGGATTGGTATGCATACGACGCTTAGAGTCATCATCTAGCAATTCTTCTTGTTCGGTTAAATAAACCACTAAAGCATCGCGATAATTACCACGTTCTTCATTGCTACCTAATGAATTTAACTCCAGTGTGACAAATTCATTAATGCCAAGTTCACGCCATAAGCGGGCAGTAAGTAAAATAATTTCGGCGTCAATGTCAGGAGTCGCAATACCAAAGGCTTCTAAGCCAAATTGATGAAACTGACGATAACGGCCCTTTTGTGGTCTTTCATGGCGAAACATTGGCCCCATATACCAAAGACGTTGCTCTTGGTTATATAAAAGCCCGTGCTGATTACCTGCACGCACACAACTTGCGGTGCCTTCTGGACGTAAAGTTAAGCTATCACCATTGCGATCATCAAAGGTATACATTTCTTTTTCTACAATATCGGTTACTTCACCAATAGAGCGTTTAAACAATGCGGTTGATTCAACAATTGGCATGCGAATTTCAGCAAAACCGTAATTACTCGCGACTCGGCGTAATACCGATTCTACCATTTGCCAGATATTGGTTTCGCTAGGCAAGCAATCATTCATGCCTCGAATTGCTTGTAGCGCTTTATTTTTAGCCACTTTTGTGATTCTCTCTTTAACAAAGCGTGAATATTTTCTTTCAAAACAAGCCGCTTACATCAATATTAATTTTATGCAGCGCGCATTATACCTAATAACATCCCATACTTAAACGGAAGAATAATGGCTGCTACTCGGATTAGTTTAATGGCTTAAAGCCAATTTTATTTTCTGGTGCTAATCGCTCGTTAATCGCATGAGCTTTGGCGCGGATCCTTTGTTCAAGCTGATCAACTAAATTGGTATTATCAAAACGCTCTTTTTGGCGGATACCATCAAGGTAATAACCACTTTTTTTATTGCTACCAGTTAAGCCTAAATCGGACACCATAGCTTCACCAGGGCCGTTAACAATACAGCCAATAATAGACACATCCATTGGTGTCATAATATCTTCAATACGCTGTTCTAAGGCATTAACTGTTGCTACCACATCAAATTCTTGGCGTGAACAGCTTGGGCAGGCAATTAAATTTATGCCGCGACTGCGAAGTTTAAGTGATTTCAAAATATCAAAACCAACTTTAATTTCTTCTATCGGATCAGCCGCTAATGAAATACGCAAGGTATCACCAATACCTTGCGATAATAACAAACCTAAACCAACTGACGATTTTACTGAGCCTGAGCGTAAACCGCCAGCTTCAGTTATACCTAAATGTAGCGGATTATCAATTTGCTTTGATAATAATTTATACGATTCAACCGCAAGAAAAACATCCGACGCTTTTACGCTGACTTTAAATTGATCAAAATTGAGTTTGTCTAAAATATCAACATGACGCATGGCAGACTCAAATAGCGCCTCTGGCGTAGGCTCAGTATATTTCTCTTGTATGTCTTTTTCTAATGAGCCTCCATTTACACCAATACGAATGGGAATGTTTTTATCACGAGCCGACTCAACTACGCTACGAACTCGGTCTTCTCGACCAATATTACCTGGGTTAATGCGTAAACAATCTGCACCGTACTCTGCCACTTTTAGCGCAATACGGTAATCAAAGTGAATATCGGTAACTAGCGGAACATCGACTTGTTTTTTAATTTCTCGAAAGGCTTCCGCTGCATCCATAGTTGGCACACTGACACGAACAATATCTGCACCAACGGCTTCTAATGCTTTAATTTGCGCCACTGTGGCAGCAACATCAGTGGTTAGCGTATTAGTCATAGACTGTACTGTAATCGGCGCATCACCGCCAACCGGAACATTGCCAACCATGATTTGGCGCGTTTTTCGACGAATAATTGGAGATTCTTTAAACATAATTAATTCTTTTAATATGGTTTTTTTAAATAAGTATCGCTAAAATCACGAACAACTTATTCTGATTCAAGGGGTAAAGTGAAACTAGCTATATCATTAATGTCAATGGATGACATATCAACCTGCTGATCATTTAGCATTATACTTACTAACTTTGGCTTACCTAGCGTTACTTTAAACGGTTGCTTTGCGGTAATGGTCATAACATAACCCGATTTTTTAACACCCCAAGCGACTCGTTCTCCTGTGGCATCGTATATTTTCACCCAACAGTCTCCCGAAAAAGTAAAAACTGCGGTGCTTGTTGCTGGCATGACTACGGGTATTGCAGTCGGTGTCACATCAGATTTTTCTTGTACTGATATTGGTTTAACTTCACGTAAAACGTCACCTTGAAAAGCACTTTCTTTTGGCTCAGTGGACTGACTTTCTAACAAACTATTTTTTGCTTCGGCTGCGTTCAAAGTAACTTTATCAGCTGTTTTAACCGTAGAGACTGCGATGACATCAATAAGCGTTTTATCATCACCTGGTGCTTGTAACCACCATAGCACCATTAAACCAAACAATACTGCTACGATAAAATAACTTACCCACATTAACTGGTTATGTTTTGCTTCTTTTTCAGTTATATTAGAAAAACTTTGCATTTCATTGCGTTGCTCTTTAACAACACCAAGCATGTCGTATGCTGTTAAAACTTCTTCTACATCAATATTGACTAATTTTGCATAATTACGTAAATAACCACGATTAAAGGTTGCAGGTAGGGTCTGATCAAAAACATCTTTTTCAATGTCCTTGACTAAGCTTTTTTTGAAATTTAGTGTTTTTGTAATATCTTCAGTCGATAGTAAAAGTTTTTTTCGCGCTTCACTTAATAACAGGCCTGGCCCAACAAACTCAGCTCCTTCATTAAGCTCATGTTGCTGCATTTCTATATGTTTGTCGCTACCTACTGGCGTTAATAAATCGTTAGTCATTAATTATTCTTTTCCTGTGGGATCAGATAAATATAACTTATCATCAAGTCGAATATTTCCATCACTAGAGAGGTCGTTCCAGCGGCGTAACGCTTTCGTTTTTATATTATATTGCAAAGAGATAGAAAATAAAGTATCACCTTCAATAACAGTATGTATCAGAGGCAAAACAGTTTCTTTTGTTGTGCTATTTTTCAGGGGGTCTACTTTGACTTTATCGTCAATTAAAGCCATATCCTCAATGATGATCGTTGCCTTTTTAGCTAGCGGAAAGGCTTCTCTATCTGCTATTGGAATATTCGTTGTCTGATCGGGTTTTGGAGCAGAAAGAAGAATAGTAGGTTTTTTGTCTACATTAGTTGTATTAGTTGTATTAGTTTTATTAACTGATACTAAGCTAACACTAGACACTGTGCTATTAACAACATTTGGTGCTGTTTTTATTGCAGTCACCGTAGTAGCTTTCAATTTAGGTGCCTCTTCGGTAAGTAAAGATGCTTTTGGAGATAATTTGACCACGCGTTTTTTCAGCTTTTGACTATCATTAGGTTCTTGAGTTAACTGATACCTTTTGGCTAAATCATCAGCTTCAATCACTTCTAATTTATTCAACAAGTATTGTTGAGCTTCCCATGATTGAGGGTACATTTTAACTAACATAGCACCATAGCTTTTTGCTGTACGACGTTGACCTAATTTCAAATAAACTTTATAAGCTAGCGCTAAAGATTCAGCAGGAAAACGACGTGTTACTTTTTCAAAGCGCTGTTGAAAGTTTTTTGCTTGTTGATAATCGCCTTTAGCATATTGCAACCGAACCATTTTAAATAAAGTACTACCGTTGTTAGGGCTGTGTAAAATAGCTTTATTAAGATACATTTCTGCTTTATCAAATTTATCATTTTGTAAGAAACAAGACGCTAAATTTTGATAACTTTTCGACACCAAGATATAGCTAGGCACAACAATGGCTTTTAGGATTTGTTTTTCGGCCGCTTCATAATCACCTTGTCTACACAAAAAGACACCATAATTATTCAATGTGTCCGCATCATCACTTTTCAACGACAATGCTTTTTCAAAAGACTCTACCGCTAAGCTATTTTCACCAACTGTTTCATAGTAGTGGGCAAAGGCGGTATGAACTTGTACCATTTTGGGTGAAAAAGTCTTTGCTTTTTCTAGATTTTGTTTAGCTTGAGGCATATTGCCCATATTCAAATAACCTATTCCAAGAGAAATACGCGTTGCTGCCATTTCATCTCTATTTACTTGGTTTTGAACGACAGGTTTTTCACCACTTTCAAACTTTTGTGTAACACAACCAGATAATGCCACAGAAAAAACAGTAGCAAGGCACGTAAGGAATAATTTATTAACCACAAGCTTCTTCATAATATAAAAGTTTTTCTTCATTGTTTTTATTCTTAGCAGGTTTAAGTATTTTTAATTCAATTATTAAGCGCAATAGTCATAGATAATAACGTGATCAAACAACTTTTACTGAGATTTCATCTGATTTCAAGTGTTTATTTTCTATACCAGCACTCTGTTGTGTTTTAGTTCGCTTGGTTCTATCTAGAACATCACCAGCTAATTGACCACATGCCGCATCAATATCTTCACCACGCGGCCTTCGAGTAATAACGGTTAAACCGTAACTTTGTAGCACTTTGTCAAAACGGTCAATGCGAGAATTACTTGGTCGTTTATACGGCGAACCAGGATAAGGATTAAAAGGAATTAAATTAATTTTACTGGGTAGATCTTTTAATACGTGCGCTAAAGCATGAGCTTGTTCAGTAGAGTCATTAACATGATCGAGCATTACATATTCAATAGTGGCTTGTTTATTAGCTTTAGAGCCATCAATGTATCGCCCTGCTGCAGCTAAAAATTCTTCTAGGGGATATTTTTTATTAATGGGTACTAACTCATCACGCAAGGCGTTATCTGGCGCATGAATAGAAATAGCTAAGGCGCAATCAATTTTATCTTTGAGCATATCAAGGGCTGGCACAACACCTGATGTACTCACCGTTACGCGGCGCTTTGATAAGCCATATCCTAAATCATTAAGCATAGTATCTAACGCAGGGATTAAATTTTTCATATTAAGAAGAGGCTCGCCCATACCCATCATAACAATGTTAGTTATAGGTCGTTTTCCTGTTATACGAGTTGCACCAATATCATTAGCAACACGCCAAACTTGACCAATTATTTCTGACATATTTAAGTTACGGTTGAAGCCTTGTTGGGCTGTAGCGCAAAAGGTACACTCTAACGCACAGCCTACTTGTGACGATACACACAAGGTTGCACGATCATTTTCAGGAATCCAAACTGTTTCAACTTCTTGACCACCCTCTAATACTAAGGCGTATTTAATAGTACCGTCTTTAGACACTTGCTTTTTAGAAATTTCTGGCGCTTTAATTTCACAGTTTTTTTGTAACTTTTCTCGCAGTTTTTTATTTATGTTGGTCATTAGCTCAAAGTCTGAATAACCAAAGTGATAAATCCATTTCATTAGTTGATCTGCACGAAATGGCTTTTCACCAATTTCAACAAAGTAGTCACGCATGCCTTCGTGGTCTAAATTTAACAGGTTTAATTTAGCGTTTGCTTTGGTGGAAAATTTAGCAACTGGGTCGCTCATATAACTAACTCTCGAAAACTAAAAGAAAAAGAAAAATAGGGTCGTAATTCTACGCTTAACAAGTGTGATGCGCAATTTTATACATAAATATAATACCAATTACATTGGCTATGTCGTAGTTAATTTCGTAGTTAATTGATGCTGCACTGTAATTATAACCAGTTAGTTAAGTGAGGTTATGATGAATAATTTATTTGAACAATTCGAATCAATGGCAAGTGAGTTGCCCCTTGATAAAAAGAAGTTATTAATCACACAATTAAATGGTCAAGATCAGAGCAAAGTTGTCTTGATGTATATGTAAACCCTGTTCAAAAAGCTTTATGTCAACTTTTAACATGCCTTTTTACCCATTAAGAAGCCCTGAAAAATGGCTAGGTCACTTAGCTTGGTTGCTCCATAGTTTAACGGTAATGTGTCTTATTTTATATTGCTGTTTGACCAGAACACATGATTATGGGAAAGAAAAATACTGCTAATTTAAATTAATTTTCAAGTTACAGGTGATTTTCTGGTTATTATTCTGTATAATCCGCGCTCCCTACGTTACAAACTGTCTTTTAAATCAGCTTTTTCTTTGGGAATAGCCGTTTTAATCTTTTAAATAAGACAAGGCGTTAGACTCGATACTCGAAGGGGTAATAGCGTGGTCTATTTTAACCGACAAGTTAAGCATAAGCTTACTTGTTATTTAAGTAACATATTTTAAATTGGGTTTTTTAATGAAAACTTTTGTAGCTAAACCAGCAAGCGTACAACGCGAATGGTTCTTAGTGGACGCCGAAGATAAAACTTTAGGTCGTATCGCTA
>Ga0209826_1001404_pt1 | contig 16793 bp, 15 predicted proteins | sample GOMGulsemesocosm_5_FD_184637 | JGI IMG/M metagenome (GOLD analysis project Ga0209826, IMG submission 184637) | Methane-oxidizing microbial communities from mesocosms in the Gulf of Mexico - GOM15C Gulf of Mexico (SPAdes) (version 2) | ecosystem: Environmental > Aquatic > Marine > Cold seeps... | reverse complement strand
TGACTGTTCTTGCTCCGCCACCCCTTGTTTAATCGCTTCACTACTAAGGTCTAAATTCAAACCAACAATATGAACACCCACACCGCGCCATTGCGTAGAAAACTCAATACCCGGAATAATCGTTAAGGCGTCGTCCAAACAATTCAATTGCTCGTAAGCTCCAACACTATCGTGATCAGTTATAGATAAAATTTCCACACCCTGCTCTTTAGCTCTTTCTACCAGTTGCATGGGAGAGAGAGAACCATCAGAAACTAGTGTGTGTGAATGTAGGTCAATTTTTTGCATAGCGATTAGTTTACACCTTAGCGCTGCAGGGAATGTTAAAATCACCTTTCGTTCAACCAAACCAACTCATTATGAAAATCACCAAAGACACTGTAGCTACCTTTCACTACACCTTAAAAAATGACGAACAGCAGCTCATTGAAAGTTCAGAAGGCAAAGATCCGACTGCTTATTTACAGGGTCACGGTGGAATGATTCGTGGCGTACAAAAAGCCATAGAAGGCAAACAAGCGGGTGATAAGTTCAGTGTGTCGGTTCAACCACTAGACGGTTATGGTGAGCGCCGCGATGATTCAATTCAAAGTGTCCCTGTTAAGCATTTAATAGGCTCTAAGAAATGGCGCCCAGGAATGATTGCAACCGTACAAACTGAGCACGGCCAACGCCAAGTTAGTATTGTAAAAATGGGGAAATTTATGGCTAAAGTAGACACTAATCATCCTCTAGCTGGGCAAACTTTACATTTTGATATTGAGATTGTTGATGTACGCGCAGCCTCTGCAGAAGAAGTTTCGCATGGACATGCTCACGGTGCTGGTGGGCATCAACACTAAGCTACTATGACCGCTTCATCGGCTATTTTATATTCATTTCGTCGCTGCCCGTACGCTATGCGTGCGCGGTTAGCGATAAAATGTAGCCAGCTTCAAGTTGAGTTACGTGAAGTTGTACTACGCAATAAGCCACCAGAAATGCTTAGTATTTCGCCAAAAGCAACCGTACCCGTGCTGTTGCTTGCCGATGGCAGAATCATTGATGAAAGCTGGGATATCGTTCACTGGGCAACTCAACAACAAGACCCTAGTCAGCTTCGTGGCAACCAGCAACGTATTGATCAGGCTAATCAACTCATCAAACAGAACGATAATGAGTTCAAGCAATGGCTTGACCGTTATAAGTATGCTGATCGCCACCCCGAATTTCCTGCTGAATACTACCGAAGTCAAGCTGAACCTTTTCTAAGCGCTTTAGATCAACGCTTGTCACAACATGAGTTTTTACTCGACCAGCAGCCATCACTCGCCGATATTGGTATTTTTCCTTTTATTCGCCAGTTTGCCCACGTTGACCTAGATTGGTTTCAACAATGCCCCTACCCTCATCTTCAGCGTTGGTTTAATCATTATTTATCGTCTGAATTATTTACCAGCATTATGAATAAATACCAGCCTTGGCATGAAGGCCAAACAACAATCAACTTTTAAAAAGCTTCCATTCAACTGAGCGCTCACTTAATATTAAAAAACTCAAGGGAGATGACGATGAGCTTTTTTATCCGCAAATTTATTGCGCTATGTTTTACCGGACTACTGCTAAGTGCTTGTGCGGGTATTACTTATCACGCTGAAGCGCCCAGCGTTAGCATTCAAAGTATGCATTTGCTTGAAACGCAAGCGTTGGCAAAACAATACCAAATAACCCTTCGTGTGCAAAACACGAATGACTACCCACTGTTTATTAAAGGCATCAGCACACAGCTTGAAGTTAATGGGTTGGAATTCGCCTATGGCGTTAGCCCTCTGTCCGTTAACCTTCTTCCGTACTCAGAACAACTCATACAACTTGATTTAAACGCAGAAACCCTCGGGGTAAATAATACAATACCTCAGCAAGTCGTTCGTTATCGACTAACAGGCATGTTTAGCCATGGGCTTATCTCTGTTCCCACCTCTTTATACAATCTACCGTTTGAAACGGTAGGCAGCTTAAACTTTTCTACATTATTGAATAGTGGCAAGATAAATAAGCAAAAGGTACTTTAATCAAGATCACACAATAGGAGCACTCTATGAAACTACTATCTATCTTTTTAATGAGCATAACTTTCATCGCTTGCGCGGGGCCAAACCCCTATGGGCCAGCCAGCCAGAATTACACCGATAATGAAACTAATCAACGTATGCAAATTACCTATGGCACCATCGTTGACCTTCAAGCCGTGCAAATCGACTCAGATAAAAATATCATTGGTAAAATTGCCGGAGGCTTAATTGGTGGTATCGCAGGCAGTAGTGTCGGTGGTGGGCGAGGTAGTTCTGCGGCGGCAGTCGCTGGTGCTGTTGTCGGTGGTCTTATTGGAAACAAAGCCGAAGCCTTGTATAACAAAACCAATGGCGTACAACTAACCATTCAACTCGCCAACGGTCAGATCCAATCTATCGTGCAAGAGGTTAACCCTAACGCTCTATTTAATAAGGGTGACCACGTTAAAATCATCAGTGATTCAAAAGGGAAAATACGCGTTATTCAGTAACCGTAGCACCTTAATTGCCGCATAGTTAATAACCAATATGCGGCGGTTATCACTTAAAGAGACCTATGATTTTGCTGTCGGCTAACGTAGTTGCTTAAGCAGTATTTCAGGATCTTTATAATCATGATTCAACAGTTTCAGCTGCCCCTCTTGCTCTAAAACCAAGCTAGGAAAGCTACTAACACCGATGCTTCGAACATAACTCAATTCAGTTAATAACGCCTGCTGTGTTCCTGCTTGCTCTAAACTCTCTGAAAATACCACTTCATCTAAGCCAATACTCTTCGCGCATTCAATTAATACATCATCATTTGATGGGTTTTTTGCCTGTAAATAATAGGCTCGTTGAATCGCTAAGAGCATCGCAGGCTCAGCCTGCGGATTCTGCGCCCTAGCCGCTATCACCGCCCGACAAGCTGGATAAGTTGAACGACGAGGCTCACACTCATCCCAAAAGGCATAATTAAACTCAGTACTGGGTAACTGTTGTTGAATCTGCTGCCAGTAGCCTTTAATGCTCTGCTGCATTGCTAGCGGCATAACTTGGTCGTTATCCGCCGCTAAACCGCCCAATAAATAACGTACTTCAATATCGGCTGGCAACTTAGCGAGAGTTTCTTGCCACACGTTATTAAACGCCCAGCACCAGCTACACATGGGATCATAAACATACGATAAGCGCCTAACCATATTGATCCACCCATTGCTTTATAATCTGTTGTAATTGCTCTAGACCATCACTCAGTGCTGCGGGGCCAGGCTGCAATATATCCACAGATTTTATTTCAAATATTTGATTGTTCTGAACGGCGGGAATCTGCGACCAACCTTCACGCTCGGCAACTCGCTTTGCTCTAAACTTTTTGCCACACCACGAACCAATAATAATATCGGGCTGTTGCTCCACAACACGCTGCGGATCAGCAATAATTCGATCTTTACCGCCTGCTTGAGCAGATAACTCAGGGAAACAATCAATACCGCCGGCAATTTCTACCAACTCAGCCACCCACTTAATCGTTGAAATTAACGGCTCATCCCATTCTTCAAAATATACCCGTGGTTTCTTTTTATAGTTCGCCACCAACTGCTGACAACTTTTAATATTTTGCTGATACTCGGCAATTAATTTTGCAGCCTTTGCGGGTTCACCAATCAAACCACCTAAGCTATACAACATAGCAAAAATCTCATCAATTGAGCGCTGGTTAAACACATGCACTTGCAAACCTGCACGCACCAATTCTGCGGTAATATCTGCCTGCATATCGGAAAAAGCCAGCACCAAGTCTGGTTTTAACGCCAATATTTTATCGATCTTCGCCGAGGTAAACGCTGATACTTTAGGCTTTTCCTTACGCGCAATACTGGGCCTGACAGTAAAGCCTGAAATACCGACAATACGTTCCTGCTCACCCATTAAGTAAAGTGCTTCAGTTGTTTCTTCTGTTAGGCAAACGATACGTTTCGCCCCATAGTTCGTTCGGCATTCAACCATTTATTTCTAAGTCCTTATTTGTTTTCTGCATTATAAAGTCTATTCCTCATATAACGCCTCAACCGGGTCTAAATTTGCCGCTTGAGCCGCTGGCACGACGCCAGCCAATAAACCAATAACGCCAGACACTAATAAAGCGAGTAATAAAAAGAATGGGCTAAATACCATCGGTAAACCGGGTAAAAACGCCGCAAATAAGCCTTGAATCAACAACAACAAAGCAAAGCCTAATACCCCACCCAGCATTGCTAACAACATCGCTTCAACAAGAAACAAACGTAAAATAACCGCCTTCTCAGCGCCTATTGCCCGTAGCAAACCAATCTCTGCGGTGCGCTCACGCACGGTTGTAGTCATTATCGCTAAGATACCCACCGAGCCTACTAACAAAGAAATGGCACCCAACGCGGCTACCGACATTTTTAAAATAGATAAGATATTACCCAGTGATTCCAACATATCATTTTGTGAGGTTAAGCTAACATCATCACGTCCGTGGCGACTTAGCAGCAGAGCCTTAATACGCTTTTCAATTCGTTTTAAACTGGTATTTGCTGAGAATACGACATCTATTTCCATCAGCGATTCTCGGTTAAACATTTGCAGGGCACTTTGCGCGGGAATGTACACCACATCGTCCATATCAATTCCAAGCATTTGTCCTTTCTTCTCCACCGCACCTATAACCCTAAAGCGTTGCCCGCCAATACGAATATGCTGCCCCAATGGATTGCGCTCAGCAAATAGTTCTTTACGCATGGTGTAGCCTAATACCGCAACCGAACGTCCATGACTTAAGTCGCCAGAAAAGAAGCTCCCCAGGGTCACTTTAAAGCCCCATGCCTGGCTCATATCTGGACCCACACCTAAAATGACTCCACTACGATGTTTGTTAAAAAACTCAACCGTTCCAGTGCCTTGAACGACCGGTACAACTTGTTCAACACCCGGCATCCGCCCTAATGCTTTAGCGTCTTCAAGCGTTAACGGCCTAATCGTCGATAATAAGCCCCCTGTACCATGTGTTTCTTTACGCCCAGGATTAATGGCAATAATACGTGCGCCAAATTGTGAAAAACTTTCCAACACATATTGTTGTACACCCTCACCAATGGCCGTTAACAAACTGACCGAAGCAACACCTATGGCAATACCCAATGCCGTTAGTAAACTTCTTGATCGATTACTAAGAACCGCTGCGAATACCCATTTGCTACTATCGACTAAGTTCATCTTCTAGCGCCCCTGCTTACCCTGCAAAGCATCAACTGGCGCTAAGGATGCTGCCTGTTTTGCCGGCAACCAAGCAAATAACATCGCCAAGCCCATTGCCAATACAATAGAAATTAATTGCGCCCACCATGGAGAATGAAACTGAATATCATCGAAATAACTATTCGCCAAAAACAACAATATATGACTCAGCAACCAGCCAGATATTGCAGCAATAGCAGCAATTAAACCGGCTTCACACAAAAACAAGTTCCGCACCAATAACGATGTTGCCCCCATCGCCTTCAGCAGGCCAATTTCCTGTCGCCGCTGAGACACGGTAATAATCATCATATTCATAATTAGAACGCCTGCCACTAACATACTCACCGAGGCAATACCCATAACCGCATAGGTTAAGGTGTCTAAAATCTCCTGCACCGAATTTAACATCGCATCTTGTGAAATAACCGTGACATCTTCTTCACCCTCATGCCGCTCTTTCAATAAGGCAACAACCTTCTGCTTAACCTGGTGAAGCTGTTGAAAAAATCTAACCTCGATAAACAAACGAAACAAACCATCCACATTGAATAAAGTCTGAGCGCTCACCACTGGAATAATGATCACATCATCCATATCAAAGCCAAAACTTGTGCCTCCCTCCTTTAGGACGCCTATCACTCTAAAACGGCTATCGCCAAGTCTTACCCATTCACCCAAAGCAGACTTTGCTGAAAATAATTCATCACGTAACTTTTGACCAACCACACAGACCGCTTCACCCTTAAATAAGCCCCGATCGGGTAATATTTGCCCTTGTGCGACATCTAAGTGCCGCAGGGCAAAAAAACTACGGCTAGTACCCATAACCATCGCTTCACGTAGCTTACCAGCATAAGACACTTCAATATTACCAACCACTAAGGGCGCTACTGCTTTAACCCCTGATATTCTGGCAACCGCCTGCGCATCTTTAAGTGTTAAAGAACGCGGGGATTCCCCGGTGAATGGCGGCATTCCGCCTTTGGTTTCTTTTTTTCCCGGTAAGGTAATCAGCGTATGACGACCTAATACATTAAACTCACTTAGCGCATAAGATTTTGCACCTTCACCCAATGCTGTTAGTAAGTTAACCGCAATAACACCAATGGCAATCGCCACCCAAAGCACAATGGTACGAAAACGCTGACGAACTAAAACCTGTAAGGAAAAGGTAACAATATCCGGCAGGCGCATCATAAGACTATCCTAGTGGCTGCTCAACGCGGCCATCAAACATATGGAGTTGTCGATGCGACCTTGCCCCCATTGCTTGGTCATGAGTCACAACAATCAAGGTAATCCCATCCTCATTAAGAGACTCGAGCAACGCAGTGACGGCTGCGCCCGATTTTGAATCTAAATTACCGGTGGGTTCATCAGCCAACAAAATACTCGGCTTCATAACGATGGCTCGACCAATAGCTACACGCTGTCGTTGCCCGCCTGATAGTTGGTTCGGGCTATGGTGTGCTCGATCTTGTAAGTTCAATTTTTCTAAGACTTCATCGAGCTTTTTGTTACGTAATTTAACCGACATGCCTGCTAACATCATTGGAAGCTCAATATTTTCTCGTGCGGTTAATCGTGAGATAAGGTGATACGACTGAAAAACAAAACCAATTTTCTCACTGCGTAACTTTGTTCGCTGCTCCTCATTAAGTGCAGTGACATTTATTCCATCAAGTAAATACTCACCAGAGCTAGCTCTATCTAATAAACCCAAGATATTCATCAGGGTTGATTTGCCTGAGCCAGATGGCCCCATTACCGCAATATACTCACCATCATTAATGCGTATAGAAATATCATCTAAGGCTTGTACTTTTTGCTCACCAACTTGGAAACCTTTATTTAAATGTCGTAGCTCAATCATTCGCTATAGCCACAAGAGCGCCCTCTACCGCACCCTCCTGATCCAATGACAATAAGACCTTATCACCCTCAGATAACCCTTGTTTCACCTCGGTAAAACGCCAATTGCTAATTCCTGGGGTAAATTCTTTACGTACTAATGTTTTCGTCGATGGCTGGTAAAGCAACACCGTATTACCATCAATCACGGTTTCTGTTGGTAGTCTCAAAGTGTTTTTTTGCTGCTGAATAATCACGTCAATATCCGCACTATAGCCAATCAAGAATTTCTTTTCTGGCCCTTTATTAAGTAATTTAAGCTCGACATCAACAGTTCTTGCCTGCTTTTCCAGTTCTTTAACGTAAGGTGCTATGCGCGTGACCTTAGCAGCAAATGACTCATTACGATAAGCATCTAAAGTAACCGTTACCTCCATACCTATTTTTATCTGCGCAGCTTCCACCTCATCAACTGGAGCGCTGACATACAAACAATTATCCGCAATAAGGTCTACCGCTGGAGGAGTCGCCACACCGGATGGTGATGGCGTAATATATTCACCCACTTCGCCATTAATTTCGGCAACAACACCTGAAAATGGAGCTGTTAATTCGGTTTTCTCAAGAATAGCAGCCTGTAACTGTCTATTTGCCACAAAACTATCCACACTAGCTTGTGCTTTGCTACAGCTTGCCGCTGAAATACTCATCTGTGTGCTTGATGCATCCAAGCGCTCTGCAGACACCAGCTTTTGTTCAGCAAGGCTCTGCATTCTCGCATGCTCCCGCTTATTCAACTCAGCTAAACGACAGCTCTCCTCCACCGCTAGGCGCGCCATTACAAGCCGAGATTTAGCATCGGCAAGGCGAGCATGCTGATCTTTATTCCATAGTCGAATCAATACTTGATTTTTCTTAACGTGATCACCTTCACTCACAAATAACTCAGCAATTTGCCCGCCTACGGGTAAAGATAAGCGCGAGCGCTGACAAGCCTTAATACTGCCGGCTCGAGTATTCGATACGGTTAAGTCAACAGTGCCACGACTAACCGTCGCGAGGTTAACGAGAATGGCTTCATCTTTCGACAGGAGAAAGAACCAAGTCATAACAAGGGTTGCTAACAATACAACAACTAAAATAAGTCTTCTTTTCACTCTATCACTCGATCCAATCATTCTTCTCTAAACCTTAGCACATTAGACCGTATGCTTGCACTTTCTACGACACCAAGCTCAGCATTCAAACCATTGAAATATAAGTTATATATCAGCAAGCCACACTAAGAAATAAAACATGTGGTAAAAGCTATCAAAAAGGACTAGCATCTCATTGGGGTAGATAAATTACCCATAAAGCCTTTTGGACACAGCCCGTACATAATAAAAAAATGTCTAGCACTCAACAGTCACTCTTTGACTCTATTATCAAAATGACCTCCGCGCGAGATCGCCGATCACTTGAAATATCCCTAGTCACTACATTAAAAGAACTACTAAGCCCTATTACAAGCATTTGCCTGCTTAGAGTATCTCGTGATGACTCATCTAAGGATTTAGAGATCGCTACTTGCACCCCCAATATCAGTCAACAAAAACTATTTAGCCCAATACCTAATAAACACGGTGACCTACGGGTAAAGCGCTACCCACTTGCAGAACAATGTATTAGCCAAGGTAAAATAAGCTCTCAGCAACAAGATGATTTAACAAGAACGCTGTTTCCAATCATCATCAATAAACGGGTTTCTGCTGTTTTAGATATTCACTGCACTTCTTTCAGTAACGCCCAACAAGACATAGTTGATGGCTTCGTTCAAATTTATAGTAATTTCTTAGCCATTGCGCATGATAACGAGCACGACACATTAACTGGTCTACTAAACCGAAAAACCTTTGATTTACATTTATCTGAGCTCTTATCAAATGGTCAAGTTAACTCAGAAAAGTCGCCTATATCACATGAACGACGTACCAATAAGCAAGGAGAGTCACATTGGATAAGCTTGCTTGATATCGATTTCTTTAAATCAGTTAATGATAATTTTGGACACGTTTATGGTGATGAAGTTTTGTTAATGTTTTCAAAAATAATGTTAAAAACATTTAGAAACAACGACATAATGTTCCGCTATGGCGGTGAAGAGTTTGTTGTTGTACTCGCACCCAGTAAACGATCAGATGCCCTTCTTGCCTTTGAACGCTTCCGCCAAGCGGTAGAACAATTTGATTTCCCCAAAGTTGGCAAAGTGACGGTTAGCATTGGTGTTGCCTCGCTACATTCACAAGACAACCCAACAACGGTACTCGAATACGCTGATGAAGCGCTATATTACGCAAAGGGCAATGGGCGAAACCAAGTGCTTAATTACTGCGAATTGCTAGACAAAGGCTTACTTAAAGCAAAAGTCATCAACAGCGATATCGAATTATTCTAGAAATTAACATTTCTTTATCGTAGAAGTTTTCCATAATAGAAAAACAGCCGGTAATAAAATAAGTGAAAACAGTAATGTACTGAGCATACCGCCCACCATTGGCGCGGCTATTCTACGCATCACTTCAGACCCCGTACCGCCACCCAACATAATAGGTAATAAGCCTGCTATCACTGCCATCACCGTCATTACAATGGGGCGTATTCTTTGCAATGCCCCGGTAATAACCGCCTGCTTAACATGCTTCACACTCAGCACTTGACCATCTTCTGTTTGCTCTCGCAAAGCTTGATTCAAATACACCAACATCACCACACCTATTTCTATCGACACCCCTGCCAAGGCAATAAAACCAACGCCCACCGCGATTGATAGATTGTAATCCAAACCATATAACAGCCAAACTCCACCACTAAGCGCGACCGGTAAGGTCGCAATAATGACCAGCACTTCACCCATATTTCTAAAGCTTAAATACAATAATAAAATAATCACCGCTAGCGTCGCAGGAATAACCGTCATCATTTTTTCCTTCGCACGCACCATATATTCGTACTGCCCTGACCAGCTTATTGAGTAACCAGCAGGTAGCTTTATTGTTTTAGCCAATAAAGCCTTAGCTTGCTCAACGTAGCTACCAATGTCTTCACCTGAAATATCCACATAAATCCACCCGTTTAAGCGCGCATTTTCTGTTTTGATCATGCCTGGGCCTTGTTCAATGCGAATATCTGCTAACTCAGCTAAGGGAATGTGCGCATTTTGTGGCGTAACAACGGGCAATTGGCGTATTTTCTCTAGGCTATTACGGTAATCACGAGGGTAACGAATGTTAATGGGATAACGTTCCAAGCCCTCTACCGACTGGCCGACCTCCATGCCACCCAACGCTGTTTTAATCACTAGTTGAATATCAGCCACATTTAGACCAAATCGTGCCGCAGCTAAGCGATCAATATCAATCGTGACATAACGCCCCGATGCAACTCTTTCCGAATAAACCGATGCTGTACCACTCAGCTGCTTTAATTCCTGCTCAATCTGTTTCCCAATACGCTGTATAACATTCAAATCAGCCCCCGCCACTTTAATACCGACTGGAGTTTTAATCCCCGTGGCTAACATATCAATACGGTTTTTAATGGGCATGACCCAAATATTAGATACGCCGGGAATGTTTAATTTACTATCCAGTTCATCACGAATTTTTTCAATCGTCATGCCATCTCGCCACTGATCTTTAGGCTTAAATTGAATGGTTGATTCAACCATCGTCAACGGCGCTGGGTCTGTCGCACTATCTGCTCGCCCAATTTTCCCAAACACGTGTAAAACCTCAGGAGTGGTTTTAATGATTCTGTCAGTTTGCTGTAAAAACTCCTTTGCCTTACCAATAGAAATTGAAGGGAAGGTACTCGGCATATATAACAAGTCGCCTTCATCTAAATCGGGCATAAACTCTGAGCCCAATTTATTGAGTGGGAACAAACCACACAATATCAGCACCATTGATAGTGCAACAACTTGCTTCGGCGATTTTAATATCCATGTTATTGCCGGTTGATACAGTTTTATTAAACCTCTATTGATTGGGTTTTTATCAGCGCTTAAAATTTTCCCACGAATAAAATACCCCATTAATACAGGCACCAAAGTCACCGATAATAAGGTTGCCCCCGCCATTGCAAAGGTTTTAGTAAATGCTAATGGTGCAAATAAACGCCCCTCCTGCGCCTGTAAAGCAAACACGGGTAAAAAGCTTAGGGTAATAATCATTAGTGAAAAGAAAAGTGCAGGGCCAACCTCGGCTGAGGCTTTAGCAATAATCTGCCAACGATTTTGATTGTTAACCGTTTTACCCTCCATATGCCGATGAACATTTTCAATCATTACAACTGCGGCATCGACCATTGCACCAATCGCAATGGCAATACCACCAAGGGACATAATATTCGCATTAATGCCAAGTTGCCGCATGATAATAAAGGCAATCAAAATCCCTACGGGAAGCGATAATAAAACCACTAATGATGAGCGTATATGGAATAAAAATAAGGCACAAATCAAGCCGACAACCAAGAACTCTTCAATTAACTTAGAATTTAACGTATCCACCGCACGTAAAATTAATGCCGAACGGTCATAGGTTGTAATAACCTCAACACCCTCAGGCAGGCTGGCCTTTAATGTAGCTAACTTATCTTTTACCGCCTGAATAGTCGCTAGTGCATTTTCTCCTGAGCGCATAATAATCACGCCACCAACAACCTCACCTTCACCATCTAGCTCAGCAATACCACGGCGCATTTGAGGCCCCAAGCGAACCTCCGCAATGTCGGATAATAATAGCGGTGTCCCTTGCTCGCTTAGTTTGATCGGTATATGTCTAATATCATCAAGGCTATCAATATACCCCGTTGAACGAATCATATATTCAGCTTCAGCCATTTCAATAACCGAACCGCCTGTTTCTTGATTACCTTGCTGAATGGCTTTTTTAACCTGCTCAATCGGTAGGTTATAAGCTCGCAGGCTATCAGGGTTCACAATTACCTGATACTGTTTCACCATACCGCCAATACTTGCCACCTCCGACACGCCTTTAACCGTTTGTAACTCATACTTTAAAAACCAATCTTGCAGGCCTCTTAGTTGAGCTAAATCATGCTTGCCGCTTCTATCCAATAAGGCATATTCATACACCCAACCCACGCCCGTTGCATCAGGCCCCAGTTCAGGCTTCGCTTGCTCTGGTAGCTTGGCAGCTGCTTGGTTTAAATATTCAAGAACCCGTGAGCGCGCCCAATATAAATCTGTCCCATCTTCAAAAATAACGTAAACATAAGAGTCCCCAAAAAATGAATAACCTCGTACATTAACGGCTTTAGGTACCGATAACATCGACGTCGTTAAGGGATAGGTTACTTGATCTTCAACCACCTGAGGCGCTTGCCCCGGATAGCTTGTTTTAATAATGACTTGCACATCAGATAAATCAGGCAAGGCATCTAAAGGGATTTTCTTAATCGACTGAACACCCCAAACTAACACTGTAGCCGCTAACAGCAGCACTAATACTCGATTCTTAATCGACCAGTTTATAAGCCACTGAATCATTACTGCGCCTCGTTAATGAGCTGATCAGGCTCAGACATTCTTAACAAGCTTCCACGTAAGCTGGCCTCCGAATCAATCAAAAACTGCCCCGACACCACAACCTTTTCAGACTCTTGTACACCGTTCAATATTTCTATGTAATCGCCACTCTCTATGCCTGACTGAACGATACGTGTCTCAAATTTACCACCACCTTTCGCAACAATCACTCGCTCTTGGGAGCCTGTTCTAATTAATGCTTCCGTCGGGATAACTAAGATATTATTTTTTGCACCGCTTAGTATTCTTACCTTTGCGAACATGTTTGGTTTAAGCAACTCATCAGGATTATCAAAAACTAAGCGAACCTTTAACGAGCGAGTTGTTTGATCTAAAGAAGGGTAAATATAATTCACTCGGCCACGCCATTTTTTCCCCGGCTGACTAGATAGCGTCACTTCTGCGACATCCCCCAGTTTTACCCAGTTAGCCTGTTTTTCAAATACATCCACCAATAACCAAACAGAAGATAAATTAGCCAAGCTCATGACTTTATTCTTAGGTGTTACATACATTCCATGTCGTACTGATAATTCTGACACAACCCCATCTTGATCCGCGTAAATAGGAACCGATTGCAATATTGCACGTTTTTTCTTTAACGCCTTAACCTGATCCTGGCTTAAGCCCAGCGCCATTAAGCGCACACGGGATGAACTAATTAATTGGCGACTACCTGAGCGCAGTGCCTGTAGATATTCTTGCTGTGCATTCACGAGTTCTGGTGAATATAATTGCAATAATGTATCGCCTTTATTGAAGCGCTCACCCACCGAGTGTGTCGCTAGGTGCTCGATCCAGCCCGATGTTCTAAGATGAATATGGCTGACCATCGCTTCGTTATAATCCACATAACCCACGGTGTTAATCCCGCGCCATAAACGGCTGCGTTCAACTTCAGCTAGTCGTACCGAAAAATTCTGCATCACCTCCGGTGAAATACTCACCTCATTAGCCATACCCGCATCTTTATACACAGGCACTAAGTCCATTCCCATCGGGGACTTTCCCGGTTCATCTCGCTTAAAATTCGGGTCCATCGGTGCTACCCAATACAGAACCTCTTTTTCGTCATTATGCCCAGCAAAAGTAAATGCGCTATAGCCACATAATAAGAGCATGCAACTCCATCCAACCCAACTAACCCTACTGCTGCACATATTTATCTCCCTGTTGAGTTTGAGTGTTTTCCGCACTATAAAATAAAACCTTACTCTGGGCCTTCAGCAAATCAATCGCAACACGGCTAGCATGTAAGCGTGTTTCCAACTCGCTAATACGCGCATACATCAATGTTGAAAAATCAATAACCCCACTTTGATAAGCACTAAGCGCTGCACTTGTATGTGCGGCTGCTTGTTTCAATAGTTGCTGTTTATAGCGTGTAGATCGTTGCTTTAAACGCAACCAATTGCCATATTCTCTACGTAATTTCTGGCGTATATCACGCAAGGAGTCTAGGCGCTTTAACTTCATAGCCTGATAATCATATTGCCTTGCCGATAGCCGTTTATCCTGCCTTTTTTCAGTAAATAAAGGCATCTCCACGCTTAGCATAGCTGCCAACATATCCGCACGTTCATGGCCGTTCGGCTCATTTCCGAAACGTTTACGGTATTCAACACCAAGACTGTACGCGGGCTTGTATTGCTCCTTAGCGATATGCACACCTTGCTTAGCCACTGCAATATAAGCATCGTCTATGGCTATAACGGGGTGCTTTTGTAAATTCTGCTCAAGGCTGTCTAAGTCAGTAAAGTCTGGTAATTTAGGTGGTGCGTCTAACAATTTAGCATCACCTGCCAACGGAACCCACTTCGCTAATAAAGCCCTATCAATTTCAAACTGGTTGTGTGCTTGATTTATTTGATCATCCAAGCGTGAAAGCTCCAGTTTCGCTTGTAAAACAGCTTGTTGATTTGCTCGGCCCACCGCATATAAATTATCACTACTGGTCAACAAATCAGAAAAGTAACGTCTATTTTCTCTTAATATATTTAACGCTTTCTGCTGATACAAGGTTTCTAAAAACTGCAAACGCACATCTTTCAGTAAGCTTTTTTTCAGCAAAGCCCCCTTTTCTCGCTGCGCTAACGCTACATATTCACCCTGTATGGTTTTGAATCGTAAACTGTCGCCTTTTGCCAACTGCTGGCTTATACCAAACCTAAGTTGTGTAGTAGGGTTTTGGTTAAGATCAAAACCATCGGTCGGTACATTAAATAGACCCAGATTAATCGTTGGATCATCCAGCTGACCATCTGCAATAGCAAGCTGTGAAGCCGATAAAGCACGCAATTCGCTAGCTTGTAATATAGGGTCATCATTTAAGGCGACTGTTTCCGCCCTGTTAAGGGTTAGCAAGCTTTCTGCTAATACTAAAGGGCTAAACAGAAGCAGTAGTAAGGCAACACAGCCTTTGCTTATTCGGTATCTAATATGTGTACTGAGTTGACCCATGTCATCTCCTTAAAAGTTAGTAAAACAAGCCAAGTCTATTTGGCAAAAAAAGTAACTTTTAAACGGCGACTGGCGGCCTGATCAAAGGTGGAGGGTTTAGAGAACTTAGCCGTATATAAGTAACATCCGTACTTTCATCGCTGAGCTCCATTAAACTTAACTGAATAGCTCTTGCTGTTTGATACACCGCAATATGACAAGCACTACAACAAGCCTTGCTTTCCTCTAACTGGCAGCAATCAGCAGACTCTACGCCACTCACCGCTGGCTCCATTGTTTTTACACAAACCACATTTACCGTATTAGAGACTTTAGCCTGCGAACTTGCCACAGAGGAAACCAACAGTAAGACCGTGATAAAACACACGTTAATAATACGGGTTGATAATGAAGGTGAATTAATCATAAGTTTCATAATGGTAGCCTAAAGCGCCAATAACCACAAAACCTACGCCCACTTTTAATCTTTTTATTCATTAAATTAGTGCCCTTGTAGCTTTTATTTGGCGACAACACTAACGGCTATACCATTCAAAACAGCTACTCCGCTTAATGAGTCAAACACGGTTTCATCACTTAAATCATTCATACTGATACCCGTTGTTTGTTCAGCAACCGACAGTTGAGCACCCTTACGCTGATGCCCCCAGCCATGCGGCATACTCACAACTCCTTCCATCATGCTATCGCTTACCTCAGCCACAATGTCGCCTGAAGACACACGTGAAGATAGGGTAACCGTTTGCCCATCGCTAATATTTAAACGCTCTGCATCCAATGGGTTTATTTGCAAACGACAACGCGGCTTACCTTTAACCAAGCGCCAGCTATTATGCATCCATGAGTTATTGCTGCGTAGGTCGCGGCGGCCAATTAACAATAGATTGAACCGCTCATCAGCTGGTTTATTCATTGAAATAAGCAAGTTATTTAAACCCTCTGAATACACGGGGTGTAGCAACTTAACCTGCTTGTCTTTAGTGAATAGTCTATCTGGCAGGCAGGGTTTTAGTGCCCCATAATCGAGTCCATGCGATGACTTTTTTAATGTCGCCAGGTTGAGCTTGTTAACACCCGGTATCAATGAGCCATAAGGCCCTAGACGAAGCAATAAATCTAAAATCCCATCGGCACTTAAACGATTAAAAAAGCCATGTTGTAATTTGCTAGCAAACGCCCCAAAGTAAGACCTTGAGCTAAGCCGCGTACTTAACTCCAATAGTATTTGCCACTCTTGTAACGCATTATCCTTCGGTCTAAATAAGGCAGGGCTATATTTTGCGGTATTACGTGTAGCCGCGGCATGTACTCCTAAAGAATAATGTGGGCGCTCTAATGGCCCAGCAGGTGGTAAAATAATGTCGGCATGGCGACTCGTTTCATTAATGTAATAATCAATTGAGACGATAAAATCTAACCCTTCCAGCGCTCGATCGAGCTTTTCACCATTTGGGGTTGATAAAACAGGGTTCCCCGCCAAACATAATAGCGCCTTTACTTGACCATCGCCTTCGGTCAGCATCTCATCCGCCATACTGACAACAGAGTATTCACCAGAAAACGTTGGCAAGCCATGCACTCGACTTTTAGAA
>Ga0209826_1001402_pt1 | contig 16801 bp, 17 predicted proteins | sample GOMGulsemesocosm_5_FD_184637 | JGI IMG/M metagenome (GOLD analysis project Ga0209826, IMG submission 184637) | Methane-oxidizing microbial communities from mesocosms in the Gulf of Mexico - GOM15C Gulf of Mexico (SPAdes) (version 2) | ecosystem: Environmental > Aquatic > Marine > Cold seeps... | reverse complement strand
ATTAAAAAAGGCCACCGCCTTCTTTGTTCGAGACAACAACAATCTGAATTAATTGTTGAAATAAAGAAGGCCAGCCCAGAGTATCAAACAAGAGAGCTTTGTAAGATATTTAAGATCAGTGTGAGCACCCATTATTATCAAATAAATAAGCAAGTGAGCGTTGAAGAAGAAAAAGTACTTGCCCATATAAAAGCCATAGCGATTGAAAATAAGCATAGTTATGGCAAACGTAGGATAAGGCTTGAGCTTGCTAGTAAAGGAATAAAAATGGGAGTACACAGAACAGCGAGCCTGATGAAAAAAGCGAATGTTACGGCGATCAGACCTCGAAAACGACATAGCTATCCAGCGGGGGAAATACATAAAAAAGCAGATAACCTACTTAACCGCCAATTTAATCCAGAAACTGTACATACTCACTGGGTTGGCGATATCACGTATATTAAGACATATACAGGCTGGAGTTATTTGGCTTGTATCCTTGACCTTGGATCAAGGGAAATTATGGGCTGGGCATTATCAGAGGAACCTAATGCAGAGCTTGCTAAATCAGCATTACAGCATGCCATTAATAAGCATAAACCTGATACACAACATCTGATGTTTCATTCAGACCAAGGTGTACAGTACTCAGCCAATCTCTTTGTAAACTACCTTGATAACTTAACTATCACCCAAAGTATGAGTCGGCGTGGGAATTGTTGGGATAATGCCGTTATGGAGCGATTTTTCAGAAGTTTAAAAACAGAGCGTCTCAACTATTTAAGCTTTATTAATCATCAATCTGTTATTAATACAGTAGAGAGTTATATACGGTTTTATAACTATAAAAGAATGCATTCTTCTATTGATTATAAAACGCCTCATCAGAAAACCAAAGAAATGAAAAAAGCGGCTTAAAATACTTCCAATAAAACTTGACCATTACAAGGTTTAAGGGAAGCTAATGTAACTGGTTTAAAATGGGAGCAAATTGATACGCTAAGACATTGCGCATGGATCCATGGGGACCAGGCTAAAGCGGGAAAAGATATTGCTGTTCCTTTAAATGATGATGCATTGATAGTTATTCGTCAGCAAATAGGAAAGCATCCTACTAATGTGTTTACTTACAGAGGCAACCCTATCCAGAAAGCAAATAAGCGAGGATGGAGAAACGCTTTAAAACGTGCAGGAATAGAAAATTTCCGCTGGCATGATTTAAGGCACACTTGGGCAAGTTGGCACGTACAAAATGGAACACCTTTAAACGCCCTACAAGAATTAGGAGGTTGGGCAGATTATTCTATGGTCTTAAGATACGCTCATTTATCAAGTGATCATCTTAAAGAATATGCTAAAAATGTAACAAATTTACTACATGCCGCAAACAGACAGTAAATAAAATCACATAAGCCTTTTATTTAAATGGTGGCGATACCGGGGATCGCCATCACTACTAAAAAACAGATATTAATTAATTAAGCAGTTGATTACTAAAGACTATTAGGATCGATACACTACCAGGCAATTTAAGTCGTGGAGTTCCTAGATGGAGCAGGTAATAGATTTGATCATAAGTTACTTTAGCTACTAGATCCAGCTATTGATGCTTACTCTCAACTCATTGCATCCAGTCGAAACAAAATTATGAATTCTATTTATTTAATAATCTCTCATATTCTGAATGATTGCCAATCCACACCCAGATAAACCCCGTATTATCCTCCATAGCAAGTGCTCGGTAATTTTTGCCAACTCTGGCGGACCAAAGCTTTCCTATTTTCTTAAAATGTAATGATGGATGTTTTGGGTCTTCCTTTAACAAAGCATAATTTTTCTTTGCTAATCTTTGAGTTGACTGAGGTAATTAATTAAAGCATAACCAGAATCGAACTGTAGCTTTATGCACTATATACCCTTAAGTTGCCCACTTTTCTTCGCTTCCATTGCTTCGTCAATAAGAAAATCAAGTTTTCCTGATTGAGAGTCTTTTACAAGCTCCTGATCCCATGCTTTCCAATCCCTTTCAGAAAACCAGTGAACAAGCTTTATATATTCTTGTTGTGGAAGTATTTCAATTTCCATCTGTATTTCATTAGCAGTTCTCATTTCTAGTACCTATTATATTTAGCTTGATAAAAATTTATCATCTTCCAAGTTAGCATCTCCAACAACCTCTTTAATTCTATTAATAATGAGTTGAGCACGGGCATTTAGAAACTGTTCAAAAGACTTTTTATAGCACTCCTCAAATACACTTTTTTAATCACTTCACATTAAATTTTTTATACTGTTTCTAGGAATCAAAAAACACTTGATTTGGTAATAAAGATAAATTTCGCATTGAAGAAAAATCCTCTCCACTCAAATATAATGAGGATAGATATTCTAATTTATTAAAAAGCATTGATACTTCTATATCTGTTAAATATTTTTGAACCTCATCAATCAAAACAAAAACTGAATAAACGACTTGCTGACTGGATGCTTTCATTGGTATTTTAGTAACAATTTGCCTTGTCATTGGATCAATAAATTTTAAGGTGATATCGATTTTTCTTTGTTTACTTTTTGATGGCGGTGAAATTGAAACAACATCATCAGCATCAATAATCTCTAATATTTCGGAGGACCTTTCGTTAGTACTTGAACATAAATGTGCCATCAACCGAAGTAAGACCTCAGATGCCTGTGCAGACTGAGGGTCATTTCCTCCAAAATTAAATAACACTTTCGAATAATAATGTAGAGCCATTCGAATAAACTCAGGACTTTTTAGTTCTGAATGCATTTTAAAAAAATTAACTTTATAATTCATACTTCCATCTACTAATACTTCTGCTCTCAAAAGATCAATCTTTTTCTGTCCAAAAAGTGAACCTAATAATCCCATAATACCTCTCCTTCATTTAATAAAATTACAGCAATTACTTGATGTAAAAAGTGGTGGTAATATTTGTGACATTTTTTACAGTTTTCAAGTCGATGCTATTGTTATCTTCTATTTCTTCAATTAGTGCTGTATTTTTTTTTACACGCTTTAAATCATTATCTTCAATAGGACTAACTTTTTCGATTTCGTGAATATAGCACTCATCAAGTGAATGATGCTTCATTCCTAATAATATTAGAGACCTATACCAAGAAAAAGGGAGTAAGTCATTATTTATATACTTATTCATTGCCACATATGTAAAGGCTGTAATCAATTGATGGTTTAGTACCAAATCGATATATTGCACTTCATATCCATGCCCACAACTTTCAATTTCATCCAGTTCTTTTTTTTCATTATCTTCAATTTCATACAGAGCAAAATATACAGTATTATATTTATTTCCAGTTCTTTCAATATTGCACTTCCCTGATTGGTCTATCCCAACTTTATTGAATTTCAGGTCATAACCAAGAACCTTAATAACACTTATATATTTTGCTGACGGAATGCGCTTACTTAATCTTATAGGGTGTAAATTAGAACCATAAGCTAAATAATACATGCTCTAGTACCTAGTTTCATTGGAGACATTATTTGTTTATTAATAAAAACATAGAGACGAACTAAGCAGACATAAAGTCAAATACATGTCTGCTATTTTAAGCAAAATATACCTAAAACTACTAAAAAACCTATAAGAATGATTGATACATATCCAATATTAAAAAGGTATGCCCCAGTTTCATGCTCATACTCAACCCCGTGTTTTTCCCCATTTGACTCATATTTAAAATCACTGAGATAAGTTATTTCAAACTTTTCATAAAGATGTCCTATTTTTGAATTTGAATAATTATATTGCTTCTGAACTGTCACTAGTGCACAAAGTCCAAATATACTTATCATAAACACTATAAGTGCAAACAAACAATTTGAATCTTTTAGCGCATTAATTGATTTGAAATAAAAAGACCCAATAACGATATTTAAAGATGAAGTAATTGTTGGTATATGTGCTCTAAGTTTTTTGTTTCCATCTAAGAGTTGCCATTGCCTTTCAAGAAATATTTTTTTATTATCTTCCATCCATCTCTCCTAAAATCAACACTAACCTTATTAATATAGTAACTTGCACTAGACACATATCGCCTTTCTATTTTCATTCTATAAACCTAGACATGCTGCGTATTCAGATAAATTATACATTAAAATCAACTAAGTCTCTCATAACTGATACGGGCAAAGTTAACTCTTCAATATACGATAAACACTGGCAACACCAATCTCTAATTCTTCTGCTACTGCTTTCTTAGTCATTCCTTGAGCAACTAACTCCAATACTTGTTCACTCTTTGCTTTAGCAGTTGGTTTCCGCCCCATATAGCGTCCTTCTGCTTTTGCTTTGGCAATACCTTCTAATTGACGTTCTCGGCGTATATTAGTCTCGAACTCTGCAAAGACTCCCAACATATCTAAAAATGCTTTACCTGCCGCTGTGCTGGTATCTACAGGTTGCTCAATTGCTTTAAGTGCTATCCCTTTTAACTTTAGTTCATGAACTAAGTTTTGCAAGTCCCGTAGACTCCTTGCTAACCGATCAATACGCGTAATAACCAAAGTATCACCATCCCGCATGTAACTAATGCAGTTTGCTAATTCATCTCTTCCCTTGGTTGTAGTACCGCTTTGCTTTTCTTTAAAGACCCTTTCACATCCTGCATTCTCTAATGCTTCAACCTGCAATTGAAAATTCTGTTCTTTTGTACTTACTCGAGCGTAACCGATTAATGCCATTTTTACTGTCTATCAAATTCTCTATGAGTTTTGATAATAGGCGATCAAAAGTAAGAAATCAATCCATATGATAGCTTTATCTGCTGGTTTTACAGGCAATCAATAGAGTACACGCACTGACTGCCTGTTCAAGCGCACTAAATCAGTAGATATTACAATTCCATGTGAATTTATAACAAGTTTAATTTTATTATTAATTCAACCGCAATTAGTCGCACTTCAGTACATTCAATAAGCAACAGTTTATAAAATTCAAAAAAATATCTTCTTGGTATAGATATATTTTGATATAGAAACAATGAGTTTTCAAATTTAATAAAATAGCGCTATTAATACCAATTAACGATTAATAACGTATTGAAGTTAAATAAAACGTGTTGATCTATCAAAATATGATTGAAATACATAGAGAATTGTAAATAACGATAAATTATTAACGAACACCTAATAATTGCCGTTTGTGAAAAATCAATATCTCAATGTAGTTATAAAAAGTCAATCAATGCATGTAACTTCTATTACATGTACATCAATAGCATTAAATGCTCCATAACGGTTAATCAATTAGACCAATAATTAATTAACCGTATCAAATAAATACAATAACTCTCAACAATTAGTTATTACATATCAATTAAGCAACTTAAATGTTGAGGGTTTATTGCGTCTTGAGGAAATTAAGATGAAAAATAAATATAACGAAGAAAAACCATATAATGCATACGAACATTTAGAATTGTTAAAACAGCAATCCGAAGGTATGCAATTTCTTTTATTTAATTATAAATATTATGATTATGTAAAAGTTAATAAAAAATTAGCGAATTGTAGTTATGCTTCAATTGTTAAAAATAACCGCATTGACCAACAGTTTCAAAGTTGTGACTCAATGTTCTGTCCAATATGTGCATCAACACATAAAATACGCCGTGAATGCGCAATTGCCTATGGTGTAATTGACAAAATCAATGAATGTCTTGTTTTGGATAACGGCAGAAAAACAACACCTGTATTGTACTATTTGACGCTTACTATCCCTAAAGTTCTGCTGAATCAATTTCCATATGCATTTAAACAACTTAAAGCTGACTATAAATTGTTTTTAAAGACTAAAATGGAAAAAAAATCAGGTAAATCAGTGACGTTTAACCAATCATTACTTGGAAGCTCTGTCTATTACCATCTTGCACTGGATGATGACTATAACGGCAATCCAACGGTTGGTGTCCATTTGCACGCTATATTAATGGTTAGACCAAGTTTTGCTTGCGCTAATAGTATAACTAAAGATATGGTTCGTGATTACTGGATGAAGACTGTTGGTTCAAATATACCATTACAAACTCATATTAAACCCTTACCTTTAACTCGTCATGACTTTAAAAACAACCATGCTTACAATTTAGCTAAATTTGACTTCGATAGCATTATTGCCAATCCAAGTAAGTTTATTGCGTTAATTCCGTACCTTAAAGGACAGAATTTTCATTCACATACTAAACGTATTGGGACTTATCGCAAAGAAGTGCGTAATGAGTACAAACTTGAACAAGAAATTAAGCATAAAGCGCAAATGAAGCAAGAAATTGCTAATCGCATCAATGCATATACAATAATTAGTAAATAAAAGCACCTAAATCAACCGTTAAGTCAATAAACGCCGCCGTTTCCGCCGTTTATTATCAAAAGACTTAGCGGTTTTTTTACGAGCACCATAAAACTGCAACATTCATAGTGTAATATTCGTTGAATGACTCGTTAATACACTCATTTAAAAAGTAATTTAATACTTTTATAACTTCATTAAATTTAACTCATTAAACTTATGATACATTAAAATATCTTTGATAACTACTGTATGTATTTTTAGCTCTATATGATAGCAAAGTCTATTAATGTACTTAACAATATATTGATTATTAAATAATATATATTTTATTAAAAATAATACAACTACTTTAATAGTTTTAGGTTACTTGTAATTGGCGTTAATCGGATGGACTATTTGATGTTAGTTAAATACTTAGAACTGTAATTACTTGTTGTATACTTAGCTCACAATTAATGCAATTGATGTATTTTTATAGGAATTAATGTACTTTATGGTTAATTAAATATTAGTTGTAATTTATCTTATTAAAAATAATATAACTACTTCAATAGCTTTAGATTACTAGTAATTGGCGTTAATTAGATGGACTTGTTAATGTTAATTGAATACTTCAAACTTTGATTACTATTTGTGTACTGTAGCTCACAATTAATGCAATTGATGTATTTTTATAGGAATTAATGTACTTTATGGTTAATTAAAAATTAATAAATTTTTTATCAAAAATGAATTTTCTATCCTAGGATCGGAAATGGATTGATATAAATTATTGTTTATAAAGGAAAATTAACGTTAATTGACTGGAAATAAAAAAAATTTTATTACCATAATATTAAATAGGAATGATCCATTCCTGTTATTTTCCGCATGAATTTTATATGCATAACTTCAAGTTACTAAATTAAGTTAACTGACAAAGAAAAGACAACTTTAACACTGCCCCCTCCATTAAACCTTATTCATTATATTAGTTGATATTAATAATGCTGCAACCACTGTTCGATGACAATAATTACTCCAATTATTATTAGCTTTAATGCTATTGCTGCTAAATTATTGATTAATTCTGCAATTGTTCTTAGTGTTTCATTTATAGCGCCCACATTCACATCTATTCACCTTTTATTTAATTAGTTACATTAGTAAAATCAATTAATTATGATTAAAGTTTAAATTATTTGTATTCTTAACTACTTTAATTAATATCTCTATATTGACCATTGATAAACTGAATTTAACGTGTTTAGTTGGTTTTTAATGTATTTGTTTTGAATAAGTTAATCATTATTCTATTAAAATATTTTTTGACAATAATAAGGATTGATGAACTTTTTATTTGGACTGTTTGTTTTAATTAACTTCGTTTTACTATTTGTTAATTTAGTTGTACTTGATGTTTTGATGATACTTTATATTCTTGGGATTTGGTTTGTTGAATATTGATTTTGTGGGAACGGCAGAATTTCTATTGCTACTATTGAATCAACTCAACCACTGTCCGCTATCCTTTGCAACATCTACTCTCCTGACTTTTTGCCGTTAAAAAACACCAAAAATAAATACCACGAAAAACCGACCCTATCGCGCGAAAATATTTTTCCGTCATCACATTATAGGTCAGAAAATTCTGATGCGTACAGACGACTGAGGGTCGGAAAATATTGTTTTTGCTGACACTTTCTATCCCGATCCTGTCAAATATGTCATTTCTGATTTTTGGCGCGCCAAATTTCAGTGCTTATTGGAACTCTGTATGCTGAAAGTCAAACTGTAGCATTTCGATGTATTCATGCAAGACTTCTGGTTTGTATTTGTTTCCATAAACTCCGAACGTAACTGATTCTTCATTGTGACCAACAATTGCTGCTACAATTTCTTTTGTTACTTGTTTTTGCTTCAAATGGTTAATGACAGTATGTCTAAAACTATGAAAAACTTTGTTCCTTCCTTCTTTAGCATCATGTTTTTTCATATAACGTGAATACCATTTACTTACTCCATCCCCATAATTGTTCTTACCTCGTTTAATTTCAGGAAATAGTCTAATTTCATTTTTCAATTTAAGCTCATTAACATAGGTAATTAGACCTAAATCAATTAATTTTGAATGGATTGGTACAACTCGAATTGAACTACTGTTTTTAATACTTTGATCTTCTTCACTTTCATTAAAATTAAAAACATAAAGATCCTTACATGGTTTTATATCTACTAGGTGTAGTTGGCATATTTCGTTTAATCGTGCACCTGTGTATAGTGCTATTAATGGTACCCAGTAATAATAATTACGTGTAAATTTATGCTCTCGATATTCTGGAGATTCAAACAATTTAATTAAATCTTCATCTGTAAACGGATCAACCTTATCTTGAGGATTCTTATCTTTACCTATTGGTAATCCACTCGCGTAGTTATTGTCAGTAAAACCGTTAATAACGCCCCATTTAAATAAACTAGAGATACTGTTAAGCTTCCTGTTTTGAGTGTTTCTTGCCATAGGGATAACATTTGGCATTTGCAAGATTTCATCTATCGACTTATCTCTGTAGTCTTTTGCTTTATTAATGTTTATAGGCAATTTAAGGAATTTAGCTTTAAAATCTAGCAATTGTTCATATTTGAGTGCTGAAAAAACTTCATCACCAACTACACGAATAAATAAAGCGAAAGTTGCTCTATTTTCTTTAGCAGAGTTTGGTTTCCATTTACCTTGTATTGATTCTTGATTAGCACAAAATCTTTCAACTACTTCTGATAACAAGCTGTCTGGAAACGATGATGATTGGACGACTTGTGTTGGTGGCGATACCACATCGACACCAAATACTTTTTCAACTAGTTTCGCTTCTAATTCAGGTGAGTCATCAATTGTATATTCCCCAATGGTTGTTCCATCTTTTAACTTGACGTTTTTTAATTGCGTCCATGACTGCGACGGACTTTCACCTCTTTTTTTCGCTTCTAGGAATGCTAATACTTCATCCATCTCCACCATATATTCCCTCGCTCTCTTGACTGCTGTATGTTTATTTTCAGTTTTAAGCGTTCGCGTGAACTCTCTTTTATAGTGTAGTTGTTCGCGTAGATGTTTGGGAATTACAAGGCGGAAATAATAGATTCCGTTTTTGGTTTTGGATATATGGGATGGTACTTTTAGCACTTAGTAGACTCCTAGATGGATGTCCATCGTGGAGTTCCAATCAACATGTGACTGAAAAGACCTATATAAGCAACTAGTTATACTGAAATGGTGGCGATACCGGGGATCGAACCTGGGACCTCGGGGTTATGAATCCCGCGCTCTAACCGGACTGAGCTATATCGCCATATCTTGAAAGAGCTACCAGAAAGCAGCTCTTGTAAAGAACGGAAATTATATATATGTAGCTATTTTTTGTCAAACATTAAATCTAAAATGAACCACATCACCATCTTGGACTTGATAATCTTTTCCTTCAAGACGCCATTTCCCTGCATCCTTAGCTCCCTGCTCTCCCTTATAATCAATAAAATCTTGATAAGCTGTAACCTCAGCTCTTATAAAACCTTTTTCAAAATCTGTATGAATAACACCTGCGGCTTGTGGTGCTGTTGCATTAACAGGTATTGTCCACGCTCTAACTTCCATGACTCCAGCGGTAAAATAGGTGGATAGGTTCAACAATGAATAGGCAGCTCTTACCACTCGATTCAAACCGGGTTCTACTAGCCCTAAATCATCTAAGAACTCTTGTTTTTCGTCTTCATCTAACTGAATTATTTCCGCTTCTATTGCTGCACAAACAGCAACCACATTTGCATTTTCTGTTGCGGCAAATTCTTTTACTTGATCTAACATTGGATTATTTTCAAACCCATCATCTTGTACATTAGCGATATACAATGCTGGTTTTAGGGTAATTAAACAAAGCTCTTTGATTAATATCACTTCATCTTCTGTTAATTCTAATGATCTTACCGCTAAGCCTTGGTCCAAATGAGCAAATACTTTTTCTAAAGTTGCTTTTTTTACTTGCTCTTCTTTATTTCCCGTCCTAGCTGCTTTAGTTGCTTTTTGTAATGACTTTTCAACAGATGACATATCAGCAAGTGCTAATTCAGTATTAATAACTTCAATATCACTTATTGGATCAACTTTTCCTTCTACGTGAATAACATTATCATCTTCAAAACAACGCACGACATGAATAATCGCATCTGTTTCTCTAATATTGCCTAAAAATTGATTACCTAAGCCTTCACCTTTTGATGCACCAGCCACTAAACCTGCAATATCTACAAATTCAATAGTTGTTGGTAAGATACGCTCTGGATTAACAATTGCGGCCAATTTATCCATTCTTGCATCGGGAACTGGTACAACACCTACGTTAGGATCAATAGTACAAAAAGGATAGTTTTCTGCTGCAATAGTCGCTTTAGTTAGTGCATTAAATAGTGTTGATTTGCCTACATTAGGTAAACCGACAATTCCACAATGAAGTGCCATAGAATATAAGTCTCGTTGTCTTGGTTAGAAGCATACTAAACTGACATTAACGATGACCTACTAGGGGTTAGTTTATGTACACTTCAGAAGCTATATTTTGACTAAAATCAGTCAAAAAAGGGGTGATTATACAAGGATTTATTGATTTTCTGAATATTTTTCTAGTGTTTTATTATTAAAAACAACAACTTTATTTCGGCCTTGGTCTTTTGCACTATAAAGCGCTGTATCAGCAAGATGCACAAGTTTATCAATATTAATATCTTTATTACCATCGGGCAAGCAACATTCTTTATTTAAACAATACAATCCAATACTTGTTGTTTGAATAAAATTATCTTTTTCCCACTTTAAAGATTCAACTGCTTTTCTGATACGTTCAGCAAATACTTCGCCATGACTACAGCTCGTATTCGTAAAAATAACAACAAACTCTTCCCCACCATACCGAATAAGAATATCAGAGTCTCTTACTTGTTCTTGTAGGACTTTAGATATCCTTACCAAAACCTCATCACCAAAGCCATGTCCATAGGTATCATTAACTTCTTTAAAGTGATCCAAATCAAGAACTAACAAACAAAGTGCTTGTCCATAACGTTTCGTATTTGCAATGGCTATATCCGCTTGTTCATAAAAATACCGTCGATTATACAACCCCGTCAATTCATCGATCATCGACATACTTTCAAAGTGGTCTTTCAATGCCTTTATATCAATAAGCGCTTTTTCTAATTTTGATGTACGCTTTGATATCTGATCTTCCATTTGTTGAAATAAGCGATAGTTACTAATCAACTGACCCAACATATTCTTGTATATCCCTAACATCCGAAGATGCCAATCATTAAAGTGATAGGGTTGTGGATGAGATATATTAAGTACAGCAACCAACTCCTTACTTACAAAAATAGGAACACTAATAATTGAACCGGGCAATTCTAGGTTCTTTTGTTCATCATTTAGTGCAAACCGCTCATCCTTTTGACAATGTTGACAATGTTGAAGCTCACCCGTTTCAGCAGCTATTCCAATAACACCTTCGCCAATTTTAAATTGTAAAGGCGTATATTCCCTTGATGAGTTTGATTGCTCATTGATACTTAACCCCGTTAAGTTGACCAAAACACCTTGATCATTTAACAAAAATAAAGAACATCTTTCCATATCCTGGTTTTGAATAAGAATAGTTAAGGCATGACGAATCAGCTCTTTTTCATCTCCAGCTTGACAATTTAACTCAGACAAATCTTTGACAGCAGATAAAGAATTCAATAAGTCTATAATAACTGTTTCCAGCCCATCACCATCATGTACTATGTCCATTTTATTCCTACCCACCTATTACCGTTGCTAATTCATTAATATCTTCTTTGTTATGAAAAATAGCATCAATAATATCTGAAAATTCTTTTTGAGAAAAAGATAGACTTTTTAATTGGTCAGAAAAACTAGGCATTTCATCCATTTTATTATCTACAATATAAATGGCCGCCCAATGGCTAAGTTCCAATAAAGCGACTAATCTTCTTTCTTCTCCTTGATAATCAAATTGCCGAAATTGCTCTAAAGCTGTCTGATATATGGCAGGTAATTTCCAACGTTCCAACAAAGCATGTCCAATTTCATACTGGTTTATCCCTAAAGCAAGCTGCATTTCAGCACTAACAGCGCCTTCAACTCGATCTACTTTAGCTAATATAATCTCAAGGGGCTCTGGAAATATATGTATTGCGGCAAGCAACCCTATATTAAGTAATAAGCCTGAGGTATAAGCAATATTAGGTGAAATTGCCTCATCATTAAGTTTTAACGCTATTTTCTGAGAAATAAGGGCGGTAACCAGCGCATGACTCCAAAAAAAACCAGCCTCAAACGTTTTGCATTTTGTCGCTTGTAATTCAACATTAAGAACAATACTTAATGATAGGCTTTTGACTAAATTAAGCCCTAAAACTTGAATAATAGCTATCCGCAAATCATTAATTTGCCCTGCTCGACCAAAGTAGGCAGAATTTGCCAATCCTAATAACCTAGCAACCAAAACTGGAGATAATGCCAGTACATCTACCACCTCTTCAACTGTTATATCAGGATCATTAACTGCCGTTATAATTCGAATACTTGCTTCAGGTAAGGGAGGCAAGTTTTTAATTTTTGATATTTCAAGATCAATATCTTTATTTTGGCTCATTGCCATCCTTTCTTATACCCGATATTTTTAATAGTACCATTAACTTTCTGAATTCATCATCAATTAAAGCATCTTTAGCAATAAGAATAGTCTGTTTTTTATTTTTATGTCTTTTAAAGTGTAAAACAATAAAAAAAGAGGTGATCACTGTTGAAGGTAAAACTTCGATTGAATAATAATCCTGTTCTTGCGATGTAATCCCCCATCCTAGTTCTGGTATATAGCGGATGAGCATAGCATTACGCTTTATTTCTCTCGCTCTATAAATCAGTAGACTAGCAATAATAGCTATAAATAATAGGCTTTTATAGACTAAAGAGATGGACGCAACAAAAACGGGAAATATCGATAACATATGCACTACCGTTAATATTTTAATCAATAAACCTGATTTATTAACTTCAAATACTGTTGTTACTTCGTATCTTTTTGACAAGAGATACCAATCCTTCAGAGTCGGGTAATTCATTACCTAGCAAGTACCAGATCAAGTGAGTATCTTGCATTTTCAATAATTTTTTGAACAGAATTTTTTCTTCAGTAGAAGACTGACAATAAAAGTTATTTAGATAGGCTTCTAACAAATAGTCTAGCTCTTTAGTGCCTCTTCGGCATTGCCATTTTAATTTAGCAATTGATTCCATAAAAATTTTAAATAATTTAAGTAGGAGATCAAAATTATTTTATCATTTTGAATCAATAAACCTTGGAAGTGAGGCTTTAGCCTCACTTCCAAATATTAGAATAAATATTGTTAACGACTTAACCTTGCTGACGAATTGCCATCAATTTTTTAATATCAGCAATTGCTTTAGCAGGGTTTAGCCCTTTAGGACAAGTATCTGTACAACTCATAATAGTATGACAGCGATACAATTTATAAGGATCTTCCAACTCATCCAAACGATCACCTGCATTTTCATCACGACTATCTTCTAGCCATCGTGAAGCTTGTAATAATGCAGCTGGACCTAAATACTTGTCACTATTCCACCAATAACTTGGGCAACTTGTAGAACAACATGCACAAAGTACACATTCGTACAAACCATCAAGTTTTTTACGCTCTTCCTTACTCTGTAACCGCTCTCTATCTGGTGCTGGTGATTGAGTTTCTATCCAAGGTTTTGTTGATGCGTATTGTGCAAAGAAATTAGTCATATCGGCAACTAAATCTTTAATCACATCCATATGAGGTAAAGGAAATATCTTAATAGTTCCCTCATAATCCTCTATCGCCTTGGTACAAACCAAAGTATTTTTACCATTAACGTTCATCGCACATGAACCACAAACACCTTCTCTACACGAACGTCTAAAAGCTAATGTGGTATCAATCTCATTTTTAATTTTTAAAACAGCATCTAAAACCATGGGGCCACAGCTGTCTAGATCGATTTGAAAAATATCAATACGTGGGTTTTCACCGGTATCGGGGTTCCAACGATAAACTTCAAAACGTTTTAAATTTGTAGCACCTTTAGGCGCAGGAAATTCTTTACCTTTTGTTAATTTTGAGTTTTTAGGTAGGGCAAATTCAACCATTAGTAAACCCTCTTTTTAGGTGGAATAACTTCAACTTCATCGGTTAAGGTATACATATGTACGGGTCTATAATCAATTTTCACTTCATCATCATTCAACCAAAGCAAAGAATGCTTCATCCAATCTTTATCATCACGATCAGGAAAATCTTCCCTTGCATGCCCACCACGGCTTTCTTTTCTATTTTCAGCTGCAATCATGGTGACATAAGCTTGATCCAATAAGTTATCAAGTTCTAAGGTTTCAACTAAATCTGTATTCCAAATCAAAGAAGAATCATCGACTTTAACATTATTAAAAGAGGCTCTAACTTTTGTAATTTCAGCAACACCTTTCTCTAGCATTTCGCCTGTTCTATAAACTGATGCATGTGCTTGCATAGTTTTTTGCATTTTCAAGCGAATATCTGCTGTTTTTTCTGTACCTTTTGCAAACCGGATTCGATCAAAACGTGCTAAAGCTTCATCACATGCTGTTTCTTTTAGTGGCGAATGAGACATCCCTGGCGTAATGATCTCTGCACAACGAATAGCCGCAGAACGACCAAAAACAATCAAATCTAATAATGAGTTTGAACCTAAGCGATTAGCACCATGGACTGATACACAAGCCGCTTCACCAATAGCCATTAATCCAGGTACTATTGTGTCAGGGTTGCCATCTTTTAAAGTAACAACTTCTGCATGAAAGTTAGTTGGAATACCGCCCATATTGTAATGCACTGTAGGCAAAATGGGGATAGGTTCTTTAGTCACATCGACATCAGCAAATATTTTTGCTGTTTCAGAAATACCAGGTAAGCGTTCTTGAGTAATTTCAGGATCAAGATGCTCAATATGCAAATAAGCATGATCTTTATCTGGACCTACACCACGTCCTTCTTGAATTTCCATGGTGATAGCTCGACTAACTACATCTCGTGAAGCTAAGTCTTTAGCGTTTGGTGCATAACGCTCCATAAAACGTTCGCCTTCGGAGTTGGTTAAATAACCACCCTCGCCTCTTACTCCTTCTGTAATCAGACAACCTGAGCCATAAATACCTGTTGGATGAAACTGAATAAACTCCATATCTTGTAATGCAATACCTGCACGTAAGGCCATGGCATTACCATCACCTGTTACCGTATGGGCAGAAGTACAAGAAAAGAATGTACGACCATAGCCACCTGTCGCTAATACCGTGGAGTGAGCACGAAATAAATGTAATGTCCCATCGTCTAAACACCAGGCAAGTACACCTTTACACTCACCATCTTCCATAATTAAATCAAGCGCTATGTATTCAACAAAAAATTCTGCATCATGTTTTAAGGCCTGTTGATACAAAGTATGCAAAATCGCATGACCTGTTTTATCAGCCGCCGCACACGTTCTTTGCGCTGTTCCTTCACCATAATTGGTTGTCATTCCACCAAAAGCACGCTGGTAAATCTTTCCATCTTCAGTTCGTGAAAAAGGTACACCGTAATGTTCTAATTCAATAATGGCTGGAATGGCTTCTCTACACATATATTCAATAGCATCTTGATCACCTAACCAATCAGACCCTTTTACCGTATCGTACATATGCCAGCGCCAATCATCTTCTCCCATATTGCCTAATGCAGCACTAATTCCACCTTGAGCAGCAACAGTATGACTACGCGTTGGAAAAACTTTAGTAATACAGGCTGTTTTCAACCCTTTTTCAGCCATTCCAAAAGTCGCACGTAAGCCCGCTCCGCCAGCCCCGACAACAATGCTGTCGTATTCATGTTCTATAATTTTATAATCTGTTGACATACCTTATCCAATCATGGAAATTCGAAATATAGCAACGATTGCAGCTATAGCGATAAATAAAAAAGTTAATTTCATTGTCCAAATTGAAGATATTTTTATCCAATCAGTATGAACATAATCTTCGATAACAACTTGCAAACCTAAAGCCGCATGATAAAAAGCAGCGATAACCCAAGCCAAAGCTAAAATAGTATCTAACGGACCAGACAACCAAGCAATCATATCTTGATGAGAAGCTTCTAGTATCTGTTGAGTAAATGTCACCATCCACAATGATAAAGGTATCAATGTAATAGCAGTTATTCTTTGCATCCAGAAATGCCCAGTCCCTGCTTTAGCAGAACCTAAGCCTCTGACTTTTCCAAGAGGTGTTTGATAATCCATAGTTTTAATAAAAAATAAGAGTTAAAACAAAAGAAAGTACTAATTCTATAACGGCATTTCTATCCATATCATCTTTATC
>Ga0209826_1001401_pt1 | contig 16804 bp, 17 predicted proteins | sample GOMGulsemesocosm_5_FD_184637 | JGI IMG/M metagenome (GOLD analysis project Ga0209826, IMG submission 184637) | Methane-oxidizing microbial communities from mesocosms in the Gulf of Mexico - GOM15C Gulf of Mexico (SPAdes) (version 2) | ecosystem: Environmental > Aquatic > Marine > Cold seeps... | reverse complement strand
TCAGCTTGCCTGCGAGAGCGTTTAAAATCTTCAGTTTGAAGTGCTAAGCCGCTGCTTGATAAGGCGTAGCTGTCGGGTAAGTTAAGGCTGGCTGGTTTTCCCGCCCTTAGGGCTTTGGGCAGGGTTTGAGCGCAAACCTCACCAATAGGATGGTGGTAGTAGCTACTCATCCAGCGGCTTAATGCTAAGTCTTGTTTAGAGAGCAAGGCTTGTGTATCTAATAATTCGGTAATTTCTTTGAGTTGTTTAGCGGTTAACTCGCTGCTGTCTGAAATATCTAAAATAACCCCACCCTTATGGTTGCGCCCAAAGGGGACGCGAACACGTTGGCCGGGTTGATAATCTGAACGTGTAGATCCCTCCAAAGGTAAGTAATCAAACACTCGATTCAGCGGGATATCGACAGCAATATTTAGGTAAAACGTTGGCATTAAATAAAATATATTTTTTAGAGTTAAGTTAGCCGGAAAAGGTTGAATCTATCTACAAAAAAACGCTAAGTTTATGAGGTATATATGAATTTTATGTTATCCACATTTTCTGTGGATAACTTTGTGGATTATCTATTAATAGCCTAGCTAAGTCGTTGTTGTAAAAGGTCTGTCTTTAAATTGTCATAAATTAGTTCATTTTTAAAAAGTCCTTTATAAACAATAGCTTGAAAAAGTAAAGGGCTTTGTTTGATTTGTCATAAATGAGTCACTCATTGAAATAAATACTTTTTTTCTTAATGTGGATAACAAACCTATTGTTTATAGGCTTTATGGCCTTTTTTTGTAAAAAGGTCACTTTATGGGGAGACTGCTAATGTGCAGAAAACCAAGTTTGAGAGAAAGCTAAAATTTTAACTTTCCGTGTAATTAGTTTTATCCGTTTTCTTTCTTTTTTCATGACGCCAGTCAACCGACTCTCCACAGTGTGGGCACTTATTATCGAGTGCTATTTTCATGTCTTTTTCAAAATCATGAACATCCTTTAATGTTTCTATTTCAATTTGTTTGTTGCGGTTAGCATCAAGAATAATATCTGCATCATCCATGCTAAGGCCTAGGTTTATTTGAGTCTCTTTTAGTAGCTGCTCTTCGCTAGGAGTGATAATGCCGTCTTCCATCACATCTTCCACCAGCTTTTCATAATGCGCCCGGCGCTGCCGTATTGCCTCACTAAAGCCGGATGCCAAAAGGCCAGCCGGAAGAGCCACAATACCAATACTTATAATGCTAATAATGGAGGCGAGTACTTTTCCTATAATAGTGATGGGGACGACATCGCCATAACCAACGCTAGTCATGGTGATAATAGCCCACCACATGGCGGCAGGAATACTGCTGAAGGCTTCTGGCTGAGCTTCGTGTTCGGCTAAGTAGGTTAGGCTCGAAGCCATAATAATTAGCATACACAGTACAAAGAAAGCCGCGCCAATCGATTTGGCTTCATCGGACAAAACTTTAAGTAGAACGGTCATTGATGATGAGTAGCGCGTTAGTTTGAAAACCCGAAGTAACCGAAGCGCGCGCATAAAGCGTAAGTCGATGGTGAAAAAGAAGCCTATATAAAGGGGCATGATGACAAGAAGGTCGATTAATGCCATTGGGGTCATCATATAGCGAAGTCTGCTCCATAAAGGGTGCTGCTTCTCACTTTTTGCTTCAACGGAACACCAAATACGAGCAAGATATTCAATACTGAAAATAATAACGGAGATTAATTCAAAGTTTTCAAATGCGGTACGGTACTGGCTTTGTAACGTAGGGATTGTCTCAAGAATAACGGAGAGAACATTAAGTGATATTAAGGTTATTAACGCAATATCAACGGTTCGGTTTAACGAATCTTTCTTGGTGTTAGGGCCGAGTATTTCAAACGTCCGGTTTCTTATGGTTTGCATAGCGTCGTTAGGCGAAGATTTAATGTTTCAGCCAAAGGGTTATTTTATGTTGAATAGAGTATTTCATATTTTAGAGGCAAGTCGTAGTAATAATCGCTAATGCTGTGGAGGAGGTTGCAACGATAAGCCATCTATCGTCTTCACTTGTAATTTTTTGTAGGGTATAACAGAATGAAATTCGAGTTGAATAGCAGCTTTTATAAGGGAAAAAGTGATGATATCGAAACGTTGTAAGATTATTAGCATGGCCGAGGTCTATTAGTGCAAGAGAAGCGTAAACAGCTTGAATATGAGCGTTTGGTGCTGGTGTATAGCGATCAGCTTTTTCGTTATGCGCTTTGGCTTTGTCGTGATAAAAGCATGGCTGAAGACTTGGTGCAAGAGACTTGTATGCGAGCGTGGAAGTCGCTTGATAAATTAAAGGATGGCGCATCAAGTAAAGCGTGGTTGATGACTATTTTGCGTAATGAGCATGCGCGTCAATATGTTCGTTATAGACCTGATATGGTTGATTTGGACTTGGACATGATTAGTTTAAGAGACACCAATAATGATACAAGCGCCGATGCTTTTGCATTAAAGCAGGCGTTGAATGAATTGGCTGATGAATATAAAGAGCCTCTCTTATTACAAGTGATTGCTGGTTTGAGTTGTGAAGAAATTGCATCGGTTTGCAATATTACGAAAGGTGCAACGATGACGCGCTTATTTAGAGCCAAGCAAAAATTACGTGAAGTATTAAGACCCGATGAGAAGCAGGGGGAGTCATAATGAAATGTAAAGACTTTGAATTTGAGTTTGTTGTCGCACCGAATGAAATTTCTGGTGATGCCTGTGAACACTTGAAAACATGTGCAGCTTGCCAAGCATTTGTCGAAAAACAAAAGGTTTTTGACGGCCAGTTAGCAAGCGTTATTAATGCGGATGTGCCCGTTAGCTTACGTGATTCCTTGCGTAAAAAACAAGGTGCTCAAGCTGGGCGTTGGCGTTACCCTGTTATGTCGATGGCATTGGCAGCATCTTTAATAATGGGTGTTGGTCTGGTGAGTTTGGTGTCGTTAAATAATGAGCCAAGCGCGTTACCCATTGATCGTTTAATCGTTGAGCACTTTGACCATGATGGTGAGCGCTCTTATCGCGGGAAGACAGAAGTAAACCCGATGACACTGGTTAAGCTGGGTGAGACGTTTGGCGTGAAAGTTAAGCTAGCTGATACGGTGAGTTTTGTAGAAAAATGCCCGATTGGTGATAGCTATGGCTTGCACTTGGTCTATCAACACAATAACCAACCCGTTACCCTAATCTATATGCCGGAGATTCCTTTGGATGAGGCCGTCTCTTTTTATTATGCGGGGCTAAAGGGTTGGGTGAAGCCGGTGCAAAAGGGCTCTTTAGCGGTACTCGCTGGCTCAACAGCCGAATTACCAAAGCAAGAGCAGGCGAATGACATTATTGAGTGGCTTTAACTTTAGGCCTCTTTTGTTCATATGCGTCGTCGCCTAAAGTGCCGGATGGGACTGGCTGTGCTCAAATCATTGACTACAGTACCAAGGGTAGGTCCCATTAGAGGGGCTCCCTTGGGTAATTACTCCTGTATTCATGCCGGCCACTCCTGACTTTTACCTTACCTAAGTTACCTGCTTTTGGCGTCTAGAAATAAAATATTCTTCCGTGCAAAGGTCTCAATTTAGTTAAACCTGTGATGCAAGGAGCAGAGGTTAATGACCGTCTGTCGCGTGGTCACGTGCCAATAGTAAATAGAATGCAGGAACAACAAATAAGGTAAATAAAGTACCAATTCCCAAGCCTGATGCGATGACTAAACCAATGTCAAAGCGACTGATAGCGCCAGGGCCTGACGCGAATAATAAAGGCATCATGGCGACTATCATTGATACTGAGGTCATTAAAATGGGCCTTAGACGAACCGAGGCTGCTTTTTCCACCGCATCACGGACTGATAGTTTTTCTGTTAGCTGCAATTGATTGGCAAACTCAACAATCAGAATGCCATTTTTAGCGATAAGCCCAATTAATGTAATAAGCCCAACTTGAGTATAAATATTCATACTTGCAGCACCGAGCATTAAGAACGCCATAGCGCTGGCAAGAGACAAGGGAACCGAGACTAAAATAATGAGGGGGTCACGCCAGCTTTCAAATTGAGCAGCAAGCACTAAATAAATAACGATGAGTGACATGAAAAAGGTAATGATTAGAGCGCTGCCTTGTTGTTTAAATTGGCGTGAGCTGCCGGTGTAATCCCAGCGATAACCTTTAGGAAAGATGTTTTTAGACTGTTCTTCTAAATAGGTTAAGCCTTCCGAAAATGATGTTGATGGGTGCAAAATACCCTCAATGGTGATGCTGTTAAGCTGCTGGAATTGCTTCCTTTTGCTGGGTTCAACAGTATGAGCGATTGAGATTAATGAACTAAGTGGTATTTGGTCACCAGCAGCACTTCTGAGGTAGATGTTTTTCAACTTCTCTATATCGAATCGATCTTTTTCACTGACTTGCGGAATAACCTTATAGCTACGACCTTGCATGCTGAAACGGTTCACGTAACCTTCACCGAAATAGCCTGATAAATTTCGTCCAATATCCTGCATACTAATGCCTAGGTCGGCAGCACGGTCTTTATTGATGAGCAGATTGGTTTTTGGGCGATCAAAGTTAATGTTTTTTTGTAAGAAGATAAAATTACCGCTTTGCATTGCCTTGCCAATTAACTGGTCGGCATTGCTGCTGATTTGTTGATAACTCGCATCGGATAAGACAACAAATTGAACGGGTAAACCGCCACCAGCACCGGGTAAGCTGGGTTGCTCAACCACAGCAGTTCTAAACCCTGTGACAGATGCTAGTTTTTGTTGAAGCTCTGGTTTGATTTGTTTTTGTGTGCGATTGCGTTCTGACTGGTCAGCCATTTTAAAACCGCCTAGTACGGTGTTTGTATCGCCACCAAAGCCCAATAAAATAAAACTTTTGTCATATTCAGGAATGCTTTCAAAGACATCAAGTACTTTAGCTGTTTGCTCTTTTAAAAATTCGAGTGTTGACGTTTGTGGTGCAGTGTTAAAAGCGATCAGGAGACCGCGATCTTCATTCGGTGCTAGCTCTTTTTTGGAAAGTAAATACATCGGGTATAAGCTAAGAAGCACCACCAGTGAGAATGCAATGGGGATTGAAGGGGTTGATAATAAAGGATGCAGTATTTTTTTATAGCGGTTGGTTAGGCGCTCAAAAAAATGTTCTACTTTTTTTTCAAAATCACTGATTTGCCCACTAGGTTTTAATATTCGAGCACTTAGCATGGGCACAAGTGTTAAGGCAACGACGCCAGAAATAAAGACTGCTGCTGCGAGTGAAAAGGCAAACTCGGTAAATAATGTACCGACGAGTCCATCCATAAAGCCGATGGGGAAGTAAACGGCGATGAGTGTGGTGGTCATGGCAATAATGGGTAAGCCCAGCTCCTTCGCGCCATCAATTGCGGCTTGAATGCGAGGCTTGCCCATTTCAATATGGCGGTGAATGTTTTCAACCATGACGATAGCATCATCAACCACTAAACCAATCGCCAAAATCATTGCAAGTAGGGTCAGTAGGTTTAATGAATAACCTAGTAGCAGCATAATAAAAGCGGCACCAACGAGTGATAGAGGAACGCTGATTGCCGGAATAACCGCCGCGTTGAATGAGCCGAGCGATAAAAAGATGACAATAATAACGATGCTGAGTGCTTCAATGAGTGTGATGCCCACTTCATTAATGGAGCTGCTGATGAACTTACTCGCATCATAGGGAAGATCTACCTGAATACCTTGAGGCAGGCTTGTTCTAACGTCATCAATAGCAACTTGTACTTTTTGAGCAACGGTTAGTGGGTTTGAACCGGGAGATTGCTCAATAGCGATAAAAATAGCCGGTTTACCGTTAAATAAGTTTTGGCTATCGTAACCTTCAGCGCCTAGTTCGGTACTCGCAACATCGGATAAACGAATGAGTGTATTGTTCCGTTTAGCGATAACTAGCTTATAGAAGTCCTCTTTTTCTGAGATATCGGTGGTGGCTCCTAGGTCGACCCCAACATAGCCGCCTTTAGTGCTACCAATGCTTGATAGGTAGTTATTACTACGAAGAGCTGTCGTCACATCACTCGCTGAAATGTCTAAGGCGGTCATTCTTTTGGGATTAAGCCAAATACGCATCGCGTAAATACTTTCGCCTAGAATTTTAGCCTGACCGACACCATCGATAGATTGCAGACGAGGTTGAACGACTCGTAACAGGTAATCGGCAATTTGGGTCGGTTGCCTAGAGTCACTAGAGAAAGCAATATACATTAAGGCGGTAGCAGACCCCGTGGAGGAGGTTATGACAGGGTCTTCTGCCTCGGCAGGGAGCACACTACGTTGGCTTGCTACTTTGGCTTGAATGTCGGCAATGGCATCATTCTCATCGTAATTTAGGTGCATATGCGCTTCAATACTTGAGCTGCCTTGGCGGCTGGTTGAGGCAATATAATCAATGCCTTCAGCCTGTGCGATGGCTTGTTGTAAAGGCGTTGTTATAAAGCCTTTAACTAACTCGCTACTGGCACCAGGGTATGCGGTGCGGACGGTAATAACGGTGCTTTTTGTTTCCGGAAACTCGCGGATTTCTAAGGAGTTTAGTGCACGTAGGCCTAGAATAAGAATCAGCAGACTGATAACACTAGCAAGTACGGGGCGAACGACAAAAATATCAGTAAATTTCACCGGATATCCTTATGGTTTTGCTGAGGTTGAAGGCTGCGCAATAGTAATGGGCATGCCGTTGCGTAATTTAACTTGTCCCTCATTAACGACACTATCGCTAAGTGTTAAACCGTCAAGAATCTCAACGTGTCCTTGGCGATGCTGACCGCTTTTAATGTTGCGTTGTGTAACGGTTGCTTTGCCATCCTTATGAACGACGACAAAGACATTTTCACCATAAGTATTATAAGTTACGGCTGTTTCTGGCAAGGTTAAGATGGGGCGTGGAACCGATGTCGTTAGCTTGATATCAGCAAACATGCTGGGCTTTAGTTTTCCTTCAGGGTTATCGATAATAGCTCTTATACCAATAGTTCGAGTGAGTTGGTCTAAGCCGGGGTTGATAGCCTGCACGGTGCCATTAAATGTTTGATTTGGGTAGGCTTGTACGTGAACGCTAACGGTTTGACCTACACGCACGTCTGAGAAGTAGCGTTCAGCTAAGGAAAAGTCAACCAAGGTTGAAGATAAAGAGACGAGAGGCGCGATGTCATGCCCTTTGTCTAAGTATTGGCCCAGGCTTATTTGACGAATGCCCATTTGGCCAGTAAAAGGAGCAAGTATTCTTTTTTTACTGATGATGCTTTTCTGAGCAAGAACAGCCGTTTTTGCGACATCTAATAAGGCGCGTGCTTCATCATGGCTTGATAGAGACGTGACTTTTTTTACAAGCAGTTGGGCTTGACGCTTGAATTGTATTTTAGCCAAATGTTCGGAGGCTAGTAGGCCATTTAGTAAGGCTTGATCTGTATCGGTATTTAGTTCGAGTAATAGATCTCCTTTTTTTACGCGCTGCCCAGATTTAAAGTGAATACTGGAGACGATACCCGCGATCTCGTTACTTACAATAATACCCAGCTGAGGTTTAATGTCACCAACAGCGCTTAAATGATTAGCCCACTGCTGTTCAGTAACCTTAACGATACTGACTTGTGGTGGTGGAGGTGCTTTACGCGATGCTATTGCTTGCTCAATTTGGAGAAACTTACTAGCAAAGAGACCGCCAAAAAGCAGGGCAACAAAAAGGATGAGATAGACTATTTTTTTAGTCAAAGGATTCTCCATAAACTGTGATGTGAACGCAACTAAATATTTCTTACTGAATAATTAGATGAATTGCTTATTATATGCAAAGTATATCAAATATTGATGGTGTGGCTTGAATCAATTAACTGATGCCAATAAACTCTATAGTATCGTTATTAAGGATTTACTATGAAACTCATAAAATTGCTTTGCCTGTTGGTTCTTTTTGCTTTAACGGCTTGTGCGCATATAGGCGAGCAAAAGAAGCTGGAGCACTTAGATGCTAAGCAAAAGCTATTTATGAAAGCTTTGCGCTGGAAGTCGTATGATATGGCGGCTAGTGTGATTCGTTTTAAAAACCCCGCCCGACGATTAGCTGAGTTGGATGATCTAAAGAAAATTACGGTCACATCTTATGAGCTTATAGCCTCATCACCGAACCTTGAAGAAGGCTCAGCGCTAGCTTATGTCATGTTTTCTTACATACAAGATGATACAGGGCGAGTTTATGAGCTTAAACATACACAAAACTGGTGGTTTGATAAGGACTCTAAGCAGTGGTTTTTAGGCAGTGATATGCCTATGTTTAATATTGACTAAATTATGAGCTTTTGCCCGCGGATAAATCAGAGCGTAAGCGATCTGTTTTTTCTTGGAACCCGTCATGTTCGCCAAAGTCTAAAAACTTACGGTAATGTCGGTGTGTGCCAAGCTTCTTTCTAGCGTGTTTGATGGGGCACCAATACAACTCCGTACGAGCAATAATTTCAGCGGTATACGCAATAACGGCATTGCCGTAGGTGCAGTAGGCACAATTGAATTTTTCAATAATATTTAAATACGGTAGCTGGTGCCTGTCGGCAATAAAATAGTCGGCACGTTTTACCTTGGGTATACGGTATAAACTAAAGCAAACGGTCTGATATATTTCAATACTTAGGTGAATAAGCAATAGTGGAATAATCATACTGTAGATAAAGGGGATGGAGAGTATTGAGCGGATGTCGCTCGACTTTAGCCACCGTAAAACGCCAACTTTCAGTGCGCGTTGTTGCTTCATTACTGAGGCTTCAAACTTAATTTTATGGCCCTCCCATTTGTATAAAAGTTCACTTTGCTGCTCATCAAGAAGTGCTTCTAGTTCTTCTTCAAGGTCTTTTATCCGCTGGATAATTTGATTAACTTGGTTTTTCATCCTTGCTCCAATTTGAAGGGTGACAATGTTTGTAAATGAATCATATGTGCGTCTATTTGTTTTTTTTCTTCGTTAATGAATGATGCAATAGCTTGTGAAAAGTTAGGGTTTAAAATGACATGGTTAGAAAACGTTTGTATGGGTTCAAACCCACGCGATATCTTATGCTCTCCTTGTGCGCCAGGGTCGAAGTGAGTTAGCTTGTTCATAATGCAGTAATCGATACCTTGATAATAGCAGGTTTCAAAATGCAAAAATTCATACTCCTGCTCACAGCCCCAATAGCGTCCATATAGTGTATTGGAGTCTTTGAAGCATAACGCAGCAGCAATAACCTGCTCGTCCTTTATGGCACAAAACATCACTAAGTTATCAGGCATGTTCGTGCGTAGAGATTGAAAAAAGGCGGTATTCAGGTAGCCCGCTTGACCGCTGCGCTTTAAATAGGTTTTCTGGTAGAAACGGTAGAAGCTATTCATCAGCTGTTCACTAATATTATGCCCGGTATATGTGGCCATGCGGATATCTTGAGTGCTAATGGCTAAGCGCTCTTTATTAATATTTTTGCGCTTTCTGGACTTAAGTTTGTTAAGGAAGTCATCAAAGCAATGGTATTGCTGGTTAAACCAATGATACTGAATACCTGTGCGTTGTTTCCAGCCGTGTTCGTTTAATGAATTTGATAATGTGGAGGGTGGAAAGAGTAGGTGACAGCTAGAGAGGCTTAGAGCATGCGAGTGTTTTCGGGTTGCTTGGTCTATAAACGTAATAATGTTTGATTTTTGTTGCTGGGTTTTGATGCTGTCGCAAAAGCCTAAGCGATGCCCTGTTGAGGGGGTAAAAGGAATGGCGAAGAGCAGTTTAGGATAATACTGGTAGCCATGCTGGTGGTAGGCATCAGCCCAAGTCCAGTCGAAAACATATTCGCCATAAGAATGCGTTTTTATAAAGCAAGGCATGGCCGCGATAGGTTGGTCATTCTGACTAACAATAATGTGCTGGCTTTGCCAGCCGGTTGATGCTTGAGTGCAGCCGCTACTTTCAAGTGCTAATAGAAAGGCATGTTGAGTAAAAGGACTATTGTTGGCAAAAAGAGCATCCCAATGGGCCGCTGAAATGTCGTTAATACTGCGTAGAAAGTTTATTTTCATGCGGCAAGAGCCATCAAGCGTTGTTAAGTGAGTGCCTATTCTAGCTTGCTAAGCCCTGATCAAGTTACGATTGTTTGATGCAGCCCCATAGAGCCTATGTTTAAACGAAGCGAGCCACGAGCGGAAATAACGGGCATTAGATATTGTCGAAAAGTACGCAATGGCATAAGGTGTGCTTAACTACATTAATTTTTTTAGAGGACGCATGTCTAATAGTACGAGTACAGCGGTACAAGAGCGAAGCCAAACTAATCATTTAATTGCTGAATTATTAGAAGAGCGCAAAGAAGTTTGGTCAGTGTATTGCACAGTGGCAGGGATAGAGCCACAAAAAACGGATGACAGCATGGAAGAGTTGGTTCGAAAGTTTTGCCAGCTATCCGTTGACTATATTTCGCTGGGCCACTTTGGCGTGTATCAGCGTATTCTAGACGGTCAAGAGCGTCGTCAATCCATTTTGAACGCTGCAGAACGAATATACCCACTCATATCCAAGGCAACAGAAGCGGTATTGAACTTTAATGATAAATACCAGATATTGACGCCAGCGATGATTCTTCATGATTTAGCGGATGACTTATCGGTGGTGGGTGAGCATTTAGCGAATAGAATTGAATGGGAAGATGAACTATTAGGTGAAATGCTTGCCTAAAGTTGTTATGAATTTTTGCCCGCAGTGTGGCTCGGAAACAGAGCTGAGTGTACCTGAGGGCGATAATCGTGAGCGAGATGTCTGCTATTCCTGTGATAGCATTCATTACCAAAATCCAAGAATTATTGCGGGCTGTATTCCTGTTTGGGAAGATAAGGTTTTATTGTGCAAGCGTGCGATAAGCCCACGTAAGGGTTATTGGACGCTACCTGCTGGCTTTATGGAGTTAGCAGAGACAACCGAGCAAGCGGCTATTCGAGAAACGCTTGAAGAAGCCGGCGCGGTGGTCGAAACAGAATCACTCTATGCGTTGTTTAATTTGCCGCATATCGGTCAGGTTTATATGATCTATCGCTCAGCACTCTTGAAGCCTGAATTTGAGAGCGGAATAGAAAGCTTAGATACGCGTTTATTCTCAGAAGATGAAATCCCTTGGGATGATTTGGCATTTCCAACAATGCGTTTGTCTCTCGAGTACTATTTTAAAGATCGGGCGGACGGGGCCTTTACGTTTAGGTCAACGGATATTGTAAGACACCGGCCTTAAGCTGGATTCACGGCATTACGGTTACTAGCACAATGAAGCGTGAACAAATTACCGATTGTTTAGAACCGGTTTCAGAGCGCCCTCGTTGGTGTCACAATCAACGCGATGATGGTTTGCGTAATGCAGCGGTGTTGATTCCCTTAGTGGAGCGAGAGCAATGGCATGTATTACTTACGAAGCGAACGGATCATTTAAATAATCACGCAGGTCAGGTGAGTTTTCCGGGTGGACGTGCGGATGCAGAAGATCATTCCCCATTAGATACTGCATTACGTGAAACCGAAGAAGAGGTTGGCATTCAACGCGGCTTGATTGAAACGGTGGGTTTATTAGAGGCTCACAAAACGGTCACTGGTTTTAATGTGATTCCCGTTGTTGGCTTGGTAAAGCCGGAGTTCACTCTTGCTATTGACTCTTTTGAAGTAGCGGAGGTGTTTGAGGTACCGTTACCGGTCTTAATGGATATCTCGCGTTACCAACGGAATGAAATTGAATACCAAGGGGAAAAGCGGTATTACTGGGAATTAATGTACAAGGAATTCCGTATTTGGGGGGCGACTGCGGCTATGTTATATAACTTGGTTAACCGTATACAAGACCCTAAATGAGACCTTTGCACGAAAGCCCTTTCGCTCCTATGCGTCGTCGCCTAAAGCGGCTACTGTTGGTGAAAATGCACCCGAAGCATTTGCTGGGTTCATGGGGCAGGCTCTGCTCAATCGGTCATTTACTACAGTACCAAAAGTAGGCCACATTAGAGGAACTCCCTCGGCAATTGCTCCTGTATTCCTCTACCTTCTGCATCCATGCAGTCGTCATTCCGCGCGTTTTTGCCTCACCTAGAAACGAAACCTTCTTCCGTGCAAAGGTCTCTCAGTATTAAACCTAGGGCCTTTCTGAACTTATTCCTCTTCTTCAGTGCCAGGGCGATGCTTTCTTTGCATACCTTGTAAGAAGTTGCGTAACACTTGATCTTTACAAGAGCGGAAGTGCTTGTGGTCTGGGCGGCGGAAAAAAGCACTCAGTTCATGTTTGCTGATGACTAAGCCAGAGTCGGCGAGCATTGCGAGTACATCTTCATTTTTCAAGTTTAATGCTATTTTTAGTTTGCGCAGCACAATATTGTTATTGATGGTCTTTTCAGCCTCAGGTAATGGCCCGTCTTGCTTGCCACGCTTTTCAATAATGAAGCCATTGAGGAAACTAGCAAACTGTACGTCACCACAACTAACATAGTCTTCATGGTTGTCTTGCTTTAGCCAGTTACTAATTTGTTCACGATCTGTTTCGTATTCAGCGTGTTTGAAAATAGCGATCATTTTTGAATCGTTAAAAGCAAAGGTGTAGCGGATGCGGCGTAAAATATCGTTATTAGTCACAGGGTTTCCTAAAATAAGCGTTGAATATCGCGCAAGGGTAGCATTTTGTGCAGCAAACTGCTCAGTCTTTTAGTGAAAAAGCGAAATCGTCGCGGCTTGCTATCCCTTGTAGAGCGTTAACTTTTAATGTTAGTTTCTAAGTTAAGTAAGTGTTGCTTAGCCTCAAGCCCGCCCGCATAGCCTCTTAAGTTCCCATCACTACCGATGACGCGATGGCAAGGGATGATAATGCTGATGGCGTTGGCATTATTAGCATTGGCTACCGCCCTAACTGCCGAGGGTTTATTAATCTGTTTGGCTAATTGCAAATAAGACACGGTTGAGCCGTATGGGATGTTGCCTAAATGCTGCCATACAGTTTTCTGGAAAGGTGTGCCTAACATTAATAAAGGAATATCAAAGGCATGAGATTGTTGAGTGAAGTAAGCGTCTAATTGCTCAACAGCCATATTGCTTGTTTCGCAGGCTTGTTCGACAGTTGAAGTGTTTAAAAGGGATTGAATACGCTTGTCGATAATGGTTCTATTTTTTCTTTCAAACCAATCGCACAGGCAAATCTTATTATCATAGGCACCTAAAATTAATGTCCCCAAAGGACTGTGATATAGCTGGGTGAGTATTGGCTTAATCTTGGGCTTACTTGTTTGAGTCACCTTTTTTATAGCCTTGAGGTCTGATTGCAATAGTGTTTGTTACCACGGTGCATATTTCACCATCGGTTCGTTGGTAGTGCATCTCAAAGGTTGGCGTGCTGCGCCCTTTGCTGGCTAAATCTTCTCTAATTTGATGTTCAAGTTCTTTGCTTAGTTCGAAATGTAGGGTGATGTCGGTATTAGGTTGCTGCTGAAAATCCAAGCTAAGGCTTCTCGTCCAGATAGCGTAGCCGGGGAATATGTGCGAGCAAGCGACAACGGCAATCGGGTCGGCGAGTGAGGCTTGAAAACCACCAAAAACGCCCCCGTAATTATTCATTGAAATAGCCGTTTGAGGTAATTTTATTCGGATGCTCCGCCAGTCTTCGCTGAGCTTGGTAACGCTAATGCGCATTAACCAGAAAGGCGGGTGTAGTTCCAATCGCTTAGCTTCTGAGATAAACGGGATTCGGGCAACAATGTCGCGTAAGCTCATGCTGCGCCTAAGCTTCGTGTCACAATTTCCAATACATCTTTAGATAAAGGGGTATGAGACTGTATGCGTTGCAACTGCTGTTTTATGAGTTGTTGACGTGCTGAGTCGAATTTTTTCCAACGACTTAGTGAGTTGGCTAAGCGTGCGGCAACTTGTGGATTGATGGCATCGAGTTCGATAATATTATCAGCAACAAATAAATAGCCTGAGCCATCGGCAGCATGAAAATGTAATGGGTTTGCCAAGGCAAAGGCAGATATGACACTACGCACTCGATTCGGCGTTTTCATATCAAAGTCAGCGTGTTTAAGGAGTTTTTTAACGCGTTCTAGCGCGCCAGAGCTTTCGGTACACGCTTGAAGGGTAAACCATTTGTCGATAACCAAATCCTCATCTTTCCATTGCTGATAAAAACTATCGAAATAGGCGGCATTTTGTTGCGGATCTAAATGACTGAGTTGTTCTAATGCCGCTATTTGGTCAGTCATGTTTTGTGCCGCATTAAACTGATCAATGGATAAGTTGCTATGCTCAGCAGGTAAGGCCATTAAGTAATTTAAGCAGAGGTTTTTGAAGCTGCGGCGTGCAATATCTTGTGCACTATTACCTGCTTCAGGCTGGTGATTTAATTGATAGTTGTTTAGCCAAAGCTCTTTAAGTTCTGTGGCGAGTGCTTGCTTAATGACATGGTGCGCTTGATATAACGCTTCAATATCAACCTCTTCCATTTGTTCTGCAAGGTAAGCCTTGGCGGGCATACTGAGAAGTAATGCTTGGTAAGCAAGATCATCGAGTGGTCGTTGTAAAATTGAACGAAAAGCGTGTACTAAAGGCTCTGGTAATGGGCTGACAGTTTGCTTTTGTTGAATCGATTTAACGGCATTAAAAATTAATTCACTTAATACATTCTGTCCCGCTTCCCAGCGATTAAACGAGTCACTATCATGTTGAAAGAGGGTGATTTGTTGTGGAAGACTTAATTGTTGTTGTAACTTTACTGGCGCAGAAAACCCTCGCAAGATAGAGGGGGTTGGTTCTTCGCTGATGTTTTCAAAGCTGAAACTCTGTTTATATTCGGTTAATTCCAGCGTTGTAGAGGCTGCTTGTTCACTTCCATCGGCATTAAGTAGCCCAACAACAATAGGGATATGATACGGCTGGCTAGCTGTTTTATTACTAGTGCTCTGCTCAAAGGTGAGTTGGTAGGTTTTGTTGCTAGCATCGTATTGTGCGCTAACGCTAACGGTGGGAGTGCCCGCTTGGTGGTACCAGTGAGTAAACTGGTTAAAATTAACCTGGTTGGCGTCTTCGAGTGCTTTAATGAAGTCTTCAGTCGTCACCGCTTGCCCATCGTGACGGTCAAAATATAAATCACAGCCTTTTCTAAAACGCGCTTCACCTAACAAGGTGTGTAGCATACGTACCACTTCAGCACCTTTTTCATAAATGGTTAGGGTGTAGAAATTGTTGATCTCTACATAGGCATCGGGTCGAATAGGGTGTGATAAGGGGCTGGCATCTTCTGCAAACTGGTGGGTTCGCAGCATGTTAACGTCTTTGATGCGCTTAACTGCGGCGGATGTTTGGTGTGCAGTAAACTGCTGATCACGAAAGACGGTAAAGCCTTCTTTTAAGCTAAGTTGGAACCAGTCACGACACGTCACACGGTTACCTGACCAGTTATGGAAATACTCGTGTCCAATCACTGCTTCAATGTTTTCAAAGTCAGTGTCGGTGGCCGTTTTCTCACTGGCTAATACAAATTTGGTATTAAAGACGTTGAGCCCTTTATTTTCCATGGCGCCCATATTGAAGTGGCTAACAGCAACAATCATATAAAGCTCTAAATCATACTCACGACCAAAGGCTTCTTCATCCCAACGCATGGAGTTTTTAAGTGATTGCATAGCGTGTTGGGTTTTATCTAAATCACTTTGCTCAACGTAAATTTCTAGTGCAATATCACGGCCAGAGCAAGTGGTGAAGCTGTCGTTTAAGCAGGCTAAGTCCCCCGCGACAATGGCAAATAAATAGCAAGGTTTTGGGAATGGGTCATGCCAGTGGGCGGTGTGTTGATTATCGTTTGTATCGCTTGTTTGTAATCGGTTGCCATTGGATAGCAAAATGGGGTACTTGTCTTTATCTGCTGTCATGCTAACACTAAAAATAGACATGACATCGGGGCGGTCTAAAAACCAAGTAATACGCCTAAAGCCTTCAGCTTCGCACTGGGTGCAAAGCATGCCCTTGGATTCATATAGTCCACTTAAAGCAGTATTGCTAGAGGGTTTGATGCGGTTATTTATTTCTAGCTTAAAGTCGTTAGGCGGTTGTTTGATGGTGAGTGTTGCATCATCTAATCGGTAGTTTTCTTCACGTAATAACGCACCATTTAAACGAATATCAATGAGTTCTAGTTCTTCTCCCATTAAGACTAAATCAGCCTGTTGGTTTTGGCTGCTTGGATTGCGTTGAATGCTTAAGAGTGAGCTGACACAGGTGTTATCCGCAGATAATTCAAAGTGGAGCTTTGTGTGGCTAATTAAGAAATCAGGAACGGTGTAATCTTTTAAATAAATGGTGTTTTGTGAAGAGTTAGGCATAGGTAGAGTATTAATTAGATTTAGTTGAAGCCATTGCGAGTAACGCCCAAGCAATCAGCAGGCAAATACCACCAATAGGTGTGATGATGCCGAGCATTTTGTATCCACTGAGGCTCATGGCATACAAACTACCTGAAAACAAGGTGATGCCTGCAAGCATAAAGTAAGCTGATTTACTAAGCAGCGAGCTAGGCTTATGTTGTTGAATCAAGCCAATAATTAACAAGCCAATAGCGTGCCACATATGGTAATCCACAGCCGTGTGATAGACCTCTAGCATCTGGGGAGATAAAATATTTTTTAACCCGTGAGCACCAAAGGCGCCAGCTGCAACAGCGAGAAAGGCAAGAATACTGCCCACTTTAATAAATGAAGTTGATGGCATGGCTTATTTTTCTAATAAACGTGGCATCATTTCTGCTAAATTGCAGGG
>Ga0209826_1001399_pt1 | contig 16811 bp, 12 predicted proteins | sample GOMGulsemesocosm_5_FD_184637 | JGI IMG/M metagenome (GOLD analysis project Ga0209826, IMG submission 184637) | Methane-oxidizing microbial communities from mesocosms in the Gulf of Mexico - GOM15C Gulf of Mexico (SPAdes) (version 2) | ecosystem: Environmental > Aquatic > Marine > Cold seeps... | reverse complement strand
GCCATGAATTCAGTTCTGGCGGATAAGGCGTTCTCTACGCGTTTTTTTTCTAAATTAAGTGAGTGATTCAAAATATCCTGTTGGTCAAGTAGCTTCTGAGTCTCACTGAGTAGATGTACTGTTTTGGCGTTGTTTTCTCGAAAAACATTGGCTGCGATGGCCATGTCCCCAATTTCGTCGGCGCGCTCCTGGCCGGGTATGTCGTCTATTTCTTGTCCATCGGAAAGCGCGATAAAAACGTCGGTCATTTGAGCTATGGGCCGAGTTATTTTTTTGAAAAAATACGTGACGATGACGCTGATCAACAGTGCAAAAATACTGATAGTAATCAGGCTATAGTGAAGTTGTTTCTTAGAATTTTCTATAAGTGATGCATGATGTTTGGTTTGCGTTGTTTTTAATTGTTCGACGATGTTGTTGGAAAGATATAATACTTCGTGGGCAGAACCGGCCATGACAACATTGATAAGGTAGACGTAGCTGCGGGTGAAGCTCCGAATGCTTAAAAAATTCTTTTCATAGGCGTTCAGTTTGTCGAGTATTTGTGTTTTATCGGATTGATTGGTATCGGATTGCGATATTAATGCGCGCACTTCGTCCAGCTTGGATTTAAAGGTATCGATATTCTCTGTGCGCTTGTTTATCAGGTATTGCAGACTCATATTTTTTGCGGTTTTTAGAGGTCCTCGGATCTCGAGGTCTTTGATTACTTTTTCCTTTACGTTTGATAGTTGAACCTTTGACTCTAGGTGGCGCTGAATCAGTTGGTCCCGATTTTTCCGAATTTCGATCACCGTTGTGAAATTATCGTTATATTCTCGAAGGTGTTCTTGCATCCTGTGAATGGGGGCCTTGTCACTGCTCTTATCCATGGTGGAGAGCAATTTTTTTACCCGTGAATTTATGTCTCCGAAAAGGTGGCTGGCCTTGTCGGCTGAGGTTGTATTGCCGGTTTCTTTGAAGATTAACACGTTGCGCTGTAGGTCAATGACGTCCCGTTCGAGCCTAAGAGCCAGCGCCGTGGTGGCGGTTATGTCCTGCTGCTGTGACAAAATACTGGGTAAGCTCGATTGCAGTTGCAGGTAGGCCAGCATTAAGCCGATAACCGGTAATACCAAGATGGTGAAGGCGAGCAGTATCTGCGCCTTGATGGAAGTCAGAGGTTTGCTCTGCCTTGCTGCTTTCACCGGTTTGGGGAGGTTAGGCACTGATGAATTCATACCAGCGCTCGAGGCTGTAGTCGTAGGTGGGCATAACGGTGTTCCAGACGGCGACATGGGACAGGCGATTCTCATAGGAGCCGCCGCGTCTACTGGCGCCTGGATTTACAGAGATACGGCCGTCGGTGCCCTTGAGGGCCGCGGAAGTGGCTTCGCCTTGATACCAATAAGCCCACTCGTCTTTACTCAGCAGTGGCTGCGATCTTTGCGGGTTGGATATGTAGTAACCCTGACGGGCAATAAACGCCCCCGGCCAACCGGACAACCACCAGTTCATATAATCGTAGGCGGCATCTTTAACGGCGCCTTCTGTCTGTGACGATAAGCTCATGACACCGTGCCAGCCTCGGTAACCTTCTTTGGGCGCCGCATAGGTGACGGGAACATTCATCCCATTCAGGGCGGAGGCGGCCGGTGAGAACATGCTTTCTATAACGACACGTCCGCTTTTCATATAGTCGACGGACTCTGGCACCGAATTCCAAAACCCCGCAAAGTGCCCTTGGCGTTTCTTTTCAATAAAAATGGCGAATAGTTGATCAATTTCGGGGCGAGTCATGGCGCCAATGTCAGCAAATTTCATCAGCCCCTGCGCCTGCGCAGCGAGGGCCATATCAAAAATACCAATGGTGGGCGCGTTGACTAAGGCTACCTTGCCCTTGTAGCGCTCGTCGAGCAGCCAACCCCAGCTTTCGGTCTCATATGGGGTGCCTTTTTCTATGACAGAGGTGTTGTAACCAAACGAATCGACATTGTGTACATAGGGCAGGAAGCTGGCGCGCTCACTGGGGGTTGACGAGAGGGAACCGTCAGGTTGCACGTTCAATAGCTTGTAGGGCGCATCACCGGCGCCATAGGGGGCACCAGGGCGTAAACGGCCGGTCTTAGTGAGGTTGTTGATTTCATTCCAGTTATGGATGCGCGACTTGTCTATTGACTGGATGGCGCCAGCCGACCAGAGCACATTGATACTGTTGGACCACTGCTCATAAAGGTCAAACGAGCCGGGAAACATTGAGGCCTTTTGCAGTACGGCGGCGCTGCCCTTGGGCTCATAGATTATGTTGATACCTAGGTCTTTCATGGCCTGCTGGCGCAGTTCTTCCTGCAGTGTTACGTGCGTGCCCAGTATTCTTAAGGTGGGCTTTGTTCGAGAAAAAACATAGGGGGCTTTAATGAACGCAGTAGACGCCAGAGCGCCTGTCACTGCATTTTTTAGAAACGTTCTCTTGGATATAGGTGGTGGCATAGGTCTACCCTTTCTAGCCGTTACTTAATCTCGAAAGTGTAGACGAATACAGAGGTACCGCTGTCAGGGTTAATATCGAGCTGGCTTCGGTCGTTCGATAGCATCGGCTAGCGGACGCGGTTACTGATACATACTGGTAAAGGTGATGGGTAAAAGCTGGCTGTTAATGCCTCGGCGGTGACAGAGCAGAGCGTCAGTCGTAAAGGTGAGACAGTCGATTAGAGGAAGGGTGCTCTGCTGTGTGTATTGCTGCATTTTATATAAGTGCTGGGTATCGTTTGGGATACCTGTTGCTGAGCCGGGCGCCGGTACAAGGGTTCTGTGGGTGCACTTGCTTGTATGGCTTTATAGATAGGGCTGATTGCTGCGTCGATATCCAGTACAATGCCGCCTTCTTTCGACGGGGTGTGACCTTAAGTTAGTGTTCACACTCGTCGAGCGGCCTATATTACCTATAGACAGAGGTTCTAACCGACTATGCTGACCCTGCGTGGCGCTCCGGCACTCTCCGATTTCCGTACTCAAAAATTACTCACTAGCCTGCAACAGTTAGATGCTGGCATTACTGCTGTGTACGCTGAATATACGCATTTCGCGGCCGTGAGCGGCGATCTCAGTGAGGCCGAACAGGCTCAGCTGGGTAAACTCTTGAGCTATGGTCCGAGCATTGCTGCGCAGGACAAACCTGCCGGTGAGTTGTTCCTGGTGGTTCCTCGTCCGGGCACCATCTCTCCTTGGTCTTCCAAGGCCACGGATATTGCTCACAATACGGGCCTGACTCAGATTCAACGCATTGAACGTGGTATTGCCTACTACGTTGAAAGCGTCAGCGATCGAGCGGCGATACAGTCGGTTCTGTCTGACCGCATGGTTGAGACGGTTTTCGAACAGTTGAATGACGCCAGCGCTCTGTTTCTTGAAGAGCAGCCGCGCCCTCTGGCCACGGTCGATATTATCAACGGTGGCCGTGAAGCTCTGTGCGACGCCAACATCAACCTGGGTTTGGCCTTGGCCGACGATGAGATCGATTACCTGGTCGACAGCTTTAACGAGCTGGGTCGCAACCCGGTTGATGTTGAGCTGATGATGTTTGCCCAGGCAAACTCTGAGCACTGTCGCCACAAGATCTTCAACGCCTCCTGGACGTTGGACGGCGAGGAGATGCCCAACTCACTGTTCGGCATGATCAAGAACACCTACAAGCTGGGTGGCGAAGACGTCCTCTCGGCCTACGCGGATAACGCCTCGGTGATCGTTGGTTCGAAGGCGGGTCGCTTCTACCCAGATGCCGAGACCAAGAGCTACGGTTATTCACAGGAAGATATCCACATCCTGATGAAGGTGGAAACCCACAACCACCCAACCGCGATTTCCCCTTACTCTGGCGCCGGCACCGGTGCGGGTGGCGAGATCCGTGACGAAGGCGCAGTCGGCCGTGGCTCTAAGCCAAAAGTCGGTCTGACCGGTTACACGGTTTCTAACCTGCGTATTCCTGGCTACATTCAGCCTTGGGAGCAATCCTGTGGTGAAAACGGTTACGGTAAGCCTGGTCGCATTGTCACCGCGCTGGATATCATGATCGAAGGCCCTGTCGGCGGCGCTGCGTTTAACAACGAGTTTGGTCGCCCGAACATCAACGGCTACTTCCGTACCTATGAAGAAAACTTCGACGGTGAGCGCCGTGGTTACCACAAGCCGATTATGTTGGCGGGTGGTTACGGCAACATCAAAGGCGAGCACGTCGACCAGAACGAATTTGAGCCGGGCGCCAAGCTAGTAGCGCTGGGCGGTCCAGCCATGTTGATCGGTTTGGGCGGCGGCGCCGCCTCTTCGATGGCGTCGGGTTCTTCTTCAGAAGATCTGGATTTCGCCTCGGTACAGCGTCAGAACCCAGAGATGGAGCGTCGCTGTCAGGAAGTCATCGATCAGTGCTGGCAGTTGGGTGGCAATAACCCGATTACCTTTATTCATGACGTGGGCGCGGGCGGTTTCTCCAACGCCTTCCCCGAACTGGCCAAAGACGGCGGCTGTGGCGCTAACTTTGAGCTGCGCAACATCAACAACGATGAGCCGGGCATGAGCCCACTGGAAATCTGGTGTAACGAAGCGCAAGAGCGCTACGTGATGGCGATCATGCCAGAAGACCTGCCAGCGTTTGAGGCCATCTGTGAGCGTGAGCGCTGTCCATACGCAGTGGTCGGTGATGCCACCAGCGAAGACCGTATCCTGCTGAACGATACCCACTTCGAGACCAAGCCGGTTGATCTGCCTATGTCCGTGCTGTTCGGCAAACCGCCGAAGATGCACCGCACCGCTGAGACCCGCACCTACAACACGGTTGCCTTCGATACCGCAAACATCAACCTGTATGAAGCCGCAGAGCGTGTTCTTCAGAACCCGACTGTTGCCAGTAAGAGCTTCTTGATCACCATTGGTGATCGCTCGGTTACAGGCCAGGTGGTTCGCGATCAGTTCGTGGGCCCTTGGCAGGTACCGGTTGCCGATTGCGCCGTGACCACCGCCGCCTACGACACCTATAAAGGTGAAGCCATGTCGATGGGGGAGCGCACACCAGTGGCACTGCTTGATGGCCCTGCTTCTGGCCGCCTGGCTGTGGGTGAGTCGATCACCAACATCGCTTCGAGCCGTATCGGCAAGCTGTCTGACATTAAGTTGTCGGCCAACTGGATGTGCGCCGCCGGCCACCCGGGTGAAGACGAAAAGATGTACCGCACCGTTGAAACCATCGGTATGGACCTGTGCCCTGCGCTGGGTATTACCATTCCAGTGGGCAAGGACTCAATGTCCATGCGCACCGCTTGGGAAGATGAGTCGGCGGATGGTTCTGTAGAGAGCAAGTCCGTTACCTCGCCTATGTCTGTGGTGATCACCGCCTTCGCTCCGGTTCTTGACGTGCGCAAGAGCGTAACCCCGCAGTTGCGTACCGCAGCTCAGTTAGACAAGGCTGTTTCTAGCGAGCTGATCTACCTTGACCTAGGCAACGGCAAGAACCGCCTGGGCGCTTCTATCCTGGCGCAGGTCTACAACCAAGTGGGCGAGACGCCGGCTGATGTGGATTCGGCGGAAGAGCTGAAAGGTTTCTTCGACGCCATGCAGGCCAGTCTAGAGGCCGATCAAATATTGGCTTACCACGACAAGGGTGATGGCGGTCTGTTCGCGACTGTTGCCGAGATGGCCTTCGCTGGCCACTGTGGTGTCGACATTAATATCGATGATCTTGGTGCTGATGTGATTGCGGCGCTCTTCTCTGAAGAGTTGGGTGGTGTTGTTCAGGTGGCTAAGGCCGATGTTGACGCCGTCATTGCTCGCTTCCAGAAGGCGGGTGTTGCGGTTCATAAGCTGGGTTGGTTGAACGAGCACGACTCTGTGCGCATTGAAGCCAACGGCGAAATTATCTTTGAAGAAGCCCGTAATATACTGCAGAGCCTGTGGAGCGAGACCAGCTACCGCGTTGCGGCTATGCGTGACAATGAAGTCTGTGCCAAGCAAGAATTTGACATGGTTACTCAGGCCAACCCAGGTTTGAGCGCTGACCTTACCTTCGATCAAAATGAAGACGTTGCGGCGCCGTTCATCGACACCGGCGTTCGTCCAAAGCTGGCGATATTGCGTGAGCAGGGTGTCAACGGACACGTTGAAATGGCGGCCGCCTTTGATCGCGCCGGTTTCGAAACCATCGACGTGCACATGAGCGACCTGTTGACCGGCCGTGTCGACTTAAATGAGGGTGGCGCCAGCGGCGGATTTAAAGGACTGGTTGCCTGTGGCGGTTTCTCGTACGGCGACGTTCTGGGCGCCGGTGAAGGCTGGGCCAAAACTGTGCTCTTTAACGAGGCGCTGCGTGAGCAGTTTAAGACCTTCTTCCACCGGGTCGACACCTTCAGCTTCGGTGTGTGTAACGGTTGTCAGATGATGTCTAACCTCAAGGATTTGATCCCAGGTGCTGAGCACTGGCCGCGTTTTGTTCGCAACCAGTCTGAGCAGTTTGAGGCGCGCGTGAGCATGGTAGGTATCGAAGAGTCGCCGTCTGTGCTGTTTAAAGGCATGGAAGGCACCATGATGCCGGTGGCCGTTGCCCACGGTGAAGGTCGTACAGAGTTCGCCTCTGATGACGCCTTCAACAACTGTGATAACAGCGGTCTGGTGTCTATGCGTTTCCTCGATAACCACAAGGGTTACACAGAAACCTACCCAGCCAACCCGAACGGTTCGCAGAAGGGTATTACGTCCCTGACCACGCTTGATGGTCGCGCGACCATCATGATGCCGCACCCGGAGCGTATTTTCCGCGCGGTGAATAACTCTTGGGCGCCGGACGAGTGGACCGAAGATTCTGGTTGGATGCGTCTGTTCCGCAACGCACGCGTATTCGCGGGCTAAGCAAACGAGTATAAACCCACCGTAAGGTGGGTCGCGATAAGAGCCGGGCATTCGCAAGAGTGGCCGGTTTTTATGTTCAGGATGAACGTGTCGAAAAAGGCTCCTGTATTTTCGACACTTCCGCCATCCTTGGCGGTCGTATACCGCGGAGGTCTACCCAGAGGGCACAAGTGGATGCCTAGGAGCGGTGTTGGTGGTGCTCGCTCGATGCTGTTTACGTTGAATGAAAACAGTGCGCTACCACCGCTCGCGGGAGAAGCCAGCGCATGCATAGATTCAGCCTCCGTTATTTTTAAGCACCAAGGATTACCCATGTCAGATAAGTTTTTCTTTAAAGGTCGTCAAGACTCGCGTCAACACCACACCCAGTTGGGTTACCAGACCAATCAAGACCACAAAGCGGGCACTAAAAAATTCCCGCTGAAGCTGACGGTGACCAGTGAGGCGCGCAAGCAGGAAGTAGAAACCTTGGTTGCCGAAGCTGAGTTGTTTGCAGAGGTGAGTGTCGACAGCCGCGAAGGTGCGATTGAATCCATTGAGACCTTGACCGCACTGCTTAATAAAGGCGAGACGGTTAAAGTGGAAAAGGTGCCGGCGCGCAACGAACCTTGCAGCTGTGGCAGCGGCAAGAAGTACAAGAAATGTTGTGGCTAATTAACCGCGGGCAAATGTTGAGCGCCGTTGTTTGTCCTCATGAATACGAGCGGCCTGTGGATAAGTCTATGCTGGGGGTAGCTGATTACAGGTAGTCAAAAAACTTTCGGTGTTCTTTGCCTGCGCTGTAACTGTTAATCTTGTTGGGGTGTTTGAGGCTTTTCCAGCTGCTGACGCGTGTACCGACATTCAGCTTAGGGAAGGCCTTCATATCGGTTGCTGTAATGCCTATGAACTTTAGCAGTCGATCGAGGCTGTTGGGCTTGCTGATATTGAGTGTGAGCAGGTCGTCGCGATCAGAAAAATACCCGTGCACGGCCAGCTGATGAGCTTGATAGCAGTGCTTAAGGTGGTCGCTGTCTAAGGGCGTGTTCGCCTGCTGCAATCCAAATGTCGTATTAAAACTGTGTTTGAGTACTGGGTGGAAACTGCCGTTCTTATGGTCGAGTTTGGCGTGCATTTTAGTTAGCAGCATCTGCATTGAAGGCACCCACTCTTCCAGTGCTCGTTCTAGGTAGACAAATTTTGAACCTGGAAAAAGTTTGTCTAGCTGCTGATAGTCGCTAAAGCATGGGGCGTCTGATATGACGTCTGCTAGTTCAAAGGTGTGTTTAGTAAAGGCGGTGTGCGCAACGCTCAGGTTATGTTCTAAGAGCGCTGCGCTGATACTGGTGGTACCTGTTCTGGGTAGGCCAATAATAAAAATCTTGTTCATAGGCCGTTTCAGGTTTTCATGATGAGAAGGTTTTTCCGTGCGTCTCACACAGCCGCTATCACTCTGTGCGCTGGTGCGCGTCTAGGAGAAATCATTATAAACCACCTCGCTGGGCGCGACTAACGCTTGTTGTTCTCTGGTGCTGGGATTCATTCCAAGGGGGCTCGTTTAACGCCCGCGGGCTTATGTGGTTGCTATTTATACGGCTCTCGGTAAAGGTTAGGGAAATAATAAAAGCGAGACAGTTATGGCCCAGATATCCCATCAAACTTATGGTCCTTGGGCATTGGTCACCGGTGGTGCACGTGGTCTGGGCGCTGAGTTTTCAAATCAGTTGGCCGCAAAGGGTCTGAATATTATTATTGTAGATCGGTTGGCTTCAGAGTTGACCGAGCAGGCCGAGACCTTACGGACGGACTTCGGTGTTGAGGTGCTGCCGGTTTGCCTTGATCTGGCGCGTGAAGATTGCCTAGATGTACTGCTGGCTGCCATTGGAAAACGCTCTGTGGGTTTACTTGTTAATAATGCGGGTATTGCAAAAATAGGTCACTTCTTACCGCAGGATTCAACGTTTCTGGCAGCTCAGCTGTATGTGAACACGCGGGCGGTTTTATTGCTAACCCATCACTTTGCCAACGATATGGCGCAGCATCAGCGAGGTGGAATAATCATCGTTTCGTCTATGGCGGCCGAAGTGGCCAGTGCATTTAATGCGCACTACTGTGCGACCAAGGCCTATGACCTGAAGTTAGCGGAAGCGCTTTGGGATGAACTAAAGCCTAAGGGGGTGGATGTGCTGGGGTTTATGCCGGGGCCTACTGTGTCTCCAGGTTATGTGAATGAGGGCGGTGATGCAGGGGGTTCCATGGTGATGTCGGCGGCCGATACCGTAGCCGATGCATTACACCAGTTGGGTCGTCGCCCATCGGCCGCGGCGGGTCGAAAGAATCGAGTGATAAACTTCATCATGACACGTTTGCTGTCGCGCGCGGCAGGGATACGCTTGGTGGGTGAGAATATCAAAAAGAATTTTAATGTGTCTTCTTAATCGTTGCTCAAGCGGAGTCTACGGCGTAGTGGTGGTTTTTCGAGAGCCGCGGGTCAACTTCATAAACCCAAGCGTCTTTGATAGCGATAAATTCGTGGCTTTATGCGGTTCACGCTAGGTTATTCGTTCGGGCGAGAGCTCTGCCATCATCTTTTGCGCAAGCGCTAACCAATCCTGAAGCAGCGCTTTGGCCATGATGGCAAGGCCTGCTTCTTGGCTGCCCGCAAGGTTAATCTGGCTGTACTTCATGAGGCCTTCGACGATGGCACGTACTTGTAGTGGTTCCAAGGTTACGCGGAAGTGGTCAGCATTTTTGTTGGCGTCGGCTAGCGCTTCTGCGGCAACGGTCACCCCCTGACTGATATTGCGTACCTGTAGCGCCAGAGCTGGGTTTTGTTTGCGCAGTAAGTCGTAGGTGAGCTTAAGGCTGCCACGGCTGAATACGTCGGCGTCATCAATCTGTGTTGAAACGGGTTGTGGCATAGGTTTGTCCAAGTTCTATTGTTGTCACTTATCGGTAGTATAGGCACTTTAGTGTAGGTGATGAGAGTCTTTGCCAAGGCCTAGTCGCCAAGTTATTTTACTTTTTGTGGATTATTCAGATGCATTCAGGCCATCTATCGGCACTGCAACAAACATTCGGTTTCGGTGAGTTTCGTCCCGGCCAAGCGCAGACAGTGACGCAGTTACTCGATGGCCAGTCGTCACTGGCCATTTTCCCTACGGGTTCAGGTAAAAGCCTGTGTTATCAGTATACCGCCACCCAATTGCCAGACTTAACGTTGGTGGTGTCCCCTTTACTGGCGTTGATGAAGGATCAGTTGGCGTTCCTCGAGACCAAAGGCATTGCCGCTGCGAGTGTTGATTCAAGCGCAAGTCCTGCTGAAAACCAGCAGGTGATGGCGGGTGTGCGAGAGGGGCGCATTAAAATATTGATGGTGTCGGTCGAGCGCTTTAAAAATGAGCGCTTTCGTCAATTTATCGATACGGTGCCTGTGTCGATGTTAGTGGTAGACGAGGCCCACTGTATTTCTGAGTGGGGTCATAACTTTCGACCGGATTATTTGAAGTTGCCTGCGTATCGTCAGCAGTTGAATATCCCTTTGGTGTTGTTGTTGACCGCCACCGCCACCAACAAGGTCAAGCGGGATATGGCGCAAAAATTCTCGATCGCGCCCGAACATATTGTGCAGACGGGGTTCTATCGCCCCAACTTGGATTTGGCTGTGTGGCCGGTGGCTACTCAGGATAAAGACGCTCAATTACTGAATGCGATACGCCAGCAGCCTTCGGCATCGATGGTCGCCGGTATTGTTTATGTGACCTTGCAGCAAAGCGCAGAGAAGGTGGCGAACTTCTTAGTGGCCAATGGGGTGAATGCCGCGGCCTATCATGCCGGTTTTGACAGTGAACGCCGGCAGTCTATTCAGTCAGGCTTTATGGCCGGGCGTTTGCAGGTGGTGGTGGCGACGATTGCTTTTGGTATGGGGATTGATAAGTCTAATATTCGTTTTGTTATTCATTACGACCTGCCTAAGTCCATCGAGAACTACAGCCAAGAGATTGGCCGTGCTGGGCGCGACGGCCTTCCTTCAAACTGCATCACCTTAGCGAATCTTGATGGTATTAATACGGTTGAGAATTTTGTTTTTGGTGATACCCCCGAGCGAGATGGTATTGAGTATGTTCTCAACCATATCCGTTCGGAATCGACATCTAGTGCAGGGCAGCAGAGCCAGTGGGAGTTACAGCTGGTCGGTTTGTCGAATGCCAGCAACGTGCGCCAATTACCGATGAAAACCCTGCTGGTGCAGCTGGAGTTGCTCGGTGTGCTTCGGCCGTTGTATGCCTACTTTGCGGATTTCCGCTATAAATTTCTGCGGCCTAAGGCCGATGTGCTGTCGCAGTTTGATGGTGAGCGACAAACGTTTCTTGCCGCCGTGTTTGAGTACAGTCAATTTAAAAAAATCTGGGGTAACCCTGACTTTGAAGCGTTGTTTCGGCACTACAATACTGGCCGTGGACGGGTGGTGACAGCCCTTGAGTACCTGCAAGAGAAAGGTTTTATAGAGCTTGAAACCAAGCGAATGACAGAAGTTTTTGAGGTTGAACTTGCGCAGTTAGCCAAGCCTGAATTAGCGCAGACACTGCATCAATATTTTGTCGAGAAGGAGAAGAAGGAGGTTCGGCGTATTGCTGCGCTGGTGCGTTTCTTTGAGTTGGATCGTTGTTTGAGCCGCAACTTGTCACTTTATTTTGATGATCAGCAGGCGCCCGAGTCGTGTGGTCACTGCAGTGTTTGCCGGGGGCAGGTCGCACAGTTACTGCATTCACAGAAACCGCTTTGGCCCGATGACGCTATCCTGCGGGCTAATTTACAAGGTTTGTCTCAGCACTTGTCCGCAAAGACGGCGGGGCCTTTAAGTATTGATATTTTTTGCCGTTTCTTAGCGGGTATTAGTGTGCCTTTGTTCGCACGTAATAAAGTGCGCCAATTACCCGGTTTTGGCAGTTGTGAGCAGTTAAGGTATGAGGCTATTCGCCATAAAATGGTTGAGCTTGAACTTGTGTGAAAGAGGGGGCATCTGCGCTGATGCCCCCTCTTTTTGGATCTAGTGATCTATGAAGGACTAGCTGTCGCGTAGGCGCTGCAGTTCTGCTTGTGCCATCGGCAATATTTCTTCAATGCCCTCGAGGCGCTTGCGCTTGGGTGTATAGCCTAGGTCGCGCTCGGCCTTATCGATTTTAAAGGTGTGGCTGCGACTTACTTTATAGATACCCATGCGGCTGAAAGGGCTTTCTTTAGTAAGACCAAGGTAGACGCATACCTCGGCAATGTAGCCAGCAGCCAGCATCAGTTTTTCTGGCAGGCGAGTCGTTGGGAATGTCTCGCCTAGGCCCTCTATTAACGGGCGCAGCCATTCCAGAGCGTTCATCGGCTCGCCGTCAGTGATGTAGTAGGCTTCGCCGCCGACTCGCTCGGCTTGGCTGGCGAGTTTTTCGGCCGCTAGCAGCTGCGCATCAACCAAATTTTCCACGTGGGTATTGTCTGTTTCGGCGCTGCCGTCACCGATCAGAGCTTTAAACTGGCCGCCAGCGACCTGTTTGAGAATACTTTGCAACATGACGCCACCTTCATTGCCGCCCCAAATGCCTCCAGGGCGTAAGGCGCAGGTACGCAGGCCGGTAGGGCCGTTGTCAGCTGCGAGTATTTCTTTTTCTGCGAGGGCTTTGGTCTCGGTGTAAAGATCGATTGGGCGAGTGGCGTAAGGCGTTGATTCATCCCCCATCACAATGGCTCGATCGAAACTAACATTGTGTGTGCTGGTGGTGATCAAACGTGCCACGCCAGCGTCTTTAGCCGCTTTGATGAGTTGTCGACTGCCGCCAACATTGATGTCGAGCACTCGGCTGCGCACGCTCTCACGGCAAAGGCCTAGTAAGCTAATAACCGCTGCGGTATGAAAAATCGTGCTGACGCCATCGCAGGCGCTGGCGATGTCATCGTATTGACGTATATCGCCGGTAAAGCTGGTAAGGCGCTCGTGGTCAATGGCGCTGGGGGCTAGGTCAAAGCTGTGCACCTGCAGTCCACTGTCGAGTAAACGTTGAATGATCATGCTGCCAACATAACCTGCGCCGCCAGTGACAAGGCAAATTGGACCTATCGTTGTGGCTAGTTTTTCTTGGGTGTCTACTGCTTGAGTGCTCATATTGGCCTCTATTTATGGTGGGCGGGCGGGTTCTTCACGCTTAGGGTCAGGTGTTGCGGTCTTTATGACACAAATATTGAATTTGTGCTACTTTGGTTCAGTGGCACTTTGGACTGAGTGGTACTTATTGCAGAGCTAAATAGGGGGGGCTGCGTTTATAGCTTTACTTAATGTCTTTTTGCAATTAATAGTCATTGACTGAGGAAATAGGATGTATATAATTCCTCCAGCTTGAAAGTACGTCTTATATTTATGCATACCATTACGAAGTTCCGTTGTTAGTGACTCGTCCTGTTCTTCATAAGTAATAGCAACACATTTCAGCCAATTTGCCTTTCGAAGGCTTTAATTACTCTTGAAAATTTAGGATATTACTATGTCTACTACTACCGGTACTGTTAAGTGGTTCAACGAATCTAAAGGCTTCGGTTTCATCGAGCAAGAGTCTGGTCCAGACGTTTTCGCACACTTCTCTGCGATCACTGGTTCAGGCTTCAAAACTTTGGCTGAAGGCCAGAAGGTTGAGTTCACTGTTACTCAGGGCCAAAAAGGTCCTCAGGCAGAGAACATCGTTGCTATCTAATTTTAGATTGCATCGAGGCTGATACTCACTGCCTTTGGGTAGTTTGATGTGACAGCTTCCTTCCACCCCTTGGGGTTGAAGTTAAAAAGGGCGCAGCCGCAAGGCTTCGCCCTTTTTTGTGTGCGCTGATTGCGTATTGTTTAGTGGGCTTTGGTGTTGTCGAGTCGACTAAACAATGGGTATACAGTTTGTACGCCCCCTATACTGATCCTAAATACCTTGAGGCTACTATGCTCAGCTATCGACACGCCTTCCACGCCGGCAATTATGCCGATGTTCTTAAGCACTTGATTTTGGTGAAAAGCTTCGAGTATATGCTGCAGAAGCCTGCGCCTATCATGTACATAGACACGCACTCAGGCGCTGGTCGCTATCCGTTTGATAACAGCATGAGTCAACAGACCAATGAGTATGCCGACGGCGCTGGTGCCTTGAGGCTGGATCGCTTGCCAGAGAGTTTTTCTGGCTACGCAGAGCTTTTGGAGCGTTTTGCGAAAGAGCGTGTTTATCCCGGTTCGCCTTTGATCGCGTCAGAGATGCTGCGCCGTGAAGATAAGTTGCGGATGTTTGAGTTGCACCCGAGTGACTTCGATAAGCTGGATAAACTGTTTGCCCGTGATCGACGCGCGGTCGTTGCGCAGAGCGATGGCCATAAAGGGCTTAAAGGGTTGTTACCGGCTCAGCAAAAGCGTGCATTGATTTTGATGGACCCGTCCTTTGAGGTGAAGCGTGAGTATCAGGAAGTGGTTAGCTCGATTGTTGAGGCTTATAAGCGTATGTCCGGCGCAACTTTTCTGCTGTGGTATCCGGTGGTGCAGCGCGAACAGATAGATCTCATGATTCAGCGTCTGCGAAAATCAAAAATTAAAAATATTTGGCAGTTTGAGCTGGGTGTGGAGGCGGACACTAAGGAATACGGTATGACCGCCAGTGGCATTATTGCTATTAACCCCGCTTGGGTACTGCCTAAGCAGATGGAGGAGCTGTTGCCGTATTGCAGCAGCAGTTATCCCCAGAGAGCGGCTTTTACAAAGTTGAGAATCTAGTGCCGGAATAAAATGCAGGTCGTGTTCCTCTGGTCTTCTCTAATACGGTTTTGGGAATATACTCTGCCCATTCCGGTTGGAAATTAATCTATTGAGTGGCGTTGACTTCGGTGTTTTTCCGCATATACTTTATTCAGCTTGAAAGTACGCCTTATATTTATGCACAAAATTTCGACGCTCTGCTTTGCCATCCGTCCTATTTTCATAAGTAATAGCATCACTTTTAGCGCAACAGCCTAAAACTAGGCTTTTATAACTCATGATTTTATAGGATATGGCAATGTCTACTACTACCGGTACCGTTAAGTGGTTCAACGAAGCAAAAGGTTTTGGTTTCATCGAGCAAGAGTCTGGTCCTGATGTTTTCGCTCACTTCTCTGCAATCTCTGGCGCGGGCTTCAAAACCCTAGCTGAAGGTCAGAAAGTTGAGTTCACTGTTACTCAGGGCCAGAAAGGTCCTCAGGCAGAGAACATCATTGCTATCTAAGGCTTAGCCTAACTAGCAATATAGGCCGTAAGGCTTAAAAAAAGGGGCGTCGCTTAGCGGCGCCCCTTTTTTGTGTGCGCAGGTATTTGTCAGTGAGCGGTAGGTGGCTCTCAGTAGGTTGCCTATAGCAGTAATTCTGCATCGATAGCATGAAAACGGCTGGCGGCGTTGATGAGGGAGTTTGCGGTAAGCGAGGGTACGCCGTAGGCCTCGGCGGGAATCTGATAGCGCTCCTGTATGCCGCTGAGCAGTAGATCGAAATCACCATCGCCGGATAACAGTACGACCTTATCTACCTCAGATGCGATGGTGAGGGCGTCGATGGCGATGCCGACATCCCAGTCGCCCTTGGCGCTGCCATCGCTGCGTTGAATGTAGGGTTTTAGTTTCACCTCAAAGCCTATCTGACGCAGAGCATTTTGAAACTTCTGTTGCTGTGGGTCACCTCGGTCGATTGCATAGGCGATGGCCGTGACTATCTCACCCGTATCTTTAATCCGTTTCCACAGCTTGCGGTAGTTAAACTGGCGCCCGTAAGCTTGGCGAGTGGTGTAGTAAATGTTTTGCACATCGGCAAACACAGCAATTTTCTGCACGGTGGGCCTATAGTCTGTTGTTGAATAGACGGTGGTTTGATCGCGAATGGGTTAATTATGAGCGTGGTGAGTGATACGGCGCAAACACTACAGGCCAGATGAGTTGAGGTAAAGCGACTGCTCTGGTGTGGATAAGTTGTATAAAAAACTCGAGCAGTGAGAGGCGTTCTCATTTTAGTATTGTTATGGGTTTATATGCATAAGGCTCATGGCGTCGCCGTGTGAACTGTGTGCATAGCGGTGTGTTCGGAGTCTTACAGGCCGAATACTCTACGGGTCGTTGGGTCTTGGCCGGCGCTACAAAATGCGGCGGTTAATCGTGACTCGCGAGTATAGAGTGCTGACTTTGACGACAGGCGGGATCACCTAGTTAGCGCCATGGTAGCCCGCTTGGTTAAAATAAAGTAAAGCGCGTCGATATGTGGGTTTAGCGCTTATACTTAGGGGCTAGAACTGGAGCCACACTCAAGCTCTTAACTTTAGCTAAATTACTTTATTGATCCAGTGGTAATGCCCATAGGTTTACTGCTGATGCTGGAAATGACATGACTGAAAAATACTACATCAGCGCCGATGAGCTGCTGCAAGATTCTTTTCGCCTGGGTTTAGAGATCCGCAAAACTGGCTTCCGCCCAGACTTTATCGTTGCTGTGTGGCGTGGTGGTACCCCGGTGGGGATCGCGGTGCAGGAGATTCTGCACGTGTGTGGTGTCGAGACCGATCATATCTCGATTCGTACCTCCAGCTATGAAGGCATTGGGCAGCGTGGCCGTGAGGTGCGTGTACACGGTATGGATTATATTATTAATAATATTAACGCCGATGACTCTTTGCTGATTGTGGACGATGTCTTCGATACGGGTTTGAGTATTAAGGCCATTCTCGACACCTTGAAAGAGAAGTGTCGCCGCAACACACCGGAAGACATTCGCATTGCTACACCTTGGTTCAAACCTGAGAACAACCTAACCAGCTTAACCCCTCATTACTTCTTACATGAGTCGGACAAGTGGTTGGTGTTTCCACACGAAACACACGGTCTAAGCCGTCAGGAGCTGATCGATAATAAACCGGGTATCGCCGAGCTCTACGATGAATA
>Ga0209826_1001396_pt1 | contig 16819 bp, 18 predicted proteins | sample GOMGulsemesocosm_5_FD_184637 | JGI IMG/M metagenome (GOLD analysis project Ga0209826, IMG submission 184637) | Methane-oxidizing microbial communities from mesocosms in the Gulf of Mexico - GOM15C Gulf of Mexico (SPAdes) (version 2) | ecosystem: Environmental > Aquatic > Marine > Cold seeps... | reverse complement strand
AAATATATACACGGTTTATTAATAATATAAACCCATATGATTTTACGAGAAGCTCAAATGGATAACTGGATACCCACGTTAATTATTACCATTGCGGTAGTAATCATTATCGGTAATTTTAGCACCTTTCAAAAAAATACGAATCAAAGAATGCGTAAGAAAAACTTAAATGACTTAAAAGAAACGTTGCCGAGAAGCCAAAAAACAGAGCATAAAATGGATACTATTGATAAAAATAAACACTGAAATGTGTTGCTAAAAAAATGCTCAGGCAACCTTACTCGTCTGAGCATTTAATATTTATTAATTAAAATTTTATTTACAGTTTATTATTGCTAAAAGTATAGTTAATATAAATTTCTAAACGATAAACCAACTTCTATTACTGGAAAAATTCTCTCTAATGTTGCCAATGGTAATGGCTCGCCATTTGCCTTATAAATAGTCACTGAGGTTTTTTCATTATTGTTATCTAATGAGGTTAAAACAACTTGATAGTGAGCATCTTTAACATCAATTACCGGAACATTATCACCCCAGATAGAATCCCAAATACTATTGTCAGGTTTAACAAAGTTAACGTAATATATTTTATTACTCTCGTTTAAATCACTAATAGAAAAGCCATGTTTTTCAAAGAAAGTAGGCATATTATCCCACAAGTCGTCTAGCCCCAACTCAACCACATAAGCCATTTCAGCTTCTTTATTTTCACCGATAGTAACAAGTTTTTGATTTGCGCGCATCAGACGGTTTTCTCGTTCCTGTAAGCGATAGTTAAAATCAACTTGTGATACAACCTCGTTCAACATAGCCATTTCGGCACGTTGTTTATCAATAAGATTAGGTGTGTTACTACCACCTTTTCCATCGGTTTTCATATAATCAATTAATGACACTTGCAATGAAACACTGCGCCCATGATTCTTAGCATATAATGTATATTTAAAGCGTAAACTTGTACTCGTTTCAATATCAGTAAACAACCAACCAGTTTCAACTTCGTTGTGGTACCAACCTGATTCAAACATTAATATTTCACCATCTTTTTGATCATCATTACTTTCACGATGATTACTTGTAACAGTATTTTCAGGTGTTGTATTAGTAGCATTCAACACTATTTCATTAATGCTTACGCCATCAGATTGAAGTTGCCCGGTTAATGTTTCATCAATAAAAACTAATAAATCTTTGTCTTCAAATACTTTATCAAACCAAATGATAGCCTCATCAGAACCGGCTACAACACGTGAAGAGGCAGCCAATGGCAATACTAAAGAAGGTGCTCTAATGTCCATTTGTTTGCCAACGGCTCCCTGATAATTAATATCATCCGTTATCATAAAGTCATTATGTTCTAGCGGTGTATCTAAATTTATAGGCACTACAATTTTTTTTGTTTTTTGTTTTTTAGCATAATCAAAATTTCCCTGTGCATGCTTAGTATCAACGCTACTACATGCTGATAACGTTAAGCTAAGTACAACGATAGGCACTGAAAAATTAAATAACTGGCGACTCATTAAAACTCCTGAAAAATTTTATAGATAAAGTGGATGTTATACCAATGCCTGTAAGTTAGTGATCAATTATTAATAAGAATAAATTTTCAAGAACACAGGTTTCAGTTACAAACAAAACCTAGGTAGCTACTGTTATGTAGGCAAGGCACTTGATTAAGTAATAGCGGGCTATTAGGAGTGAACACAATGATGTTATTGGAATATTTAGTCTATTTAAAATGTTCACCTATTTATTGCTATTGGTAGCAATTTAAAAGAAGCATTTGTGTAACTAATAGTTACACAAGACATTATTTGTACCTATGGTACTTTGCTGTTTTTACAAACACAAGAATATATTCATTATCAATTAGGTTATTTTTCACTTTGTTTCTACGCTACAATCATTTCTTTGTATTTCACAAAAAATGATTGGCTTTTACCGTTCAAAAACGGGTATACCTTCATTAAGATTATCAATTAGAAAAAGTAAATAAAAGAATACTATAGAAGTATTAAAACTAGTCGAAACGGCCTCACTATTCAGTTTTGAAAACGCGATTAAGCAATATACTTGACAATAAATTTAGATAAAATCTATTCTACCTAGTGTTTATACTAGACAATACATTTTTAACCACCTAAAGTAAGCCGCCTTAGCATACTAAAATGTATCAAATTAGACGCTGATAAATCACCGTACATGCAAACATTAAAATAAGGACAAAGTTATGGCAATCGAAGCCGGACAAGCTGCACCAGATTTCACCCTAAATGATCAAGACAATAACCCAGTTACACTCTCTGAGCTGCAAGGAAAGAAAGTACTGATCTTCTTCTATCCACGCGCTTCAACGCCAGGTTGCACTACACAGGCTCAAGGACTACGAGATACCAAAGCTGAGTTGGATGTACACAATGTTGTAGTTCTTGGTATTAGCCCTGACACACCAAAGAAACTAACAAATTTCATTAATAAACAAGCATTAAATTTCACCCTACTTGCTGATGAAGATCATGCTACTTGTGAGACCTATAACGTTTGGCAATTAAAGAAGTTTATGGGTAAAGAGAATATGGGCGTGGTAAGAACAAGTTTCCTTGTTGATGAGCTAGGTAACCTTGAGCATGTTTTTAATAAGTTTAAAACGAAAGACCACCACGAGGTTGTACTGAATTATTTGAACAACAAGTAATATAAAAGTGGCTAATGAATAAGTAGTGCTTGGTGTGCTAAATAGACTAACGAAACAAACATAGAAACTAATCAGAATTTAAGATGTTTTTTTTGAATAACATCTTAAACCCTACGCCTTATGTATTTTCAGCTTCTACTTCTGTTTTCGAAAAAGACCACGCATTAATAACGGCTTTGACTAGTGTTGCTAAAGGAATAGCAAAAAACACCCCCCAAAAACCCCATAACCCACCAAAAAATATTACCGCTATAATAATCGTAACTGGGTGTAAGTTAACGGCCTCAGAAAATAGCAAAGGTACAATCACGTTGCCATCAATGGCTTGAATAAGACCGTACGCTAACATTATATACCCCAACTCACTGCTATATCCCCATTGGAACAAGGCAACAAGAAATACAGGAATAGTAACAATCGTCGCACCAACATAGGGAACTAATACCGACAAACCAACAAGCACCCCAAGTAAAACGGCATAACGTAAATCAAGAAAAATAAAAGCAATGGTAGTAGAAACACCAACAATTAAAATTTCAATTATTTTACCACGGATATAGTTTAGTATTTGTTGGTTCATTTCTTGGCCAACTTGCACTGCCATACGACGTTCATTAGGTAAAAAAACTTTAAAACCAGTAAGTAAAATATGTTTATCTTTAAGAAAAAAGAAGACCATTAAAGGCACTAAAATAAGATAAATCATCAAAGCTACAATATTTGAAATGGAGTTTAACGAGGCTTGTAACGCTACTTGGCCCCATTCTAATAACTTTTCTTTTACTAACGAAATAAACGTTTCAATTTGTGCTGCCTGAATAATATCAGGGTATTGTTCAGGTAACGTGAGTAAATAACTTTTCCCTTCGGTAATCATATGCGGGGCTTCTTGTAATAAATTACTACTTTGTTGCCAAATAATAGGCATTAACCCCAACATACCAATCAACGTTACACCAATGAATACACTAACAATTATAATTGTTGCAATGGTGCGAGAAAAATTAAAGTGAACCATTCTATTAACAGGTAAATCAAGTAAAAAGGCAATAGCTAAAGCGACTAATACCGGCATAAGTAATTGACTAAATAAAGCTAAAAATAAAAAAGTACCGGCTAATATAACCACCAGAGTAACCGCATGAGGATCAGAAAATTTTCGGGTATACCAATCAGTGAACAACTTAAACATAGTTAACCTTTTTTTATTGAGATTTTTTATAAAAATTATTTTGGAAGGCTTTTTCATTACAAATAATAATCTTGACAACATTATTATCAATGCAACTTTGGTGATAATACAAACCTAATTTTTTTAATAACTTGGGAATATCTGTTACAGAACCTTTATCACTTATCTTAAGAATGCAGCTATCTTCTTGTCCCATTTTTTTTAAAATTAAACGCAAATTAACTAAAGGTAACGGACACTTTTCTTTGCTGGCATCATATTGAAAAATCATTTTAGCTTCTTTCACCTAACATCTTTAGTTTAACTTACATATCTGCGACAATTAACGGCCACATAGTAGCGCATAGCTGTATATTTTAGAAAGAAAAAGAGTCTCTAAGTGAAGTTTGTTTTATCTAGCATTAAATTGGCAATTATAACGTTGTTCGGATCTTTATACATTATTAAAATTAAAGATTACAAAACCGTTGAGCTTAGCTAAAAAGCAAAGAAATTAATAATTTAGTACACCTCTTATTAGGGAATAATTTGTTCAATATTAAACCACTTATCATCTATTTTGCTTTTACTACCTTAATTACTGGTATTTTCGCCTTTAATGGTGACGCACAAGGCCAAAATAATAGAAATAAATTACCTGAAATTGGCATTTCAGGTTTTAGTGTCTTGTCTTTAGAAAAAGAACGACAAATAGGCAATGCTATGATGCGCCAATTACGTGCTAGCCAACCAATCATCCAAGACCCTGTATTAATAGAATATATAAATCACTTAGGTAACCAGCTGATTAAAAATGCACAAGATGTTAATTACGCTTTTAAATTTTTCTTAATAAATAATAATGAACTCAATGCGTTTGCTTTTTTTGGTGGTCATGTTGCTATCCATAGTGGATTATTCACTACAGCCGAAAACGAAAGCGAACTGGCTTCAGTTATTGCTCATGAAATATCACATGTTACCCAGCGTCACTTAGCTAGGCGTTTAGAGTCTCAAAGTAAAACCCAGCCACTGACCATGACAGGAATGATTTCAGGAATTTTACTTACCTTAGTAAACCCTGCCATAGGCATGGCTACATTCAACGCTTCGATGGCTGCCTCTCAACAAGCGAGCATAAACTATACAAGGGGTAATGAAAAAGAAGCTGATCGTGTTGGTATAGCATTACTTGCTAATAGCAATTTTGATCCTCAAGCGGTATCAAGCTTTTTTAGTAAAATGTCGGCAAAATACAGGTATGCAAGCAAACCTCCGGCCATGTTATTAACTCATCCTTTACCTGACTCTCGTATTGCTGACGCTCGTCAGCGAGCACATAAATACCCAATAAAAAACCTGCCTCCTAGCTTAGCGTTTGAGTTGGCAAAATCTCGAATAAAAGCACGCTACCAAGGCAGTGCAAAAAATAATATTGCTTACTTTAAGTTACAACTGAGTAAGAAAAAATACAAAATTAAGGCTGCTGCCCAATATGGCTTAGCGCTATCATTGTTTGAAGATAATCAAGTACATGAAGCACAAAATTTACTTGAATTATTAAAGCAGCAAGATAAGTATAATTTATTTTATATCGATGCACTAACCGACGTTTATCTTGCCTTGCATGATTATACAGAAGTTTTAAATATGTTAGAATTTATGATGTTATTAAAACCTAATAATCAGGTTGTTAGCTTAAATTATGGTAACGCGTTATTGTCAGCTAAGCGTTATGATCAAGCAGCCACTGTACTACAAGATTTTTTAATTGTTAATCCAAATGATTTTATTGCTTATGATATTCTAAGCTCTGTTTATCGACAACAGGGTAAATTAGGCTTAATGCATATTAATAAAGCGGAATTACTTGCATTATTAGGTGCTTACCAAAAAGCTGTAGATGAATTACAAACCAGCTATAATTTAATTAAAGATCAACCCTTATTACAAAAACGAGTTAAAGCACGCATTCTACAATTTCAAAAGCAAGAGAATAAGTTAAAAAATTTATAGCTTATTAAACGTAGCACTAGCCATTAATTATTAAACAAAAAGGTCATCATGTTAACTATTTATCACAACCCTAGATGTTCAAAAAGCAGGCAAACATTAGCACTAATTCAACAGAACTCTACTCAAGAGGTTATTATTATTGAATACTTAAAAGACCGTTTAACTAAAACGAAAATACAGCAATTATTAGTGCAGTTAAATTGTGCACCTATCGATATAATGCGCGTAAAGGAAGCTGAATTTAAAGAGCAAAATTTACAAAACGCAGAAAATGAACACTTAATTGCTGCCATGGTAAATACACCTAAACTGATTGAACGCCCTATTGTGAGTAATGGTAACAAAGCTATTATTGGTCGACCACCTGAAAACGTTTTATCTCTTTGCTAAGACAATCGTTTTACTAACCAAAAGTAAAAAAATTAATGAGTACACAACGAATATCCACTAATAAGTTAAAAAAAATGGCCCTAGTAGGTTACTTTTCGCTACTTATATTCATGCCCTTATGGCTGTTAGTATTAGCACCAAATAACAGTTTAAGTACATCAACTACCCTTGTTTTATTCACCTTACCGTTATTATTTCCTTTAAAGGGATTATTACAAGGTAATCCGTATACCTATGCTTGGGCCAATTTTATTGTGTTAATTTATTTTTTACATAGCTTAACCACACTTTGGGTCGTGCCTGAAGAAACATTTTTTGCCTTATTAGAGTTAAGCTTCGCGTCACTAATGTTTATTGGTTGTAGTTATTATGCGAAATATAGAGGTCAAGAGCTAGGTCTTAGTATTCGTAAAACGAAAAAAGATACATCAAACTAAATAGAATTATGGTTACTTTATTCATGTACAGAACATTAATAGATAGAAAGCATCTTGAATTCAGACATCAATAATAACAAGTGTAAACCGGCTATTACTTAGTTGTAATAGCCGCTAGGATATTAACTTGCTAGCCACTTAACGGATACTAATACATCATCTTCACCCGTGTTATGTGTCGTAATAACTTTACCGTGAAACAGACTACCAGCAACAATTTTCCCAACACCTTTAGGTGTACCTGTCATCACAATATCGCCGTCTTCTAAAGTTAAAAAACTTTCAAGTTTGGCCAGAATAGCATTTGGTTTAACTATCATTAAATCTACGCCACCCACTTGCGTCACTTTATTATCAATAGTCAGCTCTAACTTTAATGACTCATCAATATTTTCAATGGTGACAAAGTCACTAAATAGCGCTGCGCCATCGAACGCTTTAGCTCGCTCCCAAGGTAAACTTTTCTCCTTTAATTTAGCCTGTAAAGCACGTTTAGTTAAATCTAAACCAATAGCTACTGCACAAAACTTTCCTGATAGTTTATCTTCTTTTTGATAGAGAAAGCACAATTCAGCTTCATAATGTAGGGGCTCTTGATGAAAAGCCTTTAACTGCTGTGAAATTGCAGAATTTGGTTTCAAAAACACGACCATTTCCTCAGGTATATCATTGCCTAACTCTTTAATATGATCAACATAATTTCGACCAATACAAATTATTTTTGAAGGGGTTACTTGTTTGTTTTTATAATTAACTGAGTTCATATTCATCCAAAAAACACTAAAGGCTATGTTAGTTTTAAAACTTTTTTAATAAAGGGAATCGTGATTTTACGTTGTTCTCTTATCGAGGCTTTGTCGAGTAAATCAAGTGATTTAATTAAGTTACTCATTTCTCTTGATAAGCGATTCAGTAAATATTTAGCAATATCATTACTTAGCATTAAGCCACGTTGATTTGCCCTATATTGTAATGCAGTAATTTTTTCATCGTCGTTAAGTGGTTTAATCTGTTCCGTTAAACCCCACTTTAACCGAGAAACTAAATCGGGCAATTCTAAGCCTAAATGCTGCACACTTTGATCACCACTGATCAACAAGCAGTGCCCTTGCTCAATTACACGGTTATATAAATCAAAAATAGCTTGTTGCCATATTTTATCACCGGCAATTAGCTGAATGTCATCTAAACAAATTAAATTTATTTGCTCTAAACCGTCTAACACAGCAACAGGTAATTGTTGTAATTCATGGCAAGATAAGCAAACCGACGTCTTGCCAAGATCTGCAGCAAAAACTGAACAGGCATGTAGTAAATGTGATTTTCCAACGCCCGCTAAACCAAATAAATAGAAACTATGAGGTTGATTACCTTGGTTTGAATCATTTCTTGCTACAAAGCTTTTGAGCTGGGAGATAACTTGGCTATGAATTTCGCTTTTGAAGCTACTAAAGGTTTCATCATCAGGCAGTTGCACCGATAAAGCTAATTGTGGCGTAGTACTCATCGTTTACCCCAAGAAAAAGCAGAGGTAAATTCACTTTTTTGTTCGCTGTTCATACGAGCCAAGGGGTCAATAAATTCAGTAAGCTGTTTATTTAATTTCAATGACGCTAGAAAAGCTTTTTTAGATCCTCTAAGTACCAATTTAAACCGTCTTGATTCACCACTAGCTTGCACTAAAGTAGCCGACTGAACTGAGGATAAACCTGTTAAAAATGTAAATACCTCAACATATCTTGCTAATGAATCAACATTCACTACATTGATAGTTAACTCACTTTGATTACCGTTAGTGAGTGCATAATATTGATAAATTAATTCCGTTATATCGGTCAATCCTGCCTTAAGCAATTTTTCACGAGATATCCCTTGGTATTGCTGACTAAATTTTTGATTTTGGGTAATTAAACTCCAATCAAGCACGTATTGTTGCTTTTCAGCGCGTGATTGAGCACAAAGTAAACCACAGTTTTTTATTTTATTTTTTGTAAATTTATCAACAACATCTTGAGCGACTAAACTTGAGTTAGATAATCGAATGACGACAATAGCTTCGGCTAAATATCGGTTAGAGATAATCCTGATAGGTTGTTCAAAACGCCCCCATACATCACTTAAATTGACTTGATTTGCATCAGTTAAATCCATTAAAGGCATCAAAATTGGTAGGCCTCTTTGTTCAGAGAAGTGATTAACCTGTTGTGGTAAATTTGATTGGGTGGCGTTAGACATTATAGTGCGATTGAAGCCTTGCTCTTCAACTAGCCAAAGTAACACTTGTGGCCTTAAGCTACCCCATAACGATAAATTTGCTTTTTGGAATAGCGAGTTAATTTTCTGCTCATTAAAACTAGCTAATAGAAATAATTGTTTTTCATTGGTTTTTGGTGTTTTGTCACCTGTTAATTCGCGATTTTTTTGTTGATAGCGGTATTGGTTTAAATAAAGACGGTAATTAATCAACGCTTTTTTTATTACCACATTATCTAACACACTTTTTTCACCGCCAATTTTCAGCATAACCGCAGCTAACGCTTTTTTCAGTCCCTGAGCCCTGTCACTACTATTTTGTGTTTGAATAACAACACTGGCTTGATATAAATCTTTTACTTCTACAGCTTTTACTAAAGGAGAAATGAAAAGGCAAGTAATCACAAAGAATATAACAAGGAATAATAAATTGAAGTGTTTTATGGTTAAGTCTTTAAACATTAAGTAGTTAAACATAATAAAAAATAAAGGAAGTTACATAATGCCAATATTACCACATTCATATACTATATGACCGTCAAATAAAAAAATTATCGAGAAAGACTTTACCTATACCCATAATACTTCAAGGTGCCAGTTTCAATACGGCAGAGCTATTCATGATCAAACCGCGTACTTATTAAAGATGTTCATTAGTACCATACTCAACGCAGAACATGACTTACTCTGACACCCTTCGCGGGGCTGGTTTATAAATATTTTATGCTGCGTTATTTATTCAATAAGAGATAGCCATTCTTTTCAATCAACGCCTTGACTAAAAAAATTATAATTCCAGCTGAATCCTGCATCTTGAGGTAACACGGGTATATACTCAAGACCATTGCACTGGTAGAATACGTTCCTTTAAATCCTGTTGGTAATTTTTGAGGTTTCCCGTGAGCGAACAAAAACAGTCTTTAAGCTATAAAGATGCTGGTGTTGATATTGATGCTGGCAACGCCCTTGTTGAGAACATTAAAGGTGCAGTAAAACGCACTACCCGCCCTGAAGTAATGGGTGGTTTAGGTGGTTTTGGCAGTGTTTGTCAATTACCTACGGGTTACAAAGAACCTGTTTTAGTTGCAGGTACTGACGGTGTTGGTACAAAATTACGTTTAGCTATTGATTTAGCAAAACATGATACTGTTGGCATTGACCTTGTTGCTATGTGTGTAAACGATCTTATCGTACAAGGTGCTGAGCCATTATTCTTCCTAGACTATTACGCTACGGCTAAACTTGATGTGGCTGTAGCTTCTTCTGTCGTAGAAGGTATTGCACAAGGTTGTATTCAAGCAGGCTGTGCTTTAGTTGGCGGAGAGACTGCTGAAATGCCAGGTATGTATCATAAAGGCGATTACGATATTGCTGGTTTTTGTGTCGGTGTTGCTGAAAAGTCACGCTTGATTGATGGCACTAAAGTAGCCACAGGCGACCAGTTAATTGCATTAGGCGCGTCAGGTCCACATTCCAATGGCTTTTCACTAATTCGTAAAGTATTAGAAATAAATAATACTGATACAAGTGAACTGTTAGATGGTACAGCCATTAGTGAACATTTACTTGAGCCAACAAAAATTTATGTTAAATCTGTTTTAGCTTTACTTAAAAAAGTTGATGTTCATGCCCTTTCACATATTACTGGTGGTGGCTTTTGGGAAAACATTCCACGCGTTTTACCTGAAACAGCACAAGCACTTATTAATGGTGAAAGCTGGCAGTGGCCTAGTATTTTCAATTGGCTAAAAGAAAATGGCAATATTACTGAACATGAAATGTACCGTACTTTTAACTGCGGTGTCGGTATGATCATCGTAGTACCTGAAGGCGAAGTTGAGCAAAGTATTGAAATATTAACTGCCCACGGTGAAAAAGCTTGGCATATTGGTGCAATTACCGATAAATCAGCAGGCGAAGAGCAAGTTATTTTTGCTTAAAAAAATCACGATTAACTGAAAGTAAAAATAATAAAAGGAGCTAATTAGCTCCTTTTTTCTAAAAGGAAGAAAAATGCCGAGTAGAATAGTCGTATTAATATCTGGCAGTGGCACTAATTTACAAGCAATTATTAATGCCTGCAAAACACCTGATTACCCTGGTGATGTTGTTGGCGTAGTATCAAATACAGTTGAAGCTTATGGCTTAACCCGTGCTAAAAATGAAGATATTATCACCGTGGCACTTTCTCATAAAGACTTTGCTTCACGTGAGAGTTATGATCAAGCATTAATAGCAGAAATAGATAAACTATCACCTGATGTTATTGTGTTAGCTGGTTTTATGCGCATATTGACACCTGCGTTTGTACAGTATTACCAAGGTAAGTTGGTAAATATTCATCCTTCATTATTACCTAAGTATCAAGGTTTAAATACGCATCAAAGAGCAATTGATGCTGGCGATAAAGAACATGGTGTTAGTGTACATTTTGTTACGGAAGAACTTGATGGTGGACCCGTTATATTACAAGCAAAAGTTCCCATATTTGATGGAGATACCAGTGATGATTTAGCTGCACGCATACATGAACAAGAATATAGAATTTATCCTTTAGTTATAAAATGGCTTTGTCAAAAGCGTCTAACAATGAAGCAAATAATACTCGATGGCAATCAAATAGAACAGGCTATTTTAGACAATACAGTGTTACCTATTTCTGGTTATGCAAACGACTAATAAACGATTAGAGCACGTAATAAATTCAGTAAACTCTACAAACTTAATGATAATATTTGTGGCACTTTGCTCAGTTTACCTTAACAGATTCACTGGTTACTTTTTTAAGTCGCTTTAAATTTATTAACATTGACCAGCACTAAATAAAATAATTTAAACCGCATACCGCTTAAGTTATCAATTTACATTGATCACACACAAGAATTAAATACTAAAATTAAACGAGTTAAATATATAATGAAAATAATCAGCTTCAATATTAATGGGCTACGTGCACGCTTACACCAACTACAAGCTATTATTGATAAACATCAACCTGATATTATTGGTTTGCAAGAAATAAAAGTTCACGATGATGCTTTCCCTTTAGAAGCTGTAGAAGCAATGGGTTATCACGTTTACTTTCATGGTCAAAAAGCGCATTACGGAGTAGCTATGCTTTGTAAAAAAGCCGCCATTAAAGTACAAAAAGGCTTCCCAACTGACGATGATGAAGCTCAGCGCCGCATGATCATGGTAGAAACCACAAACAATAATGGCGAAAAAATAACCGTGTTAAATGGTTATTTTCCACAAGGTGAAAACATTAGCCATGAAACCAAGTACCCTTACAAGCGTAAATTTTATCAAGACTTAATGACTTATTTAAATGAACACCATACAAACGATGAACAAGTAGCTGTTATCGGTGATATCAATATTTCACCTCTTGATTTAGACATAGGTATCGGGGAAGTAAACCGTAAACGTTGGTTAAAAACTGGAAAATGCTCATTTCAACTTGAAGAGCGTGAATGGTTGAAAACCTTAATGGATTGGGGTTTTGTTGACACTTTTCGTCAGCTTCATCCAACCCTTAATGATCACTATTCTTGGTTTGATTATCGTTCACGAGGTTTTGATGATAATCGCGGTTTGCGCATTGATGTGGTATTAGCAACGAAAACCTTAAGCCAAAAATGTATTGAATCAGACATTGATTACGAACTTCGCGGTATTGAAAAACCATCAGATCATGCACCTATTTGGTCAACTTTTTCAAATGAGTAAGCACTTTTAGTTATGAAAATACCCACCAATTATCTTTGCCCACTTTGCCAACAATCGCTTGTGCTAAAAGGTAAAAGCTATGTTTGTGATAATAATCATAGCTTTGATGTTGCCAAACAAGGTTATGTCAATTTACTGCCTGTACAATTCAAACACTCAAAAACACCTGGTGATAATAAAACAATGGTTGATGCTCGCCGGGCCTTTTTAGATAAAGGGTTTTATCAACCACTCGTCGATAAAATGTTAGCCTTGTATCAACAATACGGTGGGGGAAATGCACCTTTATTAGATGCAGGTTGTGGCGAAGGTTTTTATACCCACCAATTTAAAACACCAAATAATCAGGTTTATGGTGTTGATATAGCAAAAGAAACTATAAAGATTGCCGCTAAGCGATATCAAGCATGTCACTTTAGTGTTGGTACTTTGTCTAAGTTAAGCTTTGCTGATAATTATTTTGATTTTTTAATTTCAGTTTATGCGCCAATTTTAGACGCTGAGTTTACACGTGTTTTACAAAACAGTGGTTATTTATTAACAGTTACCCCAGCCGAACTGCACTTATATGAATTAAAGCAACTAATTTATCGTCAGGCCAACGAGCATGATGTTAATAAAAGCCCTGTTGAAAAACTCATTTTAGTTGAAGAGCAACGCTTAACTTATCCAATGAATTTTGAAAATAGTGCTGATGTACTTAATTTACTTAGCATGACTCCTTTTGCCTTTAAAGCAACGGAACAATTAATAGCAAAAATAAAAACAATCAAAAAATTTAGCTGTCAGGCCGACTTTGTATTACGCCTTTATAAGAAATAATTGTCTCTATTATTAAATCAAAAGATCAATTAAGGTCATTTCTTTATCGGTACCCAACCTTCTTAGGAGTAATGAGTAACCAAACAAAAAAAAACCGATTCATAATAAATCGGCCTTTAAATATTTATTTATATAAATTTAGTGGTGCGGTTGGGGGGACTTGAACCCCCACGACCTAAATCATTAGCCCCTCAAGCTAACGCGTCTACCAATTCCGCCACAACCGCGCAATACTAAATCTATACTGTCTGTTTTACTAAGTTATCTTATTCATTATCTAGGCAAGCAAGGTAATGTCGTGTGATAACGGCTAGTTTGGAATATCGCTATCACCCTGTTTAGTCACAGGGATGTCCGCAGCAGGTACATCGCTATTTTTACTAGCAGAGATAGACTCTGCACTTTCGTTTACATTATCCGTAGGAATAGCATCAGTAGCAATTTTTTGTTCACTCAGCGGTGCACTTAAATCATTCCACTCTTCAACGGCTTTAGTACGATTTGCCGTTAAGTTACCTAGCACTAAACTAATAACAAAAAAAGCGACAGCTAACCACGTTGTTGTCTTTGTTAAAAAGTTGCCTGAACCACCCGAACCAAAAACAGTGGCTGAAGATCCAGCACCAAAAGATGCGCCCATATCAGCGCCCTTACCCTGTTGAATTAACACTAAACCAATTAACGCAAGCGCAATTAGTACATAAGCTATAATTAAAACTTGATACAACATTTTTACTTTCCTTTCGCTGCTGAGCAAATTATTTTAAATTGCTCAACCTGTAAACTAGCACCACCGATAAGACCACCGTCTATATCTGCTTGTGCAAACAATTCTTCACAGTTCGACGCATTTACGCTACCACCGTATAATAAAGGCACTTTAGCCGCCACTTTTTCATTAGCTTGCGCCAAAAATTGACGAATAAATAGATGTGTTTCTTGTGCCATATCGCTTGATGCTGTTTTTCCTGTACCAATAGCCCAAACGGGTTCATAAGCAATAACAACATCAATAAATTTTTCAATACCTATTTCGTCAATTACTGGTTGTAATTGAGCTGCTAGTACTGTTTCAGTTTCTTGCGTAGCGCGTTCATTTTCACTTTCACCAATACATAAAATAGGCGTTAAGCCTGCTTTTAATGCTGCATTAACTTTATGTGCTACTTGGGTAGACGTTTCTTTATAAGAACTTCTACGTTCTGAGTGGCCTATAATAACAAATTCTACAGAAATTTCCTGTAACATTTGCGTAGAAATTTCACCCGTATAAGCACCACTTTCATGCTCACTTACATTTTGTGAACCTAAGTGAATTTCTTTAGGTAAACTTTTAGCTGCTTTACCGAATTCAGAGAGAAAAAGAAAACTAGGACAGATAACAACATCTACATTTTCTTTTAATTTCAGTTCAGATAAACCATTAACCATTGTTTCGATTAATGCTAAGTCACCATTCATTTTCCAGTTTGCAGCAACAATTGCTCGCCTAACCATGAAACTTTCCCCTTTTCACATATTGTAAATATGAATCCGCGAGATATTAACTAACCTGAGAATAACTTACAAGTGATAAGTTACAATCAAGCAGTGATAGGTTAAATACCTTATTGATTTGTCGATTATTCATTCAATTAACGAACTAAACTACGCTTAGCTCACTAACTTCACTACATCAGCAATTTCATTCGCTAGGGTTGTAACCTCTTCAAGTTCTGGGCCTTCGACCATAACGCGAATTAATGGCTCGGTTCCTGACTTTCTTAATAACACTCTGCCACGACCAGTTAATATTTTATTTACTTTATTCACTGCAGACTGTACATTTTGATCATTAATAGGGTCGTTATTGCCAGTAAAGCGAACATTCACTAAAACTTGCGGTAGCATAGTCATACCTTGGCGAAGTTCAAATAAAGTTTTACCTTGCTGTATAATTGCGGTAAGAACATTAAGCGCAGCAATAATACCATCACCTGTTGAGGTATGATTTAAATTGATAATATGGCCTGAATTTTCAGCACCGAGTTGCCAACCTTTTTCACGAAGTAACTCCATGACATAGCGGTCACCTACATTACTTCTGGCAAACGGGATATTTAATGCTTCAAGTGCAAGTTCAAGCCCCATATTACTCATTAAGGTACCTACTACACCACCTTGCAAACTACCCAACGTTAAATCATTACAAGCGATAATATAAACGACTTCATCACCGTCAATAACATAACCCGTATGATCAACCATCATCAAGCGATCACCGTCGCCATCTAAAGCAATGCCTAAATCAGCTTTATGTTCAACAACGGCTTCACTAATACATTTCGTTGATGTTGCACCACAGCCATCATTAATATTAGTGCCATTTGGTGATGTCCCCACTTCAATAACTGTTGCACCTAATTCACGAAAAACATCCGGTGCAATGTGGTAAGTAGCACCGTGAGCACAATCCACTACAATGGTTAAGTCTTTTAATGATAATTGACTAGGAAAATTACTTTTACAAAATTCAATATAACGCCCAGCTGCATCGTTAATACGGTTTGCTTTACCGAGGTGTGCAGACTCAACGCACCCCATTGGCTTGTCAAGTTCAGCTTCTATAGCTAGTTCAACCGCATCCGGTAATTTCTGGCCGTCTTGCGAAAAAAACTTGATACCATTATCATAAAATGGATTATGAGAAGCACTAATAACAATCCCTGCTTCAGCACGAAATGTTTTCGTTAAATAAGCAATACCCGGTGTAGGCATTGGCCCTAATAGACCAACATCTATGCCTGCAGCTGAAAAACCAGCTTCAAGTGCAGATTCAAGCATATAACCTGAAATTCGAGTATCTTTACCGATTAATACTTTTTTAGTACCTTGTGCGGCTAAAACCTTACCTGCGGCATAGCCTAATTTCATAACAAATTCAGGAGTAATAGGGTCTTTCCCTACTAATCCACGGACACCATCCGTACCAAAATATTTACGATTAGACATTATTCTTCCTTATTATTTATAACTGTTCACTGTTATCACCCTAAAGTTGTGATACTTGAGGGGCTTCGAAAGTTTCCGTTTAAGAACGTTTCAAATATTGCTATTTGAAAGTGAAAAGTGCATTTATGTTTATTTTTTATCTTTAGAGTATTGAGCGACAGCTTTTAAAATTTTGATGGCATCAACAGTTTCAGCAATATCATGCACTCTTATTATACCTGCTCCCTGTTGTACGGCAACAATGGCAGCCGTTAAACTACCAGATAAACGTTGTTCTACATCACGGTTTAATAAATCTCCCAGCATGGA
>Ga0209826_1001394_pt1 | contig 16828 bp, 15 predicted proteins | sample GOMGulsemesocosm_5_FD_184637 | JGI IMG/M metagenome (GOLD analysis project Ga0209826, IMG submission 184637) | Methane-oxidizing microbial communities from mesocosms in the Gulf of Mexico - GOM15C Gulf of Mexico (SPAdes) (version 2) | ecosystem: Environmental > Aquatic > Marine > Cold seeps... | reverse complement strand
CAAATGCTTATAACTCACTAAAATGGGAAATGTAATATACTCTAACTACTTTACAGAAACCCACACAGAACCAAGGTTAAGTACTCGCTTAACTTTATCCGCATAATCCTGAGCAGCGGATTTACTATAAAACCCTACCGCTCGAATACGAAACCATTTCTCACCCTTTACTTCAGTAGTCACAACCTCTGTAGGAATACCCTGCTGCTTAAAGCTCTCTACTTTTTTATCCGTATACCAGCGCTGTTTAAACGAAACTAAATTAACAACCCACTCGCGTGGCTTTCTAGCTTTAGACTTAGCCTTACTCACCACCTTACGTGCTGACCTTGCTTTTTTAACACTTTCCAACTCAGTTTCTAGCACCACAACTTTATCTGAAAGCTGGGTTACATCTGTTTTCATCGTCGTGTTTAAACTAGTCGCTTGACTTTTATCATTAGAAATATCGGCAATCAATAAATCTATCTCTTTAGCACTTGCATCTAGCGTGTCTTGTAACTCTTTTATTCGCGCTTGTATGGTTTTAATCTTTTCATCATTTGGATTAATTGCACGCACCTCCATTTCATCTTCTATATCCAGCAAAGAATTCCGCGCTTCCTCAACGGCCCCCTCTAATTGAAGATTAAAAAACAACACCGTACTCCCTATTACAATAGCTAATACAGCAATTACCAATGCACAAATACTTAATGTTTTTAATTTTTTATGCGTATTTTCAGACTCTTTCTTAGTCTTTTTCTCATCATTGACAATTTTTTCTATCGCATCCGAGAAATTAAAATGCTTTCTTAGTTCAGTAATTTCATTAGCTAACAAAGTAATGCGTTCATCCTGTGCTTTCTCTGCACCTAAGTTGATTACACTCGTTGCTTGTTTTTCGGATTGCTTCTTAGCTGCAACTGGCTCTGCTGCTGCGACCTCTTTTTTCTCAGGCTCTTGCTCATCAACGGTGGTGGCCACCACCACCTCTTCTTCATCAATATCGTCATCATCTGAAATATCAAACGTGGTTAGCTCCTCTTCGCTGATATCTTCATCTGCTGCAAACTCATCAACAGGATCCTCAGCAAATTCATCAACAAGGTCCTCGGCAAATTCATCAACAGAATCTTCTGCAAACTCATCAACAACTTGCTCAGTTTGTTCGTGTTCATTTTCCTTTAATAACGCATCGACTAAATCATCAACATTCTCGGCTTCACCCTCTAAGGTAGCGTCATCTTCCGCAGTCAATAAATCATCGATTACTTCTTGGCTTTCAGCATCACCCTCTAACTGATCAGCGGTTTCTTGCAGCATTTTATCCAAATCATCTTCAAAATTACTGTCCACTGCTTCATCTTGATTTGCTTCAGCCATATTCAGCTATTCCTTTTTCATCTTTATAAGCCATAATTATTCTAATTTTACCATTAACCTCTAACAATATTACAACTGAAATTTCAAGCTTCTTATTTACAAAATAGTGATTTACTACCGGCTTCTTTATGCTAACCTTAAGGTCAAAGCCTCTTATCATAACGTACACAAACACAAGGAATTCGCATGAGTACTACTAGCATTGGTCAGCCAATTAATAATTTTTCTGCTCCTGCTACAGGCGATAAAACCATCCAACTCTCAGATTATCAGGGTAAATATGTCGTGCTTTATTTTTACCCCAGAGATAACACGCCTGGCTGCACTACGGAAGGTAAAGATTTCCGCGATAACATCGAAGCATTTAAAGATCTAAACACAGTGATATTAGGGGTTTCTCGTGATAGTGTCCGCGTACACGAAGGCTTTAAAAGCAAGCAAGCATTTCCTTTTGATTTACTCAGCGATAAAGAGGAGGCTTTATGCACTCAATTTGATGTCATCAAAATGAAAATGATGTATGGCAAAGAAGCGCGTGGCATTGAACGTAGCACTTTTTTAATTAACCCAGAAGGCATCTTGATTCATGAGTGGCGTAAAGTAAAAGTCAAAACACATATTGAAGAGGTGCTTCAAGTTTTAAAGGATTTAGGGGTATAAAATGAACATTAACGATACAAAAAAACTTTTCGTCTTGGATACCAATGTTTTAATGCATGATCCTGCTGCTTTATTTCATTTCCAAGAGCATAATATCTTTATTCCCATGGTCGTTCTCGAAGAGTTAGACCACGCAAAAAAAGGTTTATCTGAGCTTTCACGTAATGTACGCCAAGTCAGCCGTTTTATTGATGATTTACTGCATGGCACCAATCAACAAGATATCAATAAAGGACTTCCTCTTTCTCAATTACAAAGCTCAGGTCAGAAAGAAGGTGCCTTAGACGGTCATTTATTTTTTCAAACTCAGCATTTAGATGCGGCATTACCTGCATCAATGCCCGGTAACCTTGCTGATAATTCGATACTTAGCATTGTTCTTGCTTTAACTAAAAAATATCCTGATACCTCCGTTATTCTTGTCTCTAAAGACATTAATATGCGTATCAAAGCTGCTGCTTTAGAGCTTACTGCTGAAGATTACCATACCGACCAAACCCTGGATGACATAGATCTACTTTATCGAGGTGCGGAAGCGCTACCAGCTAACTTTTGGGATACACATGGCAATAAAATGGAGTCTTGGCAAGATAGTGGTACTACGTTTTACAAGTTATCCGGCCCTCTGGTAGAGGAATGGCACCCAAACCAGTATCTCTACATTGAAGATAATTCTGATTTTGAAGCCATTGTCCGCACCATTGACGATGGCATTGCCACTCTCGAACTTGCTAAAAATTACCGTACCGGTCATCTAAGTGCATGGGGTATTCATGCAAAAAATCGTGAACAAAACTTTGCATTTAATGTACTTATGGACCCTGAGATAGATTTTGTTACCTTACTCGGCACCGCAGGTACAGGTAAAACCTTATTAGCACTTGCTGCTGGGTTAGAACAAACCTTAGAAAACAAAGCCTATACCGAAATCATTATGACGCGAGAAACAGTGGCTGTCGGTGAAGATATTGGATTTTTACCCGGTACTGAAGAAGAAAAAATGGCCCCTTGGATGGGAGCCCTTGTCGATAATTTAGAGCTATTAGCTCACCAAGACGATGAGGCCCCTACAAATAATGCTGATGCAGATGCATGGGAAAAAGACACTACCAATAAAATCATCAGAGATCGAGTTAAAATCCGCTCATTGAATTTTATGCGTGGCCGAACCTTTTTGAATCGCTATCTTATAATTGATGAAGCACAAAATTTAACCCCTAAACAAATTAAAACTTTAATTACGCGTGCAGGCCCTGGCACTAAGATAATTTGTATCGGTAATTTATCGCAAATTGACACCCCTTATTTAACCGCAACAAGTTCTGGATTAACCTATGTTGTAGATAAATTTAAATCTTGGAATCACGGCGCTCATATCACTTTAAAAAGAGGAGAACGTTCGCGTTTAGCCGATCATGCGTCGGAAGTGCTTTAATTTACAATCACTTTAAACCATCACGCTATTTAATTAGCAAAACTTATATCTGCTAAAGAATGCCCACTCCCATTCTTTAGCATTTGACATGTTCAAGCAAGCGCAGTAAATTAGTCGGTTGAGTCAAAACTAAACACTTTAATTTTAAAATCTGAGTCATCAATGGAAGAATTTCACCGTATTAGTCGCCTACCCCCTTATGTATTTAATATCGTCAATGAGTTAAAAGCAGAAGCCAGGGCTAGAGGCGAAGATATTATCGATTTTGGTATGGGCAACCCTGACCAACCAACGCCTAAACATATCGTCGATAAAATGGTTGAAGCCACTCAGCGTGAGGATACACACCGATATTCTGTCTCACGCGGCATACCACGACTTAGACAAGCGATTTGTAACTGGTACAAAAAACGTTACGACATAGACTTAGACCCTGAAACACAAGCGATTGTGACCATTGGTTCAAAAGAAGGTTTAGCGCATTTAGCACTAGCGACCTTAGGCCCTGGTGATACCGTCATGGTTCCCAATCCAGCCTATCCTATTCACCCTTATGGCGTGGTGATTGCTGGCGCAGATTTAAGACATGTAAAAATGGTGCCGGGTGTCGATTTTGTTGAAGAATTGCACAAAGCAATCGCAGAATCATGGCCTAAGCCTAAAATGCTTATTCTCAATTTTCCAGGCAACCCTACCTCTGAATGTGTCGATTTAGAATTCTTTGAACGCATCATTGCTGTAGCAAGAGAACATAAAATTTGGGTCGTGCATGATATCGCCTATGCCGATATTGTATTTGATGGCTATAAAGCCCCCTCTATTTTAGAAGTTGAAGGCGCAGATGAAGTTGCCGTTGAATTCTTCTCCCTGTCTAAAAGCTATAATATGCCGGGATGGCGTGTTGGCTTTATGTGCGGCAATAAAGAGTTGGTCGCTGCACTGGCACGTATTAAGTCATATCTTGATTATGGTATGTTCACGCCCATTCAAATTGCGGCCATTACTGCATTAGAAGGTCCGCAAGACTGTGTTGCTGAAATTTGCGAGATGTATAGAGAGCGCAGAGACGTGCTTTGTGATGGATTAAATTCAATTGGCTGGAGCGTAGAAAAACCTAAAGCAACCATGTTTGTTTGGGCACCAATACCTGATTTCTATAAAGAAATGGGCTCGATTGAATTTGCTAAAAAATTAATCACTGACGCAGGTGTTGCGATTTCTCCCGGTATTGGCTTTGGCCAGTTTGGTGATGATCATGTGCGCTTTAGTTTAATTGAAAATGAACACCGCACCCGTCAAGCGATACGCGGACTTCGCGCCATGTTTAAAAAAGACGGTTTAATTTAAGATTTCAATACTCTGAAATCAACATAAGATTTTATTATTCAAATATCTCAGGAGTTTGGTTTGAAGCCAGTAAAAGTAGGCATTTTAGGATTAGGTACTGTCGGTGGCGGTACAGTTAACGTTTTAAAACGTAACGCAGAAGAAATATCTCGCCGCATTGGTCGCGATATTATCATCACCCGCGCTTCAGCTAGAGATTTAACTCGTGAACGAATTTGTGATACGCAAGGAATTAATTTAAGTACTGATTCGATGGATATCATCAATGATCCTGAGATTGAAATCATTTTAGAATTGATGGGCGGCACTGGCTTAGCGAAAGAATTGGTTTTAAAAGCGATTGCGCATGGCAAACATATTGTTACAGCCAATAAAGCGCTTATTGCTTTACATGGTAATGAAATATTTGCTGCCGCAAAAAAAGCAAACGTAATGGTTAGCTATGAAGCAGCTGTCGCCGGTGGAATTCCGATTATAAAATCCATTCGTGAAGGCTTAAGCGGTAACCAAATTAATTGGCTCGCAGGCATCATCAATGGCACCGGCAACTTCATTCTTACTGAAATGCGCGATAAAGGGCGTGATTTCGCCGATGTATTAGCCGAAGCACAAGCTTTAGGTTATGCCGAAGCGGATCCTACTTTTGACGTTGAAGGGATTGATGCAGGACATAAACTAATGATCCTTGCCTCCATTGCGTTTGGTATCCCTTTACAGTTTGAAAATGTTTTTACTGAAGGTATTACAAAAATAACCCGTGAAGATGTGGAATATGCTGGCGAACTAGGCTACCGCATTAAACACTTAGGTATTGCACGAAAAACAGATAAAGGCATTGAGCTTAGAGTTCACCCTACACTCATTCCTGAGCGCCGTTTAATCGCCAATGTAGATGGCGTAATGAATGCTGTTCTAGTACAGGCTGACGCGGTTGGCCCTACGCTATATTATGGTGCTGGCGCTGGCGCTGAAGCAACGGCTTCCGCTGTTGTTGCTGATATCGTTGATGTCGTGCGTGCGCTACCTTTAAATTCAAGTGATCGTATGCCTTCTTTAGGCTTTCAGGATGAGTCTATTATTGATAGCCCTATTCTGCCGCAAGAAGACATTCAAACAGCTTACTATTTACGCTTAACAGTGGAAGATAAGCCTGGGGCTTTAGCTGACATCACCAATATATTAGCAACACAAAATATCAGCATAGAAGCTATCATCCAAAAAGAACCGCATCATGGGGAAACAAACCTTCCTGTAATCATGCTAACCCAACGTACGATAGAAAAAGAAATGAATACTGCCATTTCTGCTATCGAAAAACTCTCATCAGTTACTGGACAAGTAACCCGTATCCGTCTTGAAACATTAGGTTAAATATTATGGCTACCAACAAACGCTACACCGGTTTAATTGAAAACTACAGGGATCGTCTACCTGTCAGTGATTCAACTCGCATTATCAGCTTAGGCGAAGGTAATACTCCACTGATTGAGTTACTGAACATTCCAAGACTGATTGGTAAAGATGTCAAAATCTATGTCAAATATGAAGGTTTAAACCCAACAGGATCATTTAAAGATCGCGGTATGAGCATGGCCGTTACAAAAGCCGTTGAAGACGGTAGCCAAGCGATTATTTGCGCCTCTACCGGCAATACGTCTGCTGCCGCAGCTGCTTACGCAGTACGCGCAGGAATCAGAGCCTTTGTATTAATTCCTGAAGGTAAAATAGCTCAAGGAAAACTCGCACAAACATTAATGTATGGCGCTGAAATCATCCAAATTAAAGGTAATTTCGATGAAGGTATGAGCTTAGTTAAACAAGTTGCTGATCATGCGCCTGTTACTATCGTTAACTCAATCAACCCATTTAGAATTGAAGGCCAAAAAACAGCGGCTTTCGAAATTGTTGATGAATTAGGCAGAGCACCCGATTATCACTGCTTACCTGTCGGTAACGCAGGAAACATTACTGCTTATTGGAAAGGCTATAGCGAATACGCGACTGAAACTAATGGCCTTGCCGCTGTTAGTAACAACCGCCCTGTTATGTGCGGTTACCAAGCTGCTGGCTCAGCGCCTTTCACTGCGGGAAAAATGATTGATAACCCAGAAACAGTGGCGACTGCTATTCGCATTGGGCACCCACAATCATGGGATTTAGCATGGAATGTTCACAAAGAGTCAGGCGGTTGGTTTGATAGCTTTTCTGATGATAAAATTCTAGCAGCACAAAAAATGCTGTCTGCATATGAAGGTATCTTTTGTGAGCCCGCTTCTGCAACTTCACTAGCAGGCGCTATAAGCGACATTGCGACAGGAAAAATTCCAGAAGGTAGCACTATCGTTTGTACTCTAACCGGCAACGGATTAAAAGACCCTGATACGGCTATTCAACAGTGTTCTGATTCACACCCAGTCTCTATTGATGCATCATTAGACGCAGTTAAAAAAGCGATTTTAGATAATATGTAAGCGCATTTTATAAAGACAAAAAAAAGGGGGGATAACATACTTTGTTATCCCCCTTTTTTTATGCCAAAATTAAATCACTCAGCTCAAGTGATTTTAAATAATCGCTTAAAATTCTCATTCGCTTGCTTTTCTACCACATCAACAGACACGCCACGCAAATCAGCGACATATTGTGCCACTTGTTGTACGTACATCGGATAGTTAGGCCTTCCCCTGTGTGGTACCGGTGCTAAATAAGGCGAATCGGTTTCTATTAGGTAACGATCGCTAGGCACTTTTTTAGCAACATCATGGACTGACTGTGCATTTTTGAAAGTAACTATCCCCGAAAACGAGATATAAAAATTTAAGTCCATCGCTTTTTGTGCAAACTCCCAGTCTTCAGTAAAGCAATGAATCACACCACCCACTTCTTCTGCACCCTGCTCTTGCAAGATTCTTAGAGTATCTTCTTTTGCTTCTCGGGTATGAATAATCAGCGGTTTTTGCGTTTTTTTAGCGGCTTGTATATGGTTAGCAAAGCGTTCATGTTGCCACGCTAAATCCCCTTCACTGCGAAAATAATCTAAGCCTGTTTCACCTATGGCAATAACACGCGGATTATCCGCTAAGGCAATAAGTTCATCCGCTGATGGGTCTTGCCCTTCATCCACATTCGGATGTACCCCCACTGATAAAGAAATATTCTCATACGGTTCTACTAAATCACACATCGCCGGATAAGCTTCTAAATCAATACTGATGCATAACATCTGCTCGATATTTTGCTCTGTCGCGGCTTGCATAAAATTCGCAAAATTATTGTCGTAAGGACCTAAATCCAATTTATCTAAATGGCAGTGTGAATCTATCAGCATGAGGAAACTTAATTTATAAGGAAAATAATAGAGTCTATTTTATCATTAAAAAACAGCATAGGACTTAACACTCGGCTTGGTCTAAATAAAACAACTAACCCGTATCACGCATTAATTGAAAAATATCAGTTAAATAAGCTGTATCGAGCATTTCAATATCCGGCGCATACTTTTCTAAGACATCAAAATCAACACAAGCTTCTGTGTAAATTTCATTTGCGACTTTTTTAATCAGCACTAAGTTTGATGCTAATTTTTTTTCTAGCGCTTCATCAGTCAACTCATCTAATAAATCTTTATTTAATTGCTGCAAATAAACAATGTCACTGTAATTAATAAAAATATCAGTTTTTGTCGTACTTGATACATCAACGTCTGCCCAGTGCCGAAGAAATTGCTGCATTTGTAAATTGATATGGTAAATCTTTTGCAAACTAGCCGAAGCTGTTTGCATAAATTCGACATCACAAAATTTGTTTCTAAAAAATAATAAGGCAACACCACTCCAGTACAAAGTGTAATCCCAAATTATTTTTAGGCTCATTACTTTCGCATTGCCCATAATAGGATATTGATCTTCATAGACAGGCGAAAAAGCTAAAAACAGTGTACGAAATAATTTTTCATGTTGCTGTGTTCGCTCGACTATCTGCCCTCCCGTTTGCTGCTTAACGATGAGATCTGTAATAAAACTATTATTTAAAGCGATAAAATCACTACCTGGCGAATAAAAAGGATCTAAAAACACCCCCGCATCGCCTGTAATCGCCCAGCCATCAGACGAATACATTTGCTTACAATTATGTGAATAGTGTTTTAAGGTTAAAAAATCCTGAAAATTTTCAATATGCTGTTCGATGATAGCCGCACACTGTGGCTCATGCTTTTTCAACCATTCCTGCACATGTTCAAACGTATTAATTTCTTTATACGAATGAATTTTAGCGTCAGCAACAATACCAATACTGGTTGCACCGGATGCTAATGGAATTAACCAAACCCAATAACCATGTCCCATTAAGTGATTAGTACTCAGCCTACGCGGTGCTTTAACGCGATTCTGCCATTCAGTATTATCTGACCAATCATCAATACTGATTTCATGATTAATACGAAACCATGATGAATTAACATCATGATACGCCGGCTTTGCTAATTTTAACTGTCGTTTTAATAGGCTCATGCGCCCACTAGCATCAACTAGCCAAGTACCTTTAACTTCTTGTATTTGTCCATTTTTTTCAATACTGATCTGATTTTCTAGCTTAGCCAAGGTCATGCTTTTAACTTTAGCATTATCTAAAAACTCTACGCCCAAATCGACACACAATTCAGCTAACGCATTTTCAAATCGTCCGCGATCAATTTGATAGCTTTTTGCGGCTGGAAAATGATGAGGACCTAATTCAATGCGTTTTTCTATCGCTTGATTATCCTTGTCACTATAAAAAAAGCGTAAACCCAATTTTGGTAGCTCATTATCTAGCTGTGTTTTTAAACCCAAGACATGCTCAAAATAATGACTCGCAATTTCAACTGACGATTCCCCCACTTTATGAGCTGCTTCAGGCACAGGGTGTATCATTTTTTCAACAATGAGTATGCGTAACTGACTTAACTGCCTTTTTAACTGTATCGCTAAGGTAAGCCCTGAAAGCCCGCCCCCCATGATAAGCACATCATACTCATGATCCATTTAATCCGTCCTTACGACTCTTGCCACATAATTATAAAAATGATTAAGAACATGCCGCCCATAAATCATCGCGTTTTTTTAAACCCAAAATACTCTGTGCTGTTTGCACCCCTGAATAAGTTACACCATAGACACCCCCCCCCGGTGCCGTCCAATGCCCTGCATAATACAAGCCTTGAAGCGGTGATTTATTAGCTAAGCGCATTGCACCTGTCTGTTCAGGCGTTACATCCCAGCCATAAGCCGCGCCTTGATGGTTTAAAGTGTAGCGTTCCATAGTTGCAGGGGAACCGGCTTCAACAAAAACTAAATGCTCTTTCAACCCAGAAATTTTAGAATCAGCAAAATCAATCATCTTTTCCACAAACGCAGGCTTTTCCTTTTTCCAGTCATCCACCTGTGAAAAATTAGCGAGGGTAGTTAACATTAATAAATGCTCTCCCTCTGGCGCTAAAGTGTTATCAACAAGCGTCGGTGCTGTGATACTTAACCAAGATAAATCACCACTGACAGAGTTATTATAATTTTTCAGGTGATCGCCATCATTATAATAAAAAGCCTCATGCTGTACGCCCGCGTGTTTAATATCTAGATCCGTTGCAATATAGACAACAAATATTGAGAATGATGCTTGCATTCGCGCTAAGCGGGAAATATAGCGTTTAGGAAAATACTGCGCTCCGACTAATTCATGAATCGTTAAGCGTATATCTGCGTTAGAAACAACCGTTTGTGCCGCAATAAACTCGCCAGAAGCTAAATAAACACCTTGAACCTGATTATCAAGCACTTGGATTTTTGTCACCTGACTTTTAAAGCGAATCTCACCTGCTGATTTTTTTAAACCGAGTACTAATGCATCAGCTAAGGTCTGAAAACCGCCTTTACAATAATAAGCGCCATCCACTAAATAACCGATAAACATACTAACCCAATACACAAATGATACTTTTTCAGGCGGTAAGCCTAAATAAGGCCAAAGTGCGGCCAGCACACTTTTTAGTTGCGGATCAGTAATATAATCATCCCAAACTTCAGCTAACGTCAGCCGTCTGTATTTAAAAAGTAAATCCAGTTCAATGGATGCGCTTTCCATGTCCACCGTTGCCATTACTTCATCCGCCTTGGCAACTTGCTCAGTAAGCTGAAGACTCAATTCAAGAAAATCACGCAAACCCGTTTCTTGCTCAGGAAACTTACTGCTAACGTGTTTAATAAATTGCTCTATCGAGAGCGGTAAGCTAATCGTTAGCTCAGGAAGGGAAACGTGTGCGAAGGGAGAAACCTCAATAAATTCAACTTGATCATAAATATCGAGGGCTTGTAAGGTTTTGGCAATCAGCTGACCGCCGTCATAACCCTGATTAGAACAACCACTGGTTAAATGCACACCCGCATCAAAATGATATTTTTTACGCTTAAAACCGTGTGCATACCCCCCTGCACGATCATGCCTTTCTAACACTAAAACTCTGCGCCCAGATTTTGCAAGTAGCCCTGCGACTGTCAACCCACCTATACCACTTCCGATAACAATCGTATCAATACTTGCTTTATTCATTTATGCTGAAATCTATATTTAGTCGAGAATTTAGTACCCAAAGTACAGACCTTATTAAAGTAGCTAAGATCTATACTTTGACATTGATACTACTTACTAATTCTAAATGAGCCCATAGAAAAACCTAAATTAACCCCTCGTCCTTTACCTTTCATACTTAACTTTACTGCTTTAAATGGTAAGGTCCGCCCCTCTACTTCTTTCCCTGCGCCCGCATGGCCATCCATTGCAAAATACCCACCATAAATATCACTTATGTTTTTAACGCCAGAAAAACGTCCCGTTCCCTCTTTAATATTGAATGAGCCAAATGTAAACCCGCCACCTTTCATACTTAAATTTACGTTAGCACTCTGACCATTCGAGCAACTAACAACACCGGAACCCTTTACCGTTTTAAAAAACGCAGACCAACCCTTTAAGTTATATTTTATTTCACAGTCTGTCGCCTGTGCTGTGTAAGAAAAAGACATTAATAAGATAAGGCTTAATAAATATTTTTTCATCTGTGGCTCTCTTAAATTATAAAAATTGAACATTATACTCTACACGATAAACTATCTATTAATCTTTAAAGCGCCCAGAGCAAAACCTAAGTTGTAACCCGTTCCTTTACCATGCATTCTTAGGACACCCGTTTTATGTGGTACAAGACGCCCTTCTACAGATTTTATAAAACCCGCATGCACTCCCATTGCAAAATGGCCACCAAAAACATCATTGATATTCTTTACACCAAAAATCTTTCCTTTTCCTGCTGCAATATCAATCACCCCAACAGTAAACCCGCCACCTTTTAAATTTAATTTTACATTAGCACTTTGACCATTAGAGCAACTCAACACACCGGAGCCAGTAGCCGTTTTATAAAACGCCGACCACCCTTTTAAGTTATATGTAAGATTACAGTCCATTGCTTGTGCTGCATAAGAAAAAGACATCAATATAGCGACACTCAATAAATATTTTTTCACCTGTTGCTCTCTTAAATTATAAAAATTTGGAGTATTATACTCGACTATACAAATTTGAATGATGAGAGTACCTAAGTTAAACCATGACTTTTTATACTTTTATGTTTGCACTCATCTATTACCCTCACACACTCGCAAAGTACTTATGAAACAAAAAATCCGTGACTTTATCTTTGATGAACTTATCTTTGTTGCTGAACCTGAAAAATTTTCTGATGACGATGATTTATTAGAAGCGGGGCTTGATAGTATGGGCATTATGCGTTTAATTATGTTTATTGAAGAACAGTTTGCAGTGACTCTACCTGATTCTGAAATTGATCCTGATAATGTTAATTCATTCAATGCGTTAGAAGCATGGGTTATACAGCATAAATCATGAAAAAGTTAGACTCAACAATATTACAAGCACTCAACCCTTCCGATTATTTCACCTTAGCGATGGACGATGAAATTCGTCGTGAAAACATGCCAGGAAGCCTATGTGGGTTTGCTTTAAATCTTGATAAAGAACCTGATATAGAAACCTTACAAGCGCGTATTATTGAATTTGGTGAGCGATTTCCTGTCGCCTATGCAAGTTTACAGCAACAAGGAAAACGCTTTTTCTGGTGTCAGCGGGAACAAAATATACCGCTTTTTTCTCAGCATAAAGAAGGTGCGACTCAATCAGCTGATTTTCATAAAGAAACCGTCTTAGATTTAATTAACCAAAAGCAAGCAAGGGAAGACATTTCCCCCATCAGCTTTCACTTAATAAGTAGCGCCAATAAACATACTTTTTTATTACGCTGGGTACACCCTTTTTGTGATGCGCGTGGAGTTGATTTAATTTTTAAATTTCTCTGTACCAATGATGCAGATCAACGCCTAAAATTTAACTTACCTGAACTGGGTTCTTTAGTTAATTTACACTTAGAGAAATATAAATGGTGGCAAAAAATCGCACTATTTTTTCAAGCAAAGCGTTATATAACTAAACTAGACCAGTTGCCTAGCATTATTCATGCGGACACAACACAAACACCTAAACAGCTTAATTTTACAAACTTCACCCTGACTGACGAGCAAACAACACGCATTAACACAAACGTGCGCAAGCATGTGGGCATGACAGGAACAAGTTTATATTATATTGGTTGCTTTATGCGTGCATTACATCGTATGGATCCAACGCAAAAAGGCGAAGCTTACTGCGCACCTTATGCTTTTAGCCTGCGTAAAAACAAATCTCTTAGCCCTGTATTAGCAAACCACGTTGGGGCATTATTTGCACAAGTCCCTAAAGCCTTATTAAATGACAGAAGTGCTTTATTCCAACATTTAAAAAATGAAAACATGCAGGTGATTCGCAAAAAACTAGATTACGCATTCCTTCCTGTCATGTGGGCAGCAAGCTGGTTATCTTTAGAAAAACACGGTAAAGAACTGCGTAAATCCTATGCATCGGGAACTGAGCGTAGCTCTTTTTGGTTCTCAGATATTGGAAAAACTGACGTATCAGAAATGGTTTTTTTCGACAGTAAAATCAATAGTATTTTTCATTTGTGTCAAATAACAAGCCCGCCTGCTTTAGCTTTTTTGAGCTGTCAATTTAATAAGCGCCTTACCTTTAGCTACAATTTTATTGAACCTTTATTTCATGCACAATGGATAGACCAGTTACATGACTTAATGCTAGAAGAATTACTAATGGAATAATTCCCTGTAGATTATGAATATTGTTGCCCCTTTTTTTAAACAATGCACTCAGACACCTCAGCAAATTGCTTTTGCTGAAGAACAGCGCAGCATTACTTACTCAGATTTAAAAAAACAAGTAGAAACAGTTGCTGCTTTTTTACAACAACAATCCATCACGCAACGCTGCATTGCCGTTGCACTCGATAGAGGTATTGATTCAGCACTGTGTATCTATGCCATCTTAAGTGCCGGTGGAATATATCTCCCCTTAGATATAAAAAACCCCGCACCGCGTTTGAATTTTATTATCCAAGATGCGCAACCACAATACGTGATTGGACTGGGTGCAGCACCTGCTTGGTTAGATGAATCAGAGCAATGGTTAGACCTAAATCAGATTCTTGAAGATAAGCACACTAAATACAAAGCTGTTGATACTTCGCCCAGTGATCTCGCTGCCATTCTTTACACTTCAGGTTCTACTGGCAACCCTAAAGGCGTTGCACTTAGCCATCAAGCGCTGCATAATTTTTCTAGCTGGGCAAAAGACACGTTTAAACTACAAGCAGCTGATCGCATAGCCAGCCTAGCCCCGTTCCATTTTGATTTATCAATTTTTGATTTATTTAGCAGTTTATCTGCTGGTGCGAGTGTTTATTTTATACCCGCTAAATTAACCTTCGCTCCTAGCAAACTAACAGCGTGGCTAAGTGAGAATAAAATCAACTTTTGGTACACCGTGCCTTCCCTTTTAAGCTTTATCGCTTTAAAAGGCGCATTGGAATCAACCCCGCTTAATCACTTAAAATGTATTTTATTTGCAGGCGAAGTCTTTCCTTCAAAGCCGCTGATTAAATTAGTTAATTTACTACCCAATACGCTATTTTATAATCTCTACGGCCCGACCGAAACCAACGTATGCTGTTACTGGAAAGTTGATAAAAAACGCTTATCATTAGAACAAACTATTCCTATTGGGATTCCTGCTTGCAATGCGACATTAAAGCTCGATAACACAAGCAATGAATTATTGGTGCACAGCCTGAATAATTTTTCGGGCTATTGGCAACAAGGAAAATTAGCCCCGCTGACACAAACTTATTATGCGACTGGTGATAAAGCCAGCCTTAATTCTTTCGGCGAATACGAATATCATGGCCGTTTAGATCGTATGCTTAAATGCTCTGGCTACCGTGTTGAACCCGCCGAGATTGAACATGCGATTAATCAATTGGAACACATTGATCAAAGCGCCGTGATTGGCATTAAAGATGCAACGAGTGGGCAACGCCCTGCCGCGGCGGTAATACTCAAAAATAATGCGGAGTTAGGCCCTAGCATCAAACCATTACGCCAATTACTCCCGCCTTATATGCAACCCTGCAAATTTATCGTGCTTGAATCCTTGCCTGTTTTATCAAATGGAAAAACAGATTACCTCGCCATAGAAAAAATTTTTAAATCATAATGACATATACAGATCTTCCCCCCATAGGTGAGTTAGAAAACTCAAAAAAACGCCTAAAATTCTGCGCACAACACGATTTATTGAAACACGCGGTGAGTCATGAATTAGGTGGTCAAGGTAATGGCTTTCAAGACTTAGTCACTGCCCATTTAGAACTCGGTAAGCAGTGCCAAGATACCGGTTTAATCTTGTCTTTAAACGCGCATATCTGGGGATCAATTTTCCCTTTAATCTTATATGGGACAGAAGCACAAAAAGAAACCTGGCTACCTGCCTTATTATCAGGCGAACTCATTGCGGGACATGCAATTACAGAGCCGCAAGCAGGCTCGGATATTACTCAGCTAAGTACCCAAGCCATTGAGACGGATAAGGGTTTCATCTTAAACGGACATAAACGTTTTATTACCAATACCCCCATTGCCGATGTTTTGCTCATTTATGCAAGACTTGATGACAAGCTCTGCGGGTTTTTAGTCAAAAAAGAAGATATGGGTGCAAATTTTAGTGATGCGCCCAATGTAACCGGTTGTACTACAGCGACAATGGGCGATATTATTTTAACCGACTGTCATATTCCTTTTGACCGCCAACTCGGTAAAACAGGCGCAGGCAATATGATGATCCAAAATGCCTTAGAGCTGGAACGCGCTTTTATTTTTGCGGGTATTATTGGCATTATGCAATGGCAACTAGATCAGATCGTCAGCTACAGCCGACAACGAACTATCAACGGTGAACACTTAGGAAAAAACCAAGCAATCAGCCATAAAATTGCGGATATGAAATGCAGAATTGATACCTGTTTATTATGGGTAAATGAGTGTGCACGACTAAAAGATAGTGGAAAGCGCATTAGTCTAGCAAGCGCACAAACTAAGTTATTAGCTAGTGAAGCCTTTTTGCAATCGAGCCTTGATGCGGCTCATATCTTAGGTTCTAGCGGGTTAATTGCAGAAAATAAAATGAGCACCTTAATTCAAGATGCAATGGCAAGCCGCTTATTTTCAGGCTCTTCTGAAATACAAAAAAATATCATAGCCGCCCTAATGGGGACAGGCACAGGCTATAAACAAAGAACCGATTCATTTAAAAAAACTCAATAATATTTATGCTATTTCTACGTGCTTTATTCGCTTTTTTAATGGTTCCCGTTATTGTCACGGGGCTTATTCCTTTTCTGTTATTTAACTATGACCCTTATCGTATTTCAGGCAGCTTATGGGGACTTGCCAGCCTTGCGCTTGGACTGATTATTTTACTTTGGTGTGTACGTGATTTTTATAGCCAAGGAAAAGGCACACTCGCCCC
>Ga0209826_1001390_pt1 | contig 16844 bp, 15 predicted proteins | sample GOMGulsemesocosm_5_FD_184637 | JGI IMG/M metagenome (GOLD analysis project Ga0209826, IMG submission 184637) | Methane-oxidizing microbial communities from mesocosms in the Gulf of Mexico - GOM15C Gulf of Mexico (SPAdes) (version 2) | ecosystem: Environmental > Aquatic > Marine > Cold seeps... | reverse complement strand
CTAAATCGTCCACGAAGTCGAGATATACTGTATCGGATAGACCGCCATCCGTGAGATCCAGTCCAAAATTATGCTGAGTGCTAATAGTGGCATCAAATTGGTCAGTGGTTCCAAATGCAAACCTCGCATGTCCCGAACCGAGAAAAACATCTCCAGAATCAGCACGTACTTGACGAGTATAGTCAGCGCCACTGTGTAAATGTGTTGCACCTTCTAAAACTTCATATGATCCGTTATACGAATCTATCACTACCGCGCCAGCTGGAAAGGAAAATGTCGCGAAGAAAATGTATGCGATTAACACGCGTGTAATCATGAAATGAACCTCCGGATACTATATTAAACTCAAGTGTATGTAATCCACCAACCAAAGCTGTGAGTGGAAACAGGAAATATCTTACAAAATTAAAAGCAAATACCATGCCAAAATTCTAGCAAGGAAAGGCGTAGCCGGCCGTGATCATCTCTTCTATGTCAACTGCTTTTATAAATAATTGGGTGAAAGCGAACAAAGGTACCAAATCCGTCATAGGACCAATGGATTATGGTTAACTAGACTGCCTGGATCTACGGCAGGCGATCGAGAAACAGCTAAACAAGGGCGAAAGTTCAACTAAACAACCACCCGCTAAAAGACGGGTGGGTTAGAGCGTTTGGCGACTGAAAGTCGGGATACAGGGCGAATAGCCCTGTTATTCATGCTCACCATATTCTGTTTTAAAATTATCATTCGGACTGGCTTCAAAGTGATGTTCAAGGTAACTCTTTATCATTTCTTCTGTCATCTGACCTACGGTGACACAAAAATACCCTCTTGCCCAAAAATGCTTTCCCCAGTAACGTTTTTTTAATTTTGGGAATTCTTCAAAAAGCTTTCTTGCACTACGCCCTTTTATTCTTCTCATTATTTCGCTTGGGGCCATATTAGGGGGAGCAGAAACGACTATGTGTACGTGATCCTTACTAACAACACCTGACAAAATCTTAATTTCAAATGCTTCGCACGTTTGCCTTACTAACTCTCGCACTCGCAAACTAACATCTCCATTTAAGACCTGATATCTATACTTTGTTACCCAAACAAAGTGGTATTCAATGTTATAAACTGTATGACTGACATAGCGATAATCCATTTGGTGAGTATATCATTTGAGATAAATCTGTTCGCCTAAAAGGCGAAGGTTTTAACCTTATGCTGGAAAATAAATGGAGTGCACTAATACAAAAACTTACCCCTGATGTCATTGACCTTCTGTACTCCCAGCTTTACCTGCTAAGCTTATTTTTTTTACACAAATGGTTACGCCCTCTAACACTTTGATATAGACTTAACTATTGGTAAGAAATATCTGCCAGAATTTGACCGAACTATAAAATGAACAATAGCTATCAATAAAGGTATTGCCTTTTTTGATTTAAAAAGTATAACGCTTTGGTTAATAAGGATTTTTATAAACAATCATAGGAAATAAACAGCATGTCAACCTACACCGCTTTTGGGCTATCAATTCATAGTGATATGCAGCTCCCAGCCTTATTGCGTTCAAATAATAAGAAAATTGATATACAAATTATCAGAGGAAAAGTGAATAAAAAGGGACTTGATGCGCCAGAGCAAACGCGACTCTTTAGTCAATTAGCCGTCAATGAACTATGGCTTCATGTTCCTAACATAGCCTGGTTTTATGTGAGCAACGGTAATAAAATTATTGTTGAAGCTGAAAACGGTTCAGATGAGCAAAGCATCATATTATATATACTTGGTACTTGTATGGGCGCCATCATGCATCAGCGTAATCGCTTAGTGATACATGGTAATGCAATTCGTGTTGGTGAGGGTTGTGTGGTGTTTGCAGGACAATCGGGAAATGGTAAATCAACTTTAGCAGCCGCTTTTCATCAACGCGGTTATTCGATTTTAGCCGATGATCTTGCCGTGATTGATGAACAAGGAAAAGTTCAGCCCAGCTACCCACAAATAAAACTCTGGCATGATACTGCTAAAAAACTGGAAATTGAAATTTCAAGGTTAAAGAGAATACGCCTACAGATAGATAAATACGCCTACCCCATTAAAGATGGGTTCTGCACTATCCCTCTGCCTATTAAAGCAATTTATATTCTCAATAACCATAATCAAGATGAGTTTTTGTTTGAGCCGATAAAAGGGATAGCAAAATTTAATCCACTAAAAAATAATACATACCGAATTAATCATTTAGATGGTTTAGGATTAAAGAAACAACATTTTAAACGCTGTAGCCAACTTGCCAATCAAATTCAATTAACGCGAATTACTCGGCCTAACGATAGTTTTGAGCTAAATACACTAGTTGAACTAATTGAAGCAGATCTCACTAAAAAAGAGCTTTATGTATGAATCAAAATACACACTCGCAGGCAAATATATACTGGTTAGCATCGTATCCAAAATCAGGTAATACTTGGGTTCGTGCCTTTATTGCTAATTTGCTGCATGAAGAACCGGAGCCGGTCGATATTAACAAATTACACACAGGAGCCATTGCCAGTAGCAGAGCATGGGTCGAATCCGCTCTTGATTTTGATATAAATGAATTGTCCCATGACGAGATTGACTTACTACGCCCAGCGGCTTATTGCAGGCTTTCTCAACAAATGGAAACCCCTGGTTATCATAAAATTCACGATGCATATACTTACTTAACAAATAGCGAACCTCTCATTCCAGCCCAGGCAACAAAAGGAGCTCTTTATATTGTTCGAAATCCATTGGATGTTGCAGTTTCATTTGCAAACCACAACCACTGCTCTATAGATAAATCTATAAATAAAATGGGGTTACAAAAATATTCCTTCAGCAGCAGCACTAAAGGACTTCACAATCAATTGCGGCAATGGTTATTAAGTTGGTCAAAGCATGTTGTCAGCTGGCTAGATGCTCCCGACTTGAATACTCTCGTGGTACGTTACGAAGATATGAAACAAACGCCTCTAACCACTTTTACACAAATAGCAACATTTTTAGAGCTTCCAAATAACAAAAATCAAGTAACAGAAGCATTAGAGTATTGTGAAATTGAAAAATTACAAATGCAAGAAGCACAAAAAACTTTTAATGAAAAACCGGCTAAAACTGAGGTTTTCTTTCGTAAAGGACAAGTTGGTGATTGGCAGAATATACTTTCTGACAGTCAAATAACCACTTTGATCGATGATCATCGCGAGGTAATGCAGCGACTTGGCTATTTAAATGTACATGGTGAACTATCCACAACTCCCAGCTACAATCAGGAAACTTAGTCATGATCTTTGGTGAATTTAGCCGTAAACAATCAGCAAAATACGCAAAGCAGCTTATTGCGTTATCTAATAAAGGCACTTTGACTCAGTTCATCCCCGCAGATATAACTCGACATTGGCGGGATAAACAGACACTCTTGGTTCAACACACAATTTGGAATACTCTAGAGTCTCATGCTGACAATGGGCCGCTTTATGATATTGATGCGCACATAGTGATTAGTGCCTGGGCTCGTATAGATAATCGGGAGGAATTAAGCAAGCACCTTGATATGAATGCGGCAGATGAAACACTGCCTGATATTCAGTTTATTCTTAATAGCTATAAAAAATGGGAGAGTCAATGCGTTAATTATTTAATTGGCGATTTTGCTTTTGTCATTTGGGATGTTCGCAAGCAGAGTTTATTTTGTGCCCGGGATCATATGGGAGTCCGTCCGCTATACTATCACCTATCTGAACAAAACTTTCTATTTTCCAGTACACTCAAAGTATTTGTTGATTTAAAAGATTTTGATTTATCACCTTCAAAAAAATGGATAGCAGAGTATCTCGCTGGACTTTCAATGAGCTTTGATAAAACTCCCTATCAATCCATCAATAAACTTGCCCCTGGCTTCTGTTTAACAATTACCCCAGAAAAAAGTGAGCTGCGCAGGTATCATCAGCTTAGTGGAGATACCCGTATTTATCTTAATAATAACAAAGAGTATGTTGAGGCATATCAGGAACAATTAGAAAGAGCCATTCAATGTCGCTTACGAAGTACATTTAAAATTGGTAGTGAGTTGAGTGGTGGTCTAGACTCTTCAACACTTACCGCTTACGCCGCTGAAGGCATTATAAACCCAAAAAAAAACTTACATGCTTTTGGCTTTGCTAGACTTGAGCAGGAACCAGAATATATTCATGCAGTCAGTCAACGGCACCCTATGGCAGCCACTCATATCTTTTCAGTATCTGGTGTTTCAGCTGAAGATAGAACTAATCAGCTAAAACGCAGTTTAAATATTTTAGGCTATCCTGTGGAACATGGTAATGCGACAGGTCATGAACCCTTTTACCATATGGCTGAACAGTTCAATATTAGGACTTTGCTTTCAGGTCATGGGGGGGATGAATTTGTAACTAATCCAGCTCATCTCGCATTAACAGAATGGCTATATGATAAAAAATGGCAACATTTATACCTAAATATAACAGGTAATCATTTAACGCGGGTATTACGCATTATTAAGCGTATAAAAATGCAGACGCAACAAACAAGCTATAGGTTTGAAAAGGTTTTCAAACAGCGTTGGCAGCATCAATTAATTAATCAAGCAACTGTTGCTGAGTTTGATTTATACCAAAGGTATCTAGAAAGTGCTCGTTATGACGAGGGTTATCAGCGCTTAAATGACTTTGTATTACAAAATCGCTGGGCTCCCTTTGTTTCTACCCGCATGGAAAACTGTAGTTTAATGGCTGCTGCACGTAAAATTGAGTATCGTTGGCCATTGTTAGATGTACGATTGGTACAGTTTTTTTTATCAGTGCCTTCTGAGCAAAAATATGCGCACGGCGTTGGACGGTTACTTCATCGACGTGCGATAGATCATATAGTTCCTCATAAAGTGACTTGGAAATCCACAAAATATATGGGGGTAAATCAAGTGCCTAAAGATAACCAGCTATTTACTTTAATTGAAATAGCTGGAGAAGAACTCCATGAAATGTTATCTAAACTTATTGACTTAGAAAAACTAACAATTCAAAAAGGTCGCATATTGTCAGGTGATAAGCATGAAGTTATTCAAATAAGACGTAATCTAAATAATCTTCAGTACCTTAGCCATTGGCTATTTGGTATCAGCTAAAGTATTTACTTACTGATGTAGCCTGATCAAGATGGTCCAGAAGTTGTGGAAGATGGGGCAGTAGTTCCCTCTGTTAGAGCTCCATTTTTGCCTTCTGTATACCGCGAGTGAAATTTGCTCAGTTTGGGAGAAGACCAAGAGGAGAGTTCTCGACTTGGAAGGATTATAGGTTTTGAGTGAGCCGACTTGGCTCTAATGTCTTCATTTAATTCAGTCATGTGAAGTTTTGAAGCTTAAAGTTACGATATTGAGTTTAGTATATTAGATTTTATAATATTTGTAAGTAAATTTTTTCCGTGATTTTGATGCATTTCCACCCCCCAATTTATATTACCTTCTAATATTACAATATCATGGTTCGTAATTGCTAAATCCCAACCAATAGTAGAAATATCCATAAATTGTTTGTGAGCGTGTTCAGCTGTTAAGACAATTTTTTTCCAGTCTGGAAGGGTAGTGCCAATAAGTGTTTTTATGGAGGAGAGACATTCACTGCGCTCAGAATATTTATCCTCAAACATACTTTCAAGTTTTCCACTTTCAATGTCAATGTTCATGATATAAACACGATTGAAACTGCCAATTATTGGTATTTCCAGAACACTAGAAATGATTTTAGGCTGATTTTCATTTACAGCGGTAATTAATCGAATAGTAATAAGTTGGGAGTACTGGCTATGTAATTTTAATTGGGGGTGGTTTTTAAGGAGCACCTGTACTATGTAGTCTTGAGTATTTATTTGTTGTATGGTCGATATTATTTTGTTTGGAACGCCGTTTTTTTCAACACTAAATCCTCTAAGCTGATAGATTTTTTTTTTCACATCATAATTCAATTCAAAGCAACCTTCTTTACGGCTTCCTTGCTCGGGTTTAAAAAATAACGATTGCTGGCAAAAAATCTGTGTACTAGTTAATGACTCTCCTTTGTTTAGTTTGTATAAAGTTGGTATTGTGGGCAACCCTAGTCGAGCTAATTCAGTAGAAAAGTCATGCTTGTGTGTCATTAATTGCTGGCTTCTTAAACTAATATTTGGTGACATAGTTAAGTGCCAATGTGGTAATTCATGGGTATAAATAAAGTTTAGCCATTCTCTCTCAGGATAATAGTAAAGGCGATATTGGTAATAAAATCGTGGAGGTGTACTGTGTAAGTACGTTAGTATCAACAAATGAATTAATTGCTTAGTTTTGGGTATACCTTCCGTTTCCCAAATCTTTAGGCTTCGGTTGCACCATATTCGCACTAATTGCCACCAGCCATAAAAAAGATACCATAAACTATAGCTATATAATGCAATTAAAAACCAGACTGCACGAGGGTATTGTGGCCAGGCGTTTAAAAATGTACGTCGATGTAATCTAACAGCATGACTTTGATTTGGCATAAAATATCGCCAACTTAAGATGGCGTGAGGGGCTTGTCGCTTGAGAATACGTTTATAAATCTTTTGCCAGCGTACTTTAAACATGATTTTCTGTCTTCTTTCCCAATTCAACTCGCTGATCAGCATAAGCAATAGTCGTTTCTCTATGAGAAATAATCACAATCGTTAATTTACCTTGTAATAGCTCCAAAGCTAACTGTATTTTTTGTTCATTTTCATTATCCAAGGCACTGGTCGCCTCATCGAGAATTAATAACTGTGGTGATGATAATATCGCTCTCGCCAGTGCAAGGCGTTGGCGTTCTCCACCTGACAAGCGAATCCCTCGATCACCAATCACTGTATCTAGTCCATTCGGCAGTTGTGTGACAAAATCATTAGCCGCCGCAAGATTAAGCACACGCCATAAATCATCGTCAGTTACAGCCTTAGTTGACACCCAGCTTAAGTTGGCTCTTACTGTATCATGAAACAAATAGACCTCTTGCGTTACATAAGCGATTTGTTGCCGCCAGGCAAGGCGATTTTCACCATCAAGAAGAACATTGTCACAAAAAAGTTGCCCCGCGCTTGGTTCAAGTAGACCTGCAATAAGATCGGCCAAGGTTGACTTTCCAACACCAGAATGTCCAACCAAAGCAACAGTTTGGTTTTTGTGGATTTGCAAATTTAAGTTTTCAAAAACGGGTTTTGATTTTTTGGGATATTTGTATGCAACACCTTCTAACCGAATAGTTTTATTTAATATTGGACATGGCCTTTTAATGTTTATGGGTTCTTGGGCATGTTCACAGGCTTGCATCATTTCTTTAACATCATTAAACGCAGGTACTTTATGTAATAATTGTTGATAGGTTTTTTGCAGCCCGGATATTTGCGGCAGTAAACGAGAAAATATCACTAGTAGTAATAAGGTGCTGGCTAACGGTATTACGAATATGGTTTGCGCCACATAAAAAAACAGACTAAAGGATATGACTGCACCGACCATGTATAGCCAGTGGGTTATGGCATTCATACGGGTGAACTTTAGCTGCTGGGCTTCCAGTGCTTCACTGACTTGCTGTATTTGATTTGCATGATATTGTTCGCTGGCGTAACTTTTAATCATTTTTAGACTAGCCAGTTGTTCTGTGAGCATTTGGAAAATAGATTTGAAATTGATGAGTTGAGTCTTTCCCGAACCATAAATAATACGGTTAAACGGTAATAATAGCAGCAATAAAATAGCCGCAAAGCTAACAGCGAGCAGAGTCATTTGCCATGATAAGAGAAACGCCAGTCCAAGCATGATGATGGTAAGTACTAATTGACTTAACAAGTTGAGCATAAGATTGGAGGCATGACCAATCGCTTGAATCTGGCCTGTTAAACAGTGAGTGAAATCAGACATTTTGTGTTCTACGATAAACTGCCAATGACTGTGTAATAGGTGACGATAAAGCTTATTGCGAAGATGGCAGATATAGCGTTGTTGTATTGTTGTGGATCTAACTGTTAATTGGAAACGAAGTGATGCAATCAGGCTGATGATTAATACATAGCTGATTAACACGGAGATTAAATTTGGTTCTAGACCTAGTCCCGTAAAGATCTGATTGGCGGTATCTGATACACCATATTTTGTTCCTCCGCCAATATCAAAACCAACGATTTGCAATAAGGGAATAATAAACAATAAGCCGATGCCTGAACTTACTCCCAAGGTTAGCATCAGCATGAAGATGAGCACTTGTTGTTTTGGGGCAAAGTTATAAAATTCCTTAAAGGCATGCCATAAACGAGATAGGTGTTTTTTGTTCATGGAAATATGTGTTTTCTGTTGATAGAGAGAGAAGAAGAGTTAGTCTAAAATTGAAGGGGCAACGAAAGAACTGACTATGCCAAATGCATGATGTCCTTCACGACCAGCAATAATCCAGGCACCTACTTTAACCCAGGCATGGGCTTTCATAGGTCCGTTAATTTCATTGGACATTTTTGCGCCTAAATGAATGACATAAGGGATATGGTAAATGCCGAGTAATGTTCGTGCCATGATTGCTTGTACCAGGCACTTAGACTCCCATGGTGTATAGCGGGCTGTTAACTCAGTGATACGACCAATTCGCCATGCGAAAAGACGCTGTGACTCTGAAACCAATGGTGACAGTTGATGATTTTGATAATGCTGTCCTAATAAACGAGAGAGTCGCTTAAATGGAAAAATTAAAATCGCTAACCGGATTAAGCCGCTGTAGGGGTATAAGAATAAAATCCAAAATTTTTCTCTAACAGGTAGCTGCCATGCCGTTCGCATTTTTTTTAAAAATTTTAAAGCAAGAGGCATAGTTAAACAGTAACTATAACGATCTTATTCTCAGCCATATTATTGAGAAACTCAATCACATCTGTTTGGCATGTTTCTTCTGTGACATCGTATTCAGTAAGCAATTGCTCGCAAATAGCAATGATCTTAAGAGGAGTTTCAATTATTTCCCATATACGGCTGGCAATTATATCAAGACCATAATATTCTCCATTTTCTATGCTCATCATCACGATTTCACCATCGATCTCGGCTTGCACGATATCATCATTACGCTGGATTATGCTGTTAGTGTTTATTGCTTGAGTCATTGAGAATCCTGATTAAAATTTATGGGTTTAAAGGGTATTATATAATCAATAAATAAATATAATAAATCAACTTTTTAGTCTAGTCTTAGTTTCATCGAAACTAAGACTGAGTTTACATATCTATTACCCGTGATGTTGATCAAGTCAAAATAAATTTCAATTTGCCTCGTGAATTCATCTTTATTGCACATTTTAAGGTGATAATGAATGCTTCTGATTGAAGAGTAAGTCTGTGTATAAATCAATTCGTTTAAAGTTATTTATCGCGTTTTTGTTAACGACCTTATTAGTAGTCGCTGGCATGTATGTGTTTATGCGTTGGTCATTGGAACGAGGGTTTAGTGAATTTATTGAGGCAAGGCAGCAGCAGCGCATTGAGTTATTGATTGATCGTTTAGGTAATCATTATGCCGAATCTGCTAGTTGGGAGCCATTGGCTAGTAGTCGGCAGCAATGGATACAAATGTTACGCGCAGAGCGAGTTCATCGAAGACAGCCAAAGCCATGGCGGCATGAAAAAGGTTTGGCGGGCTCTCATTATATTTGGCCTCCTGCTTTGCCTGGACAGGCGCGTAAGCAAGGTTTTACGCCATTAAATTTACGCTTGATGCTATTAAATGTTGATAAGTCGATTATTTATGGTCGCCAACAAGATCTGTCACAATTAAGCTTGCATCCTATACAGTATGAACAGAAAATTGTTGGTTATCTGGGATTATTGCCAGGTAAACCGATTAAACAATTAGGCGAGCTTCGATTTATGGAGCAGCAAACCAGAGCGTTTATCTGGATTGCTTTGTTGATGGTTTTCTTGTCAGCAGGCCTTGCTTTGTTACTTGCTTATTTCTTTGGTCGGCGACTAAAGAAAATTACGGTTGCCACTAAAGCTTTGGGTAGCGGGCGTTATTCAATGCGCTTGCCAGTTGAATCCAGTGATGAACTAGGGCAATTGGCTCAGGATTTTAATGAAATGGCTAGCGCGCTGGAACAGGCGGAACAAGCTAGACAACGCTGGATTGCAGATGTTTCTCATGAATTACGTACCCCTTTAGCTATTTTGCGAGGTGAACTAGAAGCTTTGCAAGATGGTATTCGTCCGATGACTTTGGAGGCGATTGATTCTTTGTCTAATGAAGTGATGAGACTGACTCGTTTAACGGATGATTTGTATCAACTTGCTTTATCCGATCATGGCGCGTTAACTTACCGAAAAATCAAACTGGATCCCATTATTATTCTTAAGCGGAGTATTGCAGGGTTGAGGTCTAATATTGATAAAAAACAACTGAGCATTCAATTGATTGATAAAACGCATAGCGTTATTCTCAATGCGGATCCGGATCGTTTGGCTCAATTATTTCAGAACCTATTGACTAATAGTATCAACTATACCGATAGCGGGGGGTATCTGGATATTACGTTTTGCAAAAAAAATGATATTTTAATGATTGATTTAAATGATAGTGAGCCTGGTGTGTCAACTCAGGAATTAGATAAATTATTTGATCGCTTGTATAGAGTCGAAAAATCTAGGAGCCGAAATCTAGGCGGTGCTGGATTAGGTTTAGCTATTTGCAGTAATATTGTTGCGGCTCATGGCGGAACAATTAAGGCTGGGACCTCTGGTTTAGGCGGATTGGCTGTTCACATAGAATTACCCATACAATCATGAATGAAGTAAGGCATATATTAATTGTTGAAGATGAAGAAAAACTGGCCAGGCTGGAGCAGGATTATTTATTAAATGCAGGGTTTAGCACTGATATTTTGACAGAAGGTGATAGGGTTATTCCTTGGGTGAAGCAACATCGCCCAGACCTTATTTTATTAGATTTAATGCTACCAGGTTTGGACGGGGTATCTATTTGTCGTGAAATACGAAGTTTTAGTTCTGTGCCTATTATTATGATAACGGCACGGGTTGAGGAAATTGATCGTTTGCTTGGGCTTGAAATGGGCGCTGATGATTATATTTGCAAGCCTTTTAGTCCAAGAGAAATGGTTGCTAGGGTCAAAGCCATTCTTAGGCGATTATCTCCTCCTGTTGAAGATGTTTCAATTCAACCCTTACAATTAGATGCTAATAGTTTCAGAGTATTAGCTGAAGGAAAAGAAATAGAGTTAACTTCAGTCGAATTTCAATTATTTCAAGCTCTACATCAACAACCTGGCCGAATATATTCCCGATCTAAATTGATGGATTTAATTTATTCAGATCAACGTATTGTGTCTGACCGGACTATTGATAGCCATATTAAAAAATTGAGAAAGAAGTTGGCTGAATTGATACCTGATCAAGAACTGGTTCATTCAGTCTATGGCGCGGGCTATCGTTATGAAGCCTATCATAGGCATGTCGATTAAATTTGCACATTGTTTTCACAATTGCTTCAAATTGTTTGCAATATTCAAGGTTAAAGTAGATATCAAGAACGGAAATACACCGTTTAGACTTTAACTAAAAGAGATAACTATCATGAATAAAAAAATTATAACCATCGCATTGGCACTCACACTACCTTTAACTGTTTTAGCATTTCCTGGTGGGGAAGGTGGAGGTTTCGAAGGGAAAAAAGGCAATAGGGTAGAACGCTTGGCCAGAAAATTGGACTTAAGTGCTGAACAAAAAACAAAAATGCAAGACATCTTTAAACAGCAACGAGAAAAGCTTGATGCCATTAAGGAAGAAACTCGGGCACGGATGCAGGATGTTTTAAGTGCTGATCAGATGACAAAACTTGATGCAATAAAAGCACGAAGGAAAGAAAAAAAACAGGAACGTCAGGCAGAACGTAAGAATAAAAAACAAAATAGAATGCAGGGTAAGACTGAGTTGTAGATGAATAAAACTGCCGATTTTCATGGGAAATATCGGCAGTTTTTAGTAAGCTAAAAATAATTGGACTTAATTAGAGCTTCCATAAAACAGAGTTACGACAATTCAACCCTTGCTAAATGACGCTCCATTTCATTTAAGCGTTCTGGCGTGCCAATATCTAACCAAAAACCATTAAACTTTTCACCTGTTACTCTATCTGTTGGCATGACTTCTCGTAATAGAGGCCCTAATTTATTGATACCCGTTTTCATATTGCTAAATAATGTAGGGTGATAGAGACCAATTCCACTGAAGGTTAATTGAGGCTGGCCTCTCTCTGAAAGTACCCCATTTGAGGATAAGTGGAAATCACCTTCTGGATGATGCTTTGGGTTAGGGATGAGTACCAGGTGAGCGCGCTCAACTTTCTTATTATGTAATAAACTAAAATCATAGTCGTTGGCAATATCGCCATTAACTACTAAAAATGCATCTTCTCCTAATAAAGGTAGGGCGTTAATAATGCCTCCAGCTGTTTCTAGTGCCGTATTTCCTTCATCTGAGTACACAATAGATGCACCGAATTGTTTCCCTGAGCCTAAGGTCTCTTTAATTTTCTGGCCTAAATGGGCAATATTAATCACTATTTCAGTAAACCCAGCTGAGACTAATTGTTCAATGGTGTATTGAATAATGGGTTTTCCTGCCACTAACAGAAGTGGTTTAGGGGTTGTGTCTGTTAATGGACGCATTCTTTCACCGCGTCCAGCGGCTAAAATCATTGCTTTCATTTTTTATTGTTATAGACCGGTAATAGGGTGTTTAAAAGAAAATGGTTAAATTCTGTCAGTTCTGGGTATTTACTGCAGATAAACTGAACATAGCTAAGTGTTCTAGGAATATCAGTCAAATAATTAGCTTTATTATCACGCAAATTTAAGCGAGAAAAAATACCAATCGCTTTTAGATGACGCTGTAAGCCCATCAAGTCGAACCAGCGACTAAAGCTGACTAAGTCAGTATCGACTAAGTTTAATTGCTGGAGTTGCTGAAAGTATTGATTCATCCACATTAATACATTTTCTTCAGGCCAACTGATATAGCAGTCACGTAATAGAGAAACTAGGTCATAGGTGATAGGGCCAATCACCGCATCTTGAAAATCAATAATACCCGGTGAATTTTCTGTGAGAAACATCAGGTTCCTAGAATGATAGTCTCTGTGAACGAAAACTTGTGGTTGTTCTAATGCTGATGAAATTAGAATCTGCTTAAGGTTATCTTTTATACCTTCTGGAATTGATAGTCCGAGGTGTTGCTCTACGAACCAGTCATCAAAAATAGCAAGTTCTCTAGTGAGTAGGGCAGTATCATAATGAGGTAATTGACTCTGACTTAAAATAGAACTCGATTGTAAATGCAGCAAACTAGTTAAGGCACTGTGATAAAGATCATCAGCATTTTGATTATTTAATCGATCCAGAAAACAACAGCTACCAAAATCCTCTAATAACAGAAAGCCTTGGGATAGATCTTGTTGATAGATTTCAGGTACGTTCAGCCCGTTTGATTTCAGTAAGGTGGCTATACGAATAAAAGGTTCTGTATTCTCTTTTTCAGGCGGGGCATCCATAATAATATGTTGCCCCTGAGTATGAATTACCCTGAAATAGCGTCTGAAACTGGCATCGCTAGACGCTGTTTCAAATTGAATAATATTCAGGTTGAGATGATTGGTTAACCAATGAATGATTGTGTTTGCACGTGTATCCAATGAAGGCATGAAATATATGTTTATTTAAAAGGATAATAGCTAATTGAGTGATTTAATTTATAGCTGTAATTTAATTTAATTAGGCTTATAAACTAAGGTAAAATAAGCCACTATTTTATTCGATTTTTGAGTTATTAAGCTACCGACTTCTATGGATTGCCGTAAATTTTTTATTTTTCTTATTTTTTTATATGCAGATTTTAGTTTTGCAGAAAGCGGGGCATGGAATTGTGAAAAGGTAAAAGGGGGAGACTGGACTTGTTCTGTACAAGATTCTGGCGCTAAGCTTAAGACTAAAGAATTACCTGATGAAGCGCTAATAGAAGCACAATCAATTCCAGCGGCTACACCCATCATTATTAAATCTTCAAAACCAGTCTATATTAAGCCACCTAGAACTGTCGCTAAACGCCCAGGATGGACTTGTAAATCGGATGAAGAAAAGGAAACATGGAATTGTAGTTTAATTGGGGATGATCCTAAAGGAATCGCACGCGTTGTGGGGGATCAGGATGAATATTCTTCTGGATTATTAACGGCGGCCTTTAATTATAGACAAGAACAGGTTTTTGAAACATTACATTCTCAGTTGAAATATGATCCTTGGGAAAATTGTACTGACCCTTCAAGAAGTAGACCTCAACCGATTGATATGATTGATGTCAGAAATACTTCGCCAATGGATGTTACGGCGGATTACTCGGAAGTTTTTGATAAAGAAGTGACTAGTTTTTTTGGTAATGTAAATATTATTCGGGCAGACCAGCATGTATTGTCTGATATGGCTAGTTATAATACCTTGTCAGATACCATGGATGCTCAGGGACATGTTTTTTATAACGAAAATGAAATGTCTCTGTACAGTGATACTGCATTATTGAACTTATCGACGGATGAAGCTCGTCTTAGAAAAGCTTTGTTTATCTCCCCATCAGGGCCTATTCGGGGGAGTGCTGATGTTGTTTATAGAGATAGCAAGTTTCTTTCTCGTTATAAAGAAGCGGCTTTTACCAGTTGTCGACCTGGAAATCAGGATTGGGTTGTTCATGCTGAAAGATTGAAAATGAATAGAAAAACAGGGCAGGCTGCGGCTAAACATGCCTGGCTAGAATTTAAAGGGCTGCCTGTTCTGTATACACCTTATATTTCATTTCCTTTGGATGATAGACGCTTATCTGGATTTTTGCCACCTACTATCGGTAGTGATGATCAAAATGGTTTTGATACCGTTATCCCCTATTATTGGAATATTGCACCTAACTATGATCTCACTATTTGGCCGCGTTATATGTCCAAACGAGGTGGAATGTTAGGTGGTAATTTTCGATATTTGACTAAAAAGTCTTCGGGTTCACTGGGTTTAGAGTATTTACCATTTGATACCTTAAGGCAGGAACAGCGCTATTCTGGAACATTTAAAAATAGTACCCAGTTTACTAGTCAGTTGAATAGTTATATTGATTTGAACTATGTCTCTGATGATGCTTATTTTGATGAATTGAGTAATGCGCTTGGGCTTTCAAATGATAGACACTTAAGAAGTCAGGCCAACATTAATTATAATATCGAGGGGCTTGCCTTTTCTACGCGTATGGAAGCCTATCAGACCATAGATAAGGATATTTCAGATAGCTCAAAACCCTATCAAAAATTACCACAAGTCACATTAGATCTTGATCATTCCTTTGAACAATGGCCAATAGACCTAGAAATGGATAATGAGTATGTGAATTTTTATCGAAATGGACGGGTAAGTGGGCATCGCTTTAATACCAAGCCATCGATTGAAATTCCATTGGAAACGGCGGGGTCATTTTTAAAACCCAAGTTTTCGTTACAGCATACTCAATATGAGTTGCAGGATCAGGCCAGTGATAAACCCGATAGTATTAGCCGGACATTACCTATTTTTTCAGTGGATAGTGGTTTGTTTTTTGAAAAAGACTTTGAAGATGCAGGTTATATGCATACCATAGAACCCAGGTTATTCTATTTATATATTCCAGAAAAAGACCAATCTGATATTCCTGTGTTTGATTCATCGCTCTATGATTTTAGTTACAGTAGCCTATTTAGGGAAAATCGCTTTAGTAGTGTTGATAGAGTACAGGATGCTAATCAAATAACTGTTGCCATGAGCTCTCGACTCATTGACTCTGAAACTGGGCAGGAGCGATTGGATTTTAGTGTGGGTGAAATCTTTTATTTTAAAGATAGGACGGTCACTCTTTCTGGTGCTCCTGAAACCAACAGTCGTTCAAATATTATTGCAGAGTTAAATGGACGATTAAGCAATAATATATCTTTTACATCCGGTATACAGTGGAACCCTTATGCGGATGATATAACGAGAGGGCAAACCGAAATTAAATACCGGGATGGGCCTGAGAAATTAATCAATCTAGGTTATCGCTATAGAAGAGATAATCCCGATGCGGTAGCTAGTATTATTCAAACAGATGCGTCATTCAGGTGGCCTTTATTTGATAGCTGGTATGGTGTAGGGCGTTGGCAGTATTCATTGAAATTTAATTCAACTAAAGAAAGTTTTGTTGGGCTAGAAAAAGAAAGCTGTTGTTGGCGTTTTCGTGCTGTTTGGCGGCGATTTGCTAATACCACGACAGGGTCTGATACCGATGAGATGGATGAGGGCTTCTTTTTGCAACTTGAGTTAAAAGGTTTGACCAGTTTTGGTGATAAAGTTGATGAGTTTCTGGAAAAGAATTTGAAGGGATACGAAAGAGCAGAATAAATGAAAAATATAAAACAAATAATTAAGGTGTTAATTTTAACGACATTACTGTTCAGTTCTGTAAGCAAAGCAGAGTTGCTAGACCGTATTGTGGCCGTGGTTGAAGATGATGTGATCCTAGATAGGGAATTAACACGTGAAACCTATAATATCGTTGAAAAATTGAAAGCAAATAATGTGATGATTCCCCCAGCTTTTATTCTCAGAAAGCAGGTGCTTGAAAGATTGGTGGTTGATAAATTACAACGCCAGTTAGCTGAAAAATCGGGTATTCGTGTCAATGATGAAATGCTAAGACGTTCTGTTTCTGATATCGCAAGCAGAAATGGATTAAGTGTTGAGCAGTTTAAAC
>Ga0209826_1001386_pt1 | contig 16864 bp, 9 predicted proteins | sample GOMGulsemesocosm_5_FD_184637 | JGI IMG/M metagenome (GOLD analysis project Ga0209826, IMG submission 184637) | Methane-oxidizing microbial communities from mesocosms in the Gulf of Mexico - GOM15C Gulf of Mexico (SPAdes) (version 2) | ecosystem: Environmental > Aquatic > Marine > Cold seeps... | reverse complement strand
ACCAGCATTACCCATATTTACGGTTGCTTCACCAAATGAAAGGCCTTCCTGAATGGCTTTCAATGATCCCACATCACCGCGCATACCTTGGGCAATTGTAAAGGTGGACGGATCGTCTTTTGCTTCCGCAACTTTAAGACCCGTTTCAATTTGCCGCTGAATATTATTCAACTGACCTTGTGTCTGGCCCAATGTGCGGAGCGCCGCCATTGCGCTAACATTTGTATTGATTGAAAAAGCCATTTTCTTCTCCTGTAGCATTTTCATTAAGCAATCATTCTGATCGCAAACTCACTCAGCACCATCTTTGCAATGGGTGTGCCAGTTTGCTTGAAACCTTTTAAAACTGCCAAAAATTGAACATTCTTTTTAAAATTGAGAAGAAATTGCCCTGACTCAAAAATAGGCAAAGGGGAAAATTTTTCTCCCTTCGGTAAGTCTTGCCGCGCCGTTCTGGCAGACTCTGACTAGCTAGGGCTCTCCTAACGCGCCAGAGACACGTGGAAATTAATAATCTCTATATACAATTGTGTGATATTCCTTGGATAACAGGGCACTAACAATGTCCGCTCAGATTTTAGAGGAATCAGTCTTGAATAGAGCCTTAAAGAGAGAACAAGAAAAACGTGCAAAAAAGCTTGCTAAGAAAAACGAGCTCAATACCAAGAATACAGGCTTGTCCGTAGAACAGTTGAAAGTTCTCTCAGCGTTGATGATAAAGGCACGGCAAGTATATGAAGCGGGAAACAAACCTCTTGCTGAGAAGTATTGTATGCAGATTCTGAAGCTGCACCCAAAAAACGCCGAGGCTTATAACTTGCTGGGAGGAATTGCCCTTGCTGCAACAAAATATGAGAATGCCAGACAGCTTTTCTTAAAGGCATTAGAATTTGGCCCCAATAACGACAATATATATGTAAATTATAGCTTGTCGCTTAAGTTTCTTGAATTACATGAGGATGCTCTCGCGGCTCAAAATAAAGCACTAAAACTAAATCCGCAAAATGTGGAGGCTATGAATAACAAAGGAAGTAGCCTTATGACGCTTGGTCGGATGGATGAGGCTCGCAATTGTTTCGAGGCCGCGTTGAAGTTGGACCCTACTTATACTAAAGCGCTTCTTAATATCGGTGGGATGTCAAAATATAAGGAAGACGACGAGAGCACCAAACGCATCTTATCATACGAGCGTCATACATATTCGCTGTCTTCAGCGAAGGAAATGAACTTACAATTTGCCCTTGGAAAATGTCATGAGGATTTGGGGGATTTCAAAAAAAGCATGTCCCATTATGTAAAAGCTAATTCTTCAAAATGGGATGAACTGAAATATGATAGTGCGCCTACATTGGCTAAATTTGCAGAATTGAAAAAAATCCTCTCCGATGGACCATGGACTGGGACCGAGGGAATTGGTTGCTCCTCTGATGCTCCCGTATTCATTGTAGGAATGCCTCGGTCGGGCACTACATTGGTTGAACAAATCCTTGATAGCCATTCGGAAGTTCATGGAGCGGGTGAGCTGAAAACTGCTGATATAGCATTGAGTGGTTTATCCGTACCTAAAGAGATAATACCTACCGAACCTGAAAATCGTCAGACTTTAGGGGCTGAGTTAAAGCGTCGCGGGGAATTTTACGTAGAACAAATTCGCAAAATTGCGCCAGATGCCCGCCGGATTGTGGACAAAATGCCTTTGAATTTTAAGTTTGTGGGTCTCCTACATTTGATCCTACCAAATGCTAAGATTATCCATTGCAGGCGGAACCCTGTTGATATTTGTCTTTCGAATTACAAAATCTTGTTCGCGGAGAAGATGGAGTTCACTTATGACTTTGAGGAACTAGGGAAGTTCTACCTTGCTTATAAAGAACTAACGGATCATTGGGACGCAATATTTCCTGGTAAAATTTTGTCTGTTCAGTATGAAGATGTGGTTCAGGACCTGGAAGGTCAAGCTAGACGCATTATTGACCACTGTGATCTTGCGTGGGAAGACGGATGTCTGGATTTTTATAAATCTAAACGCGTGGTCCATACCGCAAGTGTAAATCAAGTCAGGCAGCCCATATATAATACGTCGGTGGGAAAGTGGCAGCGCTATGGGGATACAATTAAACCACTCCTTGATGCCTTGAAGCCTGTTTTAGATTAGGTTTTTCCTCTGGATTTCAGCACTTTTGTTAAGGGAGATAATTGTTGTTCATACTGTCTCCATGCGGCAACAGAGCTTTTGTAGATCGGTTGTCTGACTTGATCGGAACTTGCCGTTCTCACCACCCGTTGGGTTTTATGAAAATTAAGGCAGTCATCATGCCAATCAACACCGCAATAGGCTAATAGTTTTCGCGTCTGATTTTCCGTATCATCAACCATGTCTTCGTAGTGTATGTCCAGAATTTCACCGGGCATGGCATCATGCCAATGATCCATTAAATCCAGATATCCATTATAATATTGCCCAAGCTCGGTAAGGTCATAGGCAAATTGTTGCCGGCCCACAAAAATTTTCTTGTAGATGGAAAAACAGGAATCTTCAGCTTGGCGGCAGCAATGAATAATTTTGGCATCGGGAAATAGAATTTTTATAAGGCCAACATACAAAAAATTTCGGGGCATTTTGTCTGTTATTATTTTGTCGTTTGTTGGTATGGCCTTCATGAAATCCATATAATATTTCGCGCATTCATCAAAATCAGCGGATTTCAGGTTGGGTAGTAAGTCTTGAAGCTCAGCGACTTTCCCTTTTTTTATTTTGTGATAAACGAGCTGTTCAAAAAAGTAGAGCTCTCCTGCACCAAAGATTTTCGGATGGCTGGCCAAAATTTGTTCGACGAGTGATGTGCCAGAGCGAGGCATCCCAAGAATAAAAATCGGAGCTAGGGATTGCTTTGCATCCCTTTTATTTTTGGAAATATAGTCTGCCGTTATAGCCTCCTTGAGACTATTCATTAAATTTAGGTCTTCTTCGATTTTATAGTCATATGTTGTTCTATGAAGATCATTACCCGCTTTCAAATATTCCCAGGATTTTTCCACATCTTTAAGGTCTTCATAGGCTTTGGCCGCACCAAATAATAGTTGTACCCGGTCGGCAGAATTTACGACCTTGCCACTCTTTAGGAATGTCTCAAGCGCTGTAATGTCTGAATCCATTTCCTTAAATTTTCGGCTATCAACAATATTTCGGTATGCTTTGGCGAAGGTGGGGTCCAAATCAATTGTGCGCCGATAGCAAGAAATTGCATCTTCTTTCATGCCTTTTTCAAGGTAAGAATTCCCTAAATTAAAATGGGCAATATGATATCTGGGATTGATCTGTAGTGTCTTTTTTTGCTCCTTAATGCCTTTATCCACATCGCCAAGCGCTAAATATATGTTTCCTAAATTACTCCGGGCAGGAAGACTATCGGGATTAAGTTTCAGGGCCTTTTTAAAAGCGAGCCCGGCTTTTTTTAGCTCTCCCATTTCCCGGTAGGCGTTTCCAAGGTTGTTGTGAAAATCAAAACGTTTTCCGTTTAACTTGATTGCTTTTTCAATTAGAGGGACTGCGAATTGATTTTTACCCGTCTGATGGCAAAGAGTACCCAGAAGATTGTAGGCATCAGCATTCTTGGGGTAATGGGACAGGATCGTTTTTAAGACAAGCTCAGCTTTTACAAACTCACCTGAATTTTGTAATTCGATGGCTTGCTTTAGAGCTTGCTTGATTGCTTGATCTTTGTTCACTTAGGCAAATCTCTCTTCTTACGGACCCAAAATTTATACATGGTTGCGAACACATTAGGGTTTTCTTCTTCAAAAACTGCCCAGTTATCCAGATTTGTTCGGTTGATGTCTTCGGGAAAGCGTTCTTGATATTTTGGCAAATAAATTTTGGCATCTAAATTGAAACCCAAAAACTCCAAACCTAACTTGTCCAATGCCGCTGTAATTCGGGCGATTGTAAAGCGATGTTCTTGCACATGGAATATTAAATCTCTGCAGGCAGAAATTGTATAAAAGTCGTTATGATTGACAATTTTGCTTGCGGGATGTGATTTATCGATCGCCATAAGTGACCTTCGACATTCGCGAATATCCTCAAGGCTGTCGCCAATCCTTTTTTCTTGAATATACTGACGGCAGGCGATGACATCTTTTCGACCAAGTTCACTGTACAGGCCAATATTCATATAGCCATCGTCTTCGAGAAGATCGCACAGAACACGCCAACCAGCCTCTGGATCGTTCATATGGTGAAGGACACCAGAACATTCGATGATGTGGAATTTTTGATTTAAGGAACCGAGTTCCATAATGTCTGCTTGCCCGAATGTTATGTTCTTGACATTTAGCTCTTCGGCTTTGCGCATGGCGTAGCTGATGCTGGCAAGGCTCAAATCAACAGCCAGGACGTTGGTTTCTGGATATGCTCTGGCTGAGGAGATGGGTTGGCGACCAGTGCCACATCCAGCGATTAATAATTTGGGGGCTTGCGGAAAATTAGGCGCTTGGCCTTCCAGAATAGGCAATTTTGCGGCCAAGCTTGTCGCATAGGTCATACCCCCGGTTGCCGGTAAATTTTGCCAGCGTGGATACGGGTTTTCCTCATACTGTTCACGAACATTGAGCGATATGGCATCGTCAATTTGAGTCAGTTGATCAATGCTTTTACGGGACACAGTTTCCTGATCAGGTTCGGTGATCTGTGTTTTGATTAATTCCGCTAAATCAGCCTGATCTGTGAAGAGTTTTTGCCCCGTAAGGTTTTTGGCAAAAGAGAAGTTGTGGCATTGCCGGTAACAAGACAGGATCAAATACCGCAAAATAACTCGTTCAGATTTTTCCTCAACGCCCGCTTCAAAATACTCAATTAGCGAACTGATTGCATTTTTCTCAAACTCATTTTCTGTATAGAGAAACTCGGTGAAGAAGCAGTGATGGGCGAGGGGGATGAGAAAAGTTTTAAGTAAATCGGATGTTGATTTTTCCAATGTTGCGCCACTTACGATTGCCGTGAGCGCGAGGCGTCGGAAAAGTTCTAGGAGTTTTTCAATTTCAGGATCAACAATCCTCATTTTCTTAAGTGCTAATAGAAGAACATTGTCAGATAACGCTTTAATGACGGTTCCAAAATCTATTTTTAATTCCTGATTGCTTCTAACCGACAGGGAAATGGCGGGTATTAGCGGCTGGAAAGCTGGGCGTGTTTTAATATATTGACGCACAACTGCATTTAGATAATTCCAATGAACCGAATTGCTCGAGAGGAGAATAATGAGGTCATTCTTCATGCTATCTAAATTAGGGATTTTTGGGAATATCTGAATAATGCCACTGTAGGCTTGCAAATATTTATCGTTCCTCGGATCGAGATAGACAGCTTTGCGGTGGTGATGGAAAGCTTCAAGAGGGGAGTCATTCTTTACAAGTGTACCAATCCGTATATGGATTTCTGCTACATCAGGATGTAAGGCACTGTACTTTTTGTAGAGGGCGAGGGCGCCTTCGTTGTTGTTGGTACTTGTCAAAAGATCGCAAAGATTAAGCAGAAAATCTATGTTGTTGGGAGAAAGACTATGTGCTTTTTGCAGGTCATTAAGGGCGTCGTCTTTATTACCCGCCTTTAACTGTGCAAGGGCTCTGTTGTTAAAGGCTCCGGCATTGTTAGAATCCAATTGGATGGATTTATCAAGGGTCAGAATGGCTTGCTCAATATTTCCGTTTGTAGAATAGGCTGAACCCAAAGCCATGAATATTTGAGCGTGTTGCGCACCGGGGATTTGAACTAGGCTGGTCGCTTTTTCATACAAGCGTATGGATGTTTCAATATCCCCAGCATTAAAGGCAGCAATACCTGTTTGGAAAAAGGAATTAGGATCTTTCCAGTCACTTTTGAATAGGGGGGCGATTGCTTTGCGGGCTTCGCGAAGTTTCTTTTTTTGATAGTGCCGGACAGTCGCCACAATTGCTTTTTGGGCTTTGTCTGGGCTTAAAGAAGACTTCACGGTCATGAGTGCTTACCTGCGATTATATACAACAGGCATACCATAATATGCGATGGTTAATAAAAGTCTAAATGGTAGAGGTGCTCTAGACGTTAAAGTCTAAGGAAATAGGCTGCGGTCCCACATATTCAGTGGATACAGGTTGGAATAAAGAAATCAACGGATTTGCGGCGGGGTCCGTATTATTTATTTCAGTCATAACAAGATACCGTTCAATCATCTTGTCAATTTCCGCTGGATCTTCAAAGTCAGCTATATCAACTTCTTTTTCCAGCCGCGCTTTTTGTTGGTCGTAATCTAAAGATAGAAAACTTTCAGGAAGGCCCAAGCCAACCCGTACGACTTCCATAAGTGATTTGTCGGCCAATATTTGGGAAACTTCTGTTATATCGCCAGCAAGGCGTTTGAAGTACATGGACTGACGAATGCCTTCGGCGTTACTGCCTTCAAATTTCTCAAATTCGTTGGTCTTATAACCCTTAAGGATTGCGTTGACGTTTTCCTCGTTCTGAAAGAAGTCTTCATCCAGATTTAGTCCGTACATAGCGGTGGATAATTTGGTCCAGCGAGGCTCAACCATTCGGGCCACAAGACTGTCTTCGTCTTCTGGATCCTCCGTGAGCATTTTTTCGACAAAGGCATATTTGTCTATTTCACTTTCCAGTTGGAAGGCAGATAAGACGACATTTAGAAGAGTTCGATCTTTCATAAGATCATCTACAGATTTGACGTCACCGATTCTTTCTTTGAAAGCTTCAATGTCACGGGCAGTCGTTGGCTGCGCTTCAAACATTTTCATGTGAGCGTCCGTCTGGCTTTCCGCCAGCTTGTACCATAATAGTGAACTTGTGCCCGTAAGCTGCATAATCTTTGCCTTAAGTAAACGCTGGCCTGTACGGCCAAAGGTTTCCTTTAACCTTTTAAATATGTTCTGACATCTGATGAATTAATAGTCAACCATAACTGGCTAGGTCTAAATAAAGTGTTAACGGAACCGAATGATTGAATAAGTTTTTTGGCTTATACACGTAAAAGCAGGGCGGATAACCAGCCCTGCTTAGATTTGTAGTGGTTTTAAGACCGTTTAAGCTGCGACGACTTGGCTGGTCGCGGAAGGGCGGCTTACCGTGACTTCTGGTAGGGCGGCTTTATTCGCTTGGGACAGGCCTTGCATAATATTCTTATTGATTGAGATAAGAGGAGCAAGGCTGGCTTTTCCCGTAAGAGCCTCGCGATTATATTTTTCAATCCAAATTGCCAGTGAAATTAGACCTGCTTTGGTCTTCTGGTCTAATTGGTTTTCGCTCGACATCAGATCAAGTCGCAAAGTCTGCCAAAGTTGGGAGTTTCGAAAAGCAGCCTTAATGCGATCTGAAGCAGTTGCACTATCTACTGAGGCGAGCTCAAGTGCTCGTGTAATTTCTGCGAAAAGTCGATATTCTGTTTGGGTGGGCTTTTCAACTGCTAGGGTAGCTTTTTTGTAGGCGTCAAAATACATAGCACAAATCCTTTTCCGTGAGGATAAACCAAAGCGTGAAACAAATTTATTCACGCTTGAGAAATGAAAAGGCGACCTATCTTTAGGCCGCCTTCATCATTTAGTCAATTAACGGAATAGACCCAGAATAGACTGAGAAGATGCATTAGCTATTGAAAGAGACTGGATGCCCAATTGCTCTTTCGTTTGCTCTGATTGCAACTTGGCAGAAACTTCTGCCAGGTTGGCGTCAACCAAAATACCAAGGCCTTCTTCAAGCGTGTCATTCAAGGCTTGTGTAAATTCTGCCTGACTTTCGAGACGGTTTGAGAATGTACCTAACTCAGTAAGAATATCACCGATTGCTGCTTTAGCGTTATCGATTGCAGCTACGGCACCACCACCAACATTGGCTGTGGCAATTGTGCCTGTAGCCAGAGTTGCAGCCGCTGTGACGGCTGCGCCACCATCGGCAACAACTACTGAGCCGTCGTCTTTAAGTTCTGCAGCAAATCCTGCCTCTTTCATTGCTGTAATCATCGCGCCGAGTTTTGAGCCAGTTGAATCCGTTGTCGCAATTGTTACGGCATGGACATAATCTCCACCAGCTTCATCTACTGTAGACGCAAGAACACCACCGGTTTCATCCATATATTCAAAGGTATGGGTGTCGCCAGACGCCAGAGTAAGTACTATTGTATCGCCTTTTACAAAGACTGCCGCAGCATCTAATGTTAAGCCGACAGCACCATCTGTGGTCATATCAAGTGCAGAAATTCCCAAGCCGGTTGTTGTCGCATCAACCGCAGTTTGAGTTAGTGTTGCACCTCCAAGGCCAGATAGAACTGTTACATCGGCAGAAGTGGCACCATTATCAAGAAGGTTAATGCCATTAAGTTCAGATGATGACATAATTGTGTCGATTTGCGCAATCATAGCATCTGCCTGATCTTGCAAAACACCGATATCAGTACCATCACTTCCAGCTTGGGTGATTTTTTCTTGCAAATCAGTAAGTTGGTTGGAAATAGCAGTTGCACCGGTAAGTGCCATATTGATCACTGTTGAACCAAAGTTCAAGCCTTCCTTAACGGCCCCAAGTGCACCAATATCACCACGCATACTCTGTGAAATCACAAAAGTTGATGGGTCATCTGTAGCAGATCCCACTTTCAAGCCAGATTGAATCTGAGATTGAATGCCAGAAATGGTGTTTTGAGTGGAAGAGAGTGACCGAAGTGCGGCCATAGCATTTGCGTTTGTATTGACTGAAAAAGCCATAATATTAATCCTCAATTCTAGAGATGTTGCTATGCAACGAAAGCAGCTCATTTGAGCCCCGGTTCACTTTGAAACCGTGGACAGACTATGGAATTGTAAGTCTTAACAACTTCTTAAAGAGTTGTATTTGATGAAATGAATTGGGTTTATGTCGTAAGGTTTTTGTTTTTAAGTCATTGAAAAATAGTGGATAATTTATATTTGGAAAAAATTGATACTCGTACTACTATTATTTAAGAGAAATATTAATTTAGCAAAAGAGTAAAGTATAAAGAAAAGGTCGCTGTTTTTGCGTCGCAGGGCGCAGAAATTCTTATAGGCGCAATATTGCTAATGTTTTTATTGCGCATTGTTTTGTATTCGAATCGCAATAATTATCTCAATGAGGATTGAGAGGTTTGTGCGCAAAAAAACAGGGCCTTTAATAATAAAGGCCCTGCGGGAGAATAAGATAAGCTGGACTGGGGGTGTCAGGCCATAGCGTATCTTGTCTCCATTACTTTGTTGGGAGTGGGAGCTTCTTGTCTTGCTGGCCGACCTGATTGGGATAGACCCTGCATAATATCTTTATTTACGTTGATCAAAGGGCGGAGGTCGGTTACGCCGTGAATGGCTTTAGCGCTTTCTTTCTCTACCCAAATGGCGAGGGATATAAGGCCCGCCTTTAATTTTTTGTCTAATTTATTATGTTCTGACACTAGATCCGTCTTTAAGGTCAGCCATAATTGGGAATTTCTAAAGGCGGCATTAATGCGGTCTGCTGGTGCGGCTTCGCTGGATAGTGCGTTCTCAAGCTCGCGGGTGATTTCAGCAAAAATGCGGTATTCTGTTTGTGTAGGTTTTTCGACTGCCATAGTGGCTTTTTTATAGGCGTTAAACGACATGCCCTTACTCCTGTTCTTTGAAAATTAGCCAGTATTAAAGTGAAATAATTCCAGTTTAAGGAAAATGAAAAGGCGGCCTGATCGTAGGCCGCCTTCATCATTTGGCTGATTAACGGAACAGACCCAGGATAGACTGAGAAGCCGCGTTCGCTATTGATAGAGACTGGATGCCCAGTTGCTCTTTAGTTTGCTCTGATTGCAATTTAGCAGAAACTTCTGCCAAGTTGGCGTCAACCAGAATGCCAAGACCTTCTTCAAGCGTATCGGACAGAGTTTGCGTAAATTCTGCCTGAGAGTCTAGCCTGTTGGAGAACGTACCGATCGAGGTCAAAATCGTTCCGATCGCCGTCTTGGCCGCATCTAGTACAGCGGTTGCACCACCACCCACGTTATCGACGGCGGTAATTGCACCGGTCGCAATCGTGGATGTTGCCGTCGTGGTTTGACCTGCGGCAAAGACGGATATGACGCCATCTTCTGCTACATCAACGCTCAATCCAGCATCCCGCATCGTTGTCGCCATATCACCAACATGTTCACCAGTAGAGGCATTAGAGTCGATTGTTACAACATGAACAAATTGACCATTTGCTTCGTCAACTGAAGAAGCCGGTGTACCACCATTTTCATCAATGAATTCGAAAATGTGTGTTTCTGTACCAAACGCAATTGTCACTGTGTCGGCTGCGGCGAATACTGCAGTGTTGTCCAGTGTCAAAGTAGAATGCTCAGCTGTTAGATCTAAACCTGTTAAACCAAGGCCGGCAGCAGTTGCGTCAACGGCAGTCAAAGTAATTGTTGCGCCACCAAGTCCGGTTAGAACATTAATATCAGCTGATGTCGCGCCATTATCAATCAAGTTAATGCCGTTAAATTCAGTCGAGTTTACGATAGTTGTGATCTGTGCAACCATCTCATCTGCTTCTGTTTGCAGAACAGATGTATCAAGGCCTTCGTTCAAGGCTTGAGTAACTTTTGCTTGCAGATCTGTTAGCTGGTCAGACACCGCAGTAGCACCAGATAGGGCCATACTGACAGTCGCTGAACCGAAGTTCAAACCTTCTTGAACTGCTTTTAGTGCACCAATGTCGCCACGCATTCCTTGCGAGATCACGAATGTTGATGGATCGTCTGTCGCACCGCCAACTTTCAAGCCAGATTGAATTTGGCCTTGAATGTCAGTCAAATTATTTTGGGTTGAAGAAAGTGACCGCAGGGCAGCCATTGCATTTGCATTAGTGTTTACTGAAAAAGCCATATTAGTAATCCTCATTTTAGAGTTGTCGCTTAAGCGACGGAAAGCAGCTCTTCTGAGCCATGGCTTGCTTTGAAGCCGGGGTTCACTATCACGACAATTTCTTAATAAATTGTAAAACACTAATAAATAGATATTCTTATATGATAAAATCAATCTATTAGTGTTTTAATAATTTAGTTATATATATAATGAGTGATTTTGAGAGAAAATCGGGGATTTAGTGAGATTTTCCTCATGCTCTAAATGGGAAGGTTTTCCGAATACTGGGAATAAACTGTCGAATCAATTAACGGAAATGGCGAAGATTTAGGGAAAGATTCGTCTTGAGGATTAGATAGCTAAAGATCGAGAAAACGGCCATGTAGTTGCTGCATTCAAAATTGTTTGAGAAAGCAAGATTGCATCCGCTGAAGGAGTGCTGAGGCGTTGCGCCGCTTTAGCGAAATGATGCGCTGGCCTAGAGTGTGTGTCGGTCCAGGGGGCGTTTAGTCGTAATTATGGCCTGCGTCGTGCGCATGGATAATCTGCGCGCGCATACTAGCACCAAACATGCGCACATGTTGGTGTTAGTCTAACTGACAGATCTTTGCCTTAAGTTGTCGTGTATTCTTTGATGATTTTTTGGAGAAGTTTAAGGGCGTTATAAAAATTCTTTTCGCCAACCAAGCCGACAACTTCAAAAATCATATCCCGCTGAGGTATTTCGTCTGTTGATAGAAAAGCCATTTGAGCCGCTTCTTGAAAACTCTTGTAGTGGTCTGCATGGTTTTCAGGCTCAATATACATCATCTGAATTTGCAGATACACATTCTCGAGGGGAGAGGTTACTTGCGCAGGGAGAATAATGTCTCTTTCCCTCATGATGGAGGCATCATTTTCCAAGGAAAAATGCATAGCCTTCGCGCTAGTATTAGTTATGACTGCGCCGTTCACGATAATCTTTTCGCCAGCGGGAATACGGAATTTCAAAGACATTTGAGGCGCGCCCCTAAATCAAAACAAGTGTAGTACAAATAATATTCTAATCCTTATTGCAACAAAATGCGACAATTAGTTTGCGGAACGGATTACATGGGCTTTTAACTTGCCAGATGTTAGGTGATGTTTGGATTCTTTACATGTCACCTACCTTGCGGAAATAAAGGTGCAGTGGGGGCATACCCGATAAGGGCGATATAATAACTCAAACAAATTCAATAAAATTGTAAAAAAAAGTCACCTATCACTCAAATGAGGTATGACAAAACGAGTCAGTCCTAATATTTTTTTCCCAAATGCATGATTGTGCGCTCATTCCGGGTAGTGACTAACAACTGATGGAAGCTGAGCACTCTTTGAGGGATTAGGAATTAAAATGGCTAAAACAGAAAACGGCATTGTAACAGGTACTGCTAGCGGAACAGTTGTTGAAGTAGAAGCAGGTCAGAATATCTTGTTGGATGCTGCAAACGCCGATTTGGTGGCCTTTTCTCAAGATGGAAGCGATCTTGTTATTACATCGATTTCTGACGGCAGTTCAGTTGTTCTCGATGGTTTTTTCTCCCAAGCAGGGACTGATTTGCCGCCTCAGCTGACGTTAGCCGATGGCACTGTCATTACAGCCGCTGAGGTAACTGGCCTTGTTGAGCAGTTTGATCCAAGTCTGGTCCTTCCTGCCGCAGGTGGTGGTGCCGGTGGTGCCGGTGGTGGCGCGAGTTTCTCGGCTTACTCAGATGATGGTATTGGAGAGGGTATTGGTATCTCGGGATTGTTGGATCCAACAGCCCTTGGTTTTCCAGCAGATGAGCCACCTGAATTCTTTATCAGTCTTCCCGGTCAGCCTGATTTGCTGTTGAATGAGATTGGTCTGGGCTCTTACACCTTTGATGTAAACGATGCCAATGGGTTGTTTCAAACTTTGTCCGATCTTGGCGATGCTGATCTGGATAGTTTTCTTGCTCTGGCGAGCAGCGATAACATTGATTATGTTGAACTCCGCAATAATACGACCACCGATCAGTCAACTCAGGGTAATGGTGCGTCGACCCAAGGGTTCGGTACAACAATCCTTTCAATAATTGGCCCGAACGGAGATCCCGTTTCCTTTGAATTGCCAGACATCACAATTCCATCCGGTGGCCACTTGGTCATTATGCAAGCGGACGGAGAAGCCGGCGCTGAAACAATTTATGTTGTTTTTGATGCAGACGGTGCAATCGTTGATCAAGGCGATGTTCCTGGAGCGGATACAGCGTGGCCATTTGGAACTGACACGACAGAGCCTCTTGGCGTTTTGTTGTCCTGGTCATTTGGTGGCGATGTTTCTCAAATTGATACATTTTTGGCGAATGGTGCTTCATTCGAACCCGCTCTTTTAAATGATTTCTGGTCAGGTTCACTGGATTCAACAACTACGTTGGATCTGTTTGGGGATAGTGATACTTTTAGCGGTCAAATTTCTACGCAAGAACTGGTTAGCGAAAGCATTTTTGATGCCTATGCTCCCATCTCTCTTGAGCAGTTACTTTCTGTCAGCCCAATTGCGGCTACGTTCTTTTTGGATATCAGCGTAACGGATGTTTTCTCCCGCGTTGATAATTTCGATTCAAATAGTGCCGCAGACTGGACTACGGGCCATGCAGATTCCTTGGGCCTTGTAAACGATGTTGCTGATCCAAATCCGCAAGATCCTTTTAACGATGATATGAATCCAGGTCAGGGCGTTGGTCCGATTGCGGCTGTCGGCGAAGATATCGATAATAACGGACAAAATGTAATCGTTGTTGGTACGAATTCTGATGCCTTTACAGATGCCGCTGGTGTCGTTCGAGGCGGTGCCGCGCAAGACTTCTTGTTCGGTGATGATACTTCAAATTTACTCGATGGTGGCGCGCATAACGATTATCTGGATGGCGGCGCTGGTGATGACGTTGTCGACGGTGGCTCCGGTGGCGATGTCATTATAGATGATCAAGGTCGTGATATCTTGATTGGTGGTACTGGCACAGACGTAGTCTTTGGTCGCCGTGATGCCGGCGATGGTGCTGAAGGCAGCGAACTGGGTAATGAAGCTGGCGCCTTTGCTGAAGGTACTGGTGACTTGCTCATCGGTGATGAAGTCATAGAAGGTGGATTCTCGGGGCGCAGTCAAGGTAGCGAACAATCTGATGGTGCTGTTGAAGGTGCTGCTGATGGCGTTGAAGATGAGCGCCAAGCATATATGCGCGATATTCTGGTTGCGGGCGACGGCAATGATATCATTTATGGCGATAACGCTGGCCTGGCGGCTGACTTTACACCCGCTGATATCCAAGATCTTTATGATGCCATTATGCTTGAGGCCTTCTCTGACCCAATGAGCTTTGCCCTTGCATATCGTGATTTCGTTGAATGGAATTATGGTGGCGCGGACCTGATTTATGGCGGTTGGGGCGATGATATCATTTTCGGTCAAGGCGGAGATGATGCCATTCTTGCAGGCCATGGCGACGATGTGGTCGCGGGTGGTTCTGGTGCTGACAACATTCGCGGTAACGATGGGGACGATAAACTTTCAGGCGATACCGGCAACGACACAATGCATGGTGACGCTGGTGCCGACGCGATGCTCGGACTTGAAGATGATGATCTGATGTTCGGTGGTACGGGTAATGACACAATGCTTGGCGGTATTGGCAATGATACAATGTCAGGCGATGCGGATGATGATCTGATGTATGGCGGCGCTGGCGAAGACAGCATGTCAGGCGGTACTGGCGCTGATACTATGTCAGGCGGCACAGGCAATGACACGATGTCCGGTGGCGATGACAATGATGTTATGTCAGGTAATGACAACGACGACATCATGGATGGCAATGACGGCAACGACAGCATGTCCGGTGACGCGGGTGCCGACTCCATGAAAGGTGGTCTTGGCGACGATACGATGTCTGGCGGTACTGGTAATGACACCATGTATGGGGACAAAGGCGACGACGTCATGGACGGTGATGATGGCGCTGATCTTATGTATGGCGGGTCCGGCAGTTTTGATATCATGAACGGTGGCAATGACGCAGACCTCATGTTCGGTGATAACGGAGATGATGCGGTTGAAGGCGACGACGATATTATGTCCGGCGGTGCGGACAATGACACCATGTCAGGTGAAGGCGGCGCAGACACTATGCGTGGCGACGATGGTGATGACGTCATGTCCGGCGGTTTTGGCGCGGATGTAATGTCTGGCGGTGACCAAGACGACCTGATGTACGGCAACGAAGGCGGTGACCGTATGGCTGGTGGTAACGAAGAAGACGTTATGTTCGGTGATAACGGTGACGATGCTGCAGAAGGTGGTGATGATATTATGTCCGGCGGTGCGGACAATGATACCATGTCAGGTGAAGGCGGCGCAGACACGATGTTTGGCGACGACGGTGATGACGTCATGTCCGGTGGTGCTGGTGACGACGTCATGTATGGCGATGATGGTGATGGTGTTGCAAGTTCCGGATCAGACGGAATTGTAAATGTAGTTAAAGACCCAACCAATTCCACTCAGCCGACAGCACAAAATCTTGATGCTTACTTCGGATTGCTTGAAGATAAAAATGTGCAGGATTCAGACAGTATTCCTCACGTTTCAGTATCTGCAGTCGGAAATGGATCGTTCGATTGGTATAGCTTTACAGTTACAGAAGATGGCTCTCGTGTCATCTTGGATATCGATAATGGCTCAGGTTCCGATGGTGATGAAGGTCCAAATGATGGGCCGCGGTCTTTGCGTGACCTAATGTATGGCACAAGTACTGATACAGAGCTGTTTTTGTATGACGCTGACGGTGTTTTAGTTAAATTCAATGACGATAAATCAATTGACCCGGGTTCTGTTAGTGGCCTGGATTCCAGAATTTCCATGCTCTTGAATTCAGGGACTTACTACCTTGCCGTTGGTGAGTTTAACTCTTTTGGTAACGATGGCCCCTTTAGTCCTTCTGGCGAAGTGATTGATAATGGCGAGACTTATACTCTGCATGTATCTGTTGAAAACCCAATCAACAACGATCTGATGCATGGTGGTGTCGGCAACGATCTTATGTATGGCGAAGAAGGCCGCGATACAATGTTCGGCGATAATGACAATGACACGATGTCTGGTGGATTATCCGACGATCTTATGTTTGGCGGAGACGGCGACGATGTGATGTCAGGTGATTCCGGTAACGACACTATGTCCGGTGGTCTGGGCAATGACGAAATGTCAGGTGGTGCCGGTAATGATCTTATGTCTGGTAACGGCGGCGCTGATGAGATGTTCGGCAATGACGGCAAAGATGTAATGTACGGCAATGCCGATAATGACACGATGTCCGGCGGCGCAGGCAAAGACACCATGTCTGGTGGTCTGGGCGATGACGATATGTCTGGTGGTGCTGATAATGACGTTATGTCAGGTAACGCTGGCAACGATGATATGTCCGGTAATGACGGCAAAGATGTGATGTACGGCAATGCTGGTAACGACACTATGTCCGGTGGCGCAGGCAAAGACACCATGTCCGGTGGTGCTGATAATGACGTTATGTCAGGTAACGCTGGTAATGACGATATGTCCGGCAACGACGGCAAAGATTTGATGTACGGTAATGCCGGTGCTGATCTGATGTCTGGTGGTGCTGGTAAAGATACGATGTTTGGTGGCGCTGATAATGACATAATGTCCGGTAACGCTGGTAACGACGATATGTCAGGCAATGACGGCAAAGATGTGATGTACGGCAATGCCGGCAATGACACTATGTCCGGTGGCGCAGGTAAAGATACCATGTCCGGTGGTGCTGATAATGACGTTATGTCAGGTAACGCTGGCAACGACGACATGTCCGGTAATGCCGGCAATGACACGATGTCCGGTGGGGCAGGCAAAGACACCATGTCAGGTGGCGCCGACAATGACGTTATGTCAGGTAACGACGGCAATGACGACATGTCAGGCAACGACGGCAAAGAT